>Ga0187877_1000473_pt1 | contig 50362 bp, 40 predicted proteins | sample June2016WEW_17_1_3_FD_132430 | JGI IMG/M metagenome (GOLD analysis project Ga0187877, IMG submission 132430) | Peatland microbial communities from SPRUCE experiment site at the Marcell Experimental Forest, Minnesota, USA - June2016WEW_17_100 | ecosystem: Environmental > Terrestrial > Soil >...
ATCTTGCTGGTCGAGATCAAACCGCCACAACCAACGATTAGAAAATGAGCAAACTCTTCAATTCCTGCTGTGCGGTCATCGCCACAATATGCCTTTCGGCGATCCAAGCCTGGGCGGAACAGAACCGGCGCTCAAGTCCTGGTGTGCCGATCCGCGGGGAAGTCATCATCAACCGCACGTCCTCGGCGTGGGAATCGCAGCAGGTGCAGGAGCCGTGCATCCTGCCCAATCCGAAGGACCCGACACGCCTCGTGATGTTTTACTCCGGCGTGCCCGCCACGAACCGGAACCTGTGTTACATCGGCAAAGCCTGGGCCCTCACTGCCGACCCGTTCACCTGGCATCAGGACGAACACAACCCGGTGTTCGGCCCCGGGAAACAGGGCTGGGATTCCGGGAGCATCCGGCTCGATACGGTGCTCTACATCGCGGAGGAGGATGCCTACTACATTTACTATTCCGGCACGACCGCCTCGGTTCAGGACCGCATCGGGCTGGCCGTCTGCCCGGCCGGGGCCGACGGATACTCCGGCATCACGCCCGGGGCCATCCAGCGCGTTGGCGCGCAACCGGTGCTCTCGCCCGAACCCGCCGCACCGTACTTCGAGGATATGGCCTCGCAAGCGGCGGTGCTGCGTGAGTGGGACGCGAACGAGCAGCGATGGGACTGGTTCATGTATTACTCCTACCGAGGCAAGGACGGCATCCTCCCCGGCCTTCGGCTGGCGACTTCACGCGGCGGCAAAACCTGGACGCGGCACTACAACGAAAAGGACTCGCGCGGGATGGGCCAGGTTTTCAAATCCACGCCCGGCGCGTACTACGAGTGGCACCAGGTCTTCAAAATCGGCGGCACCTATTTGCTCTCCATCGAAGTCGGCATCTCGGCCGGCAAACGTTGGCGTCCGGTCATCGCCGTAAGCCAGCACCCCGGCGCCGGTTGGTCGCAGATCGACGCGGACGAACTCCTACAGACCAAATGGGCGGGCCTGTATCGCGATGAGGCGATTTACCACGTCGCCACGCCCGCGATGTATCAGATCGAGGGCAAATGGTATCTCTACGCGCAGGCCTGCCCGCTGCCCGAGAACGCCAACTACATTGACGGCCATTGGGACCTATGGTGCTTCACCTGCGGCCGTCAGATCCCTACGCTGCCTGGATGCGAGAGCATCTACATCCCGGGTCGGTGAACAGCCGGGGGAACCTTGCGACCAGATTATGAAACTGCTGATCCTCCTATTCTCTGCCCTCTTGGCATGGGCTTCCTGGGGGGAAGACACGAATGTGGTTTTTTCCGATGACTTCGAAACACCCTCCCTGCAAAGCCCGCCATCCGGTTGGGCGATGTGGGGCGCGGAGGAGTTCAAAGTGCCTGCCAATTATACGCGAGACACGACTCAGCCGCACGGAGGGCAGGCGTGTTTCCGCATCCATCACCCGGCCAACACGGGCGGCTATGTCGTGTCGGCGCCGAACCGCGCGATCTACCTGGTCATCGCCAACGGCTCATGGACGCCATCTCACTGCTATGTTCAAGATTGCGAAACGAGTTCTCCTGAGCTGGACGCTCCCGGCGCTGGCCGCGATGGCTTCGCCTGCGTCGATGGCGGCTGAGCCCGCTGCCCTCATTTACCGCACGGGCGAGGAGGTTGTCTTTGAAGTCACGAGCAACGGACTGTCGCGGATTCCGTTCCAGGGCCGCTCCCTGGCGACAGGGGAGTGGAGCGTCTTCAACGCGGAGTCTTGGTTCTCTCCCGGCGGGTGTCAGTGGCAGGGGCGTGGCGATTTTTTGTTCGGTTTTCCGCTTCAGCGGCGATTTACTGCTGAACCGAAATGACCGACAGCCGCGCATTGCTTGTTGATTACGCCGAAAACGGGACCGAGTCCGCGTTCCGGGATTTGGTCGCCCGCTACATCGACCTGGTCTTTTCGACGGCTCTCCGGCAGGTGGGCGGCGACGCGCACCTGGCCCAAGACGTGGCCCAGACCGTCTTTCTGCACCTGGCCCGGAAAGCCCGGAGCCTGCCGCAAGGCGTCATGCTGGGCGGGTGGTTGTACCAGACGACCTGCAACGTGGCGGCGACGATAACGCGCGCCGAGCGTCGCCGCCAGGCGCGGGAGAGGGAGGCAGTCCAGATGAACACGTTCCAGAGGGATTCGACCAGCACCCTCGACCACGTAGCGCCCATCCTCGATGAGGTCATCGGCCTGCTCCCGGATGAGGACCGCACCGCCGTCCTGCTACGCTTTTTCGAGAAGCGCGATTTCCGGTCGGTGGGCCAGGCGCTGGGCAGCAGCGAGGACGCGGCGCGTATGCGCGTCAACCGCGCCCTGGAGAAGCTAGGGGTTCTACTGAAGCAGCGCGGCGTGACCATCTCGGCCACAGCCCTGGGGACCGCCTTGGCGACGGAAGCCGTCACCGCAGCGCCAGTCGGCCTGGCCGCGACCGTGGCAGGCAGCGCCCTAGCGGGCGTCGGTGCCGCGAGCGCGGCCTCTTTGAACTTTCTCAAGATTATGGCTATATCCAAACTCCAACTGGGCGCTATCGGCGTGATCGTCATCGGCGGGCTGACGACCGCCCTGGTCCTCCAGCACCAATCCCTGGCTCGCTACCTGGAGGACAGCCGCTCGCTGCAACAGCAAGTCCAAGACCTGCGCGATGCCAAAGACCAGTTGGCCAGGGCGCAGGTGGACCAGGCCGAGTTGGAGAAGCTTCGGCGTAATCAGTCCGAGCTACTCCGGCTCCGAGGCGAAGTGAGCGCCCTGCGGAAGGCGTCAGGAACCACCGCGCTGCCGGTCCCAGTGCCCGGCCGCTCTCAACCGGGCACGAGCGCCGCCCCGGATGCGGTGCCGGGCATTCTCCGGCTCCAGGCAAACCTCCAAACCCAGGTCGGCACCGGCCAGACGCTGCTCACGGGCGGGTGGGCCAACGGGCCGGGCAAGCGGGTGTTCGTTCTGGCGACCCCTCGAATCGAGGGCGAGAACAAAGACCAGGTCCATATCCAGACGTGGGTAATCGAAGTGCCCGAAACGGAGTTGGCCAAACTCGGGCTGGACGCCTTCACGGTTGAGGGCAGCGAAAGCTCGCTCAAGCAGGTCATGCCTGCCGACCAGGCCAAGGGATTGATGGACGCGTTGCAGGGAATGGAAGGGGCCAAGATGGTAGCGCAGAGTAACATTACGACGGGAGACGGACGCCAAACCGAAATCCAAAGTGTGGACCAGCAGGTGGTGGAGGGGGTGAAGCAAGACCTGGGACCAGTCATCAACATCGTGCCAGTCATCTCCGGCGATAAGAGCACGATCCACATCACGCTCCAGGCTGGAATCAATCAGGTCGCCGCTAAAGTCCGGTAACGCGGCTTGGACCAAGGCTGTTCGTGGGGGACTGCGCGGCCTCTTATAGGACCGGCGCGTCCGGTGCCCCCGCCAACCGGGCAAAGGATGCGGCGCTCGAGGCCGGAACCAAGCCATTGCTCGCGCTGCCCGCGACGGAGCTGCAAATGAGCGTCGTCTGGGCCGGGAAGACCTTCACCTTCACCTGCACCGGGCGCGGCCCGGAGCCGAAAGATGAGTTCTTCCAACCGGTTCGTTTCGTGGAAAGCTGGAAATCGCGCTGTGGCCTGATCGGCTCCCGAGAGAGAACTGATTGCAGGCGGCATCGATCTCAGGAGTGCGGCGGTCTCGGTCAACGTACTGCCGCACATAGTTCATTTTGCCCGCCCAGAGCTTCTCGGTGACCAGCGGCTCGACCTCCCGGAAGGTCCGCAGCGCGTCGTCGCACCCGCCCAGCATCGGTTCTATACTGACGGACGTTCGCCAGCCGTGCCCGGCGGTGTAGCGGAGACAGGCGAGGCGCTCCTGCGGAGCGGGAGCGCCCGGCTCCCAGCGGCGCGCAAGGTCTCTGTTCAAGCTGGTGGACGCCGGGTTCATCCTGCTGGACGATGAGGCGGCCGACCAACTGGGCGAGGACAGGTTCCTGTCCCCCGCCGACTGCGACCTGAGCGCCACCGGGCGGAGGGCAGCCCTGTACGGGGCGCTAGGCTATCCCGCGTGCCTGAACGAGGAAATCGGACCGGATTGCCAGAGCCCGACGACTCCCAATCCATTCCTGTACACGGCGCACCTGCACTCGGCAGCGGAGTACGCGAAGATCGGTGTTTCGCCGAGAACGCACCTCTTGCTCGACGTCAGCCAGAGGAAGACCTTGTCTCGGGGAGGTCCCGCGGCGGGACTGCTGCGGCAGAGGGCACTGGCCAAGCGAGCCCGGCGTTCATTCGCGAGATGCTCAAGCCGCTGCGCGAGGTCAAGCCGCAGCCACTGACGGCGCTGCAAGACGACGTGTCCGACCTGCGCTTCTACGGCGTGACTACCAACGGCAAGAACGGGATGCGTTTGCAGGCGGCGGCAGGGCAATAGGCATCCGCCCTGGTTCATGAACGCGACTGTGGGAGAAACGTTAGCAGGACCTGATGGCTGGCCAAGTCCTTTGGTTGGAGGGCAAGAGCATTGGCAAACCGAGTTGTGCGTGCCAAACCCGTCTCGGGTAACAGCGACCACGGATGAAGACGTGAAAAGGCCGAGCACTCCCTCGCCATTGCGCGCCAGGCGCACTTGTTTTTGCAGTTCCGCAGATCCAACCCGGAGAATCCGGTGGGTCGCACCCGGGTCCTCCTGCCGGGGTTCGAGCAGCGGTGCTCGGGCGAGCCGTTGCATCCCGACCGACGGCGTTACGGGCAGGGATAGGTGACCGGTTTGGGCTTCGAAAAGCACCGTTGCGTTTTGCGCCGCCAACTGGACGAAAAGCCAGACCGACCCGGCATTGGAAGCAGGATTGACACCTACTTCCACAAGGCGGCGTTCGGCAAACAGAACGTGAAGCGTATGCGCATGAGGACGTGTGGACTCAGAACCCCTTCGGCGATTCGTGATGGGAGCAGATGAGTTCCTGCACCCTACAGGGTGTTGACTCACAATCGGAATCGGGCATGCCCGAACTTAACACGGACGGTGTGCTGGGGCGATGGCTGAGCCTAATGATCCGAGGCCTTGGGAGCGGGGTTTGCGGTGAGATGCGCACGGCGCTGAGCGCCGGAGAAAGGGCAAGACCAAAAGGTGAAAGGACGACAAGGCCGGGGAACGAGGGGCGCAAAGGGGGAAGCGCGAGGCGTAATGGGCGCGAGTCTGAGGGTCGCAATCGGCCCAAGGGCGGTCATCCAGGCCTCGACTGATGGCAGCCCCGCGCAATCGAGGTTGACATGACGATCATACGGCCTGGCTCGACGCCGGCAGCCGGGCCTATTCACCCGGCCCGGGCGCGTTCAGGCCGGGCGGGTTGGCGGGTTCTACGAGCAGCGGAATCCCTTGACAACCCGCCCAAACGGCGTAACAGTAATGCATAACATAAGACGTCCTGGGAAGGACAGCCGCCATGAATGCACCGCGCACCCGTCGAGAGTTTCTGACTGAAGTCGGCCAGGGAATGCTGGTCGCCACCGTGGGCTATGAGGTCGCTAGCGAACTGGGACTGGCGTCCGCCCTGGCAGAGGAAGCGGCCGATACTCTGTCGTTTGGCCCGTTGGAGGCTCTGGTTTGCTTGATGCAAGAAACGCCGGTGAATCGCCTGGTGCCCACCCTGGTGGGCAAATTGCATGCGGGCACCGACCTGCGGCAACTGACGGCTGCCGCGGCATTTGCCAATGCGCGGACTTTCGGCGGCGAGGACTACGTGGGGTTCCACACGATGATGGCTTTGGCCCCGGCCTTGCACATGGCCCAGGAGCTTCCGACGGAGTTGCAGCCGCTGCCAGTATTGAAGGTGCTTTATCGAAATACCAACCGCATCCAGGAGCGCGGTGGGCGCAAAGAGGAAGTGCTGCATCAGGTCAAACCGGCGACCTTGCCCCCAAATCATCCGTGCGGGGAGCTGTTGCGGCAGGCGGTGCGACGCCAGGATATGAATGAAGCAGAGCAGACGTTTGCCGCTCTGGCGCAGCGCCCGGCCGAAGAGGAGTTGAACGATCTGCTGGCCGCAGTGCAGGACAGTACGGAGGTCCATCGCGTGGTGCTGCCGTATCGGGCCTGGGATTTGCTGGGGCTAATCGGGAAGGAGCAGGCGCACACGTTGCTCCGGCAGTCGGTGCGCTATTGTATCAAGGCCGAATCATGGTCCCGCACGCCCCCCCGCGACGAACCGCGCACGCTCCTGCCGAAGCTGCTCGAAGAGAACAAGCTGCTGGGCTGTTCGCCGGGAGACCGGAAAGCCGAGGACAGTTGGGTCGAGCAAATGAGCCAGAACATTTTCAAGTCTACCCCGGAGCAAGCCGCCGGAGCTGCGGCCGCTGCGCTGGCTGAGGGAACGTCTCCGGCCGCCCTTGGTGAAGCCCTTTCGCTGGCGGCCAATCAACTGGTCCTGCGCGACATAGGCCGAACGCCTCGGGACGAGTCGCCGGGCAAACCGATTGGCAGTATGCACGGGGACTCGATCGGCGTCCACGCCTGCGACTCGGCCAACGCCTGGCGCAACTTGGCACTGGTGACCAACCCGCGGAATTGCTTTGCGAGCCTGATTCTCGGCGCGTATCAAGTGGCGTTCGATCGCACGGCGCGCGGCGGCGATTTTCTCAATTGGCAGCCCCTGCCCCTGCCAGGCCACCTGGCTCAGGTCAAAACGACCGAGGCCGATGCTCTACTGCGCGAGATCGAAGAAGCCATTCGCGGCAATCTCCAGGCCAAGGTTAGCGCCCTGGTCCAGCGTTATGGCGAGTTGGGCCACCCGTCTCGTCCGATCTTCGGTCTCTTGCTGCGTTTCGCGGTCAGTGAGGACGGGGCTCTCCATGCCGAAAAGTATTATCGCACCGTATCGGAAGAGTTCGCCGCGACTCGCGCCGCCTTTCGTTGGCGTCATCTGGTGGCGCTGGCACGGGTGACCGCCAGCGAGTTTGGGCGTCCGGCGCCAGGCATCGCCGAAGCCCGTGCCTTGCTGAGAGTATAAGTCCGGTCCTGCGCGGTTGCGCCTGCGTCTTCATCACAATCGGGCCGTACCACGCCACGGGCTCCTGGAGGGGCTTGCCAGAGACCAGAAGGAAGCGGATGCCCTCGTCATCCGTGATCTCAGGGATCTCCCCCGCCTTGACCTCCTGGTAGCGCGGGGCGGTCATCTTCAGCGAGGAAGGGAGGTTCGCCCACAATTGGAACCCGTGCATCTGGCCGACCCGGTCGCCCTTGGGCATTTCCTGGTGAATGATTCCCCGGCCCCCTGTCATCCACTGGATTTCACCCGGACCGATGGGGCCGCGGTTGCCCAAGCTGTCGCCATGCTCTACAGTGCCGGCCAGGACGTAAGTGATGGTCTCGAGGCCACGGTGCGGGTGCCACGGGAAGCCGGCGAGGTAATCCGCCGGGATGTCATTGCGGAAATCGTCCAGGAGGAGGAACGGGTCGAACTCGGCGGTGTTGCCGAAGCCAAACGCGCGGCGCAGGTGCACGCCTGCGCCTTCAAGGGTTGGCTTGGAGCGAATGAGTCGTGTAATGGGTCGAAGTGACATGTTGACCTCTCGTGAATGGGTTGATCGGCGAAAAGTGATCGAGCGGCGAAAGAACTGCCGCCGAGAGCCGAGTAGAATTCAGCTTTGCCCTTTTCAAGCGCGGCAAACTTCGGCTGGAAAACCTGTTTTGTCCAGGAAACTCCAGAACGTCGCACACCTTGCCTCAGCAGAACAATGACGGGCAGCTCGTCAAATGGCTGCCCGTGAGCCTGCGACGCAGTTGTGCTGGACATTTGGAAAATCGCCGGTAACCATTTGGCTCGTCGTGCCATCAACTGTCTAAAGGCAAATGAACACTGTGCAAACTTCCCGGCGAGACTCCCTCAAGACCTCTGCAATATCGCGTCCCGTGGAAGCAGCCGGAAGTGAGAGTGTAATCTATGAAAGCAAAACCAAACCTTACTGCCATGTCACGCCGCGACTTTGTCAAAACGAGCGCTATTGGGCTGACTGCCCTTTCTGCCGGTCGCGTGACGGGCGCCAATGAGCGCATCAACGTCGGACTGATTGGCTTCGGCCTCGTCGGCCGGTTCCACATGGCCGCGCTGAAGGAACAACCGGATGTGCAGGTCAGTGCCGTGTGCGATGCGCACCGGGGCAGGGTGGATGCGGCCGCCGCCATGGCGGGCGGCAATGTGGGCAAGTACGCTGACTTCAGAAAGCTGCTGGCCGACAAGAACGTGGATGCGGTCTATGTCGCCACTCCGGACCACTGGCACGCGCTTATGACCATGATGGCCTGCGACGCCGGCAAGGATGTGTATGTGGAGAAGCCCACCACATTATTCGTGAAGGAAGGCGGCTGGATGCTGGAGGTGGCGCGCCGCACCAAACGGGTGATCCAAGTCGGCACCCAGAACCGCTCGGGCCCGCCTTTCCAGCGCGCGCGCGAACTCATCCGCCAGGGCAAACTCGGCCAGATCGTGTCCGCGTCCAACAACAACTCCCGCAACATCATGCCGGGCTTCGGTAATCCCCCCGACCAGGCGCCGCCGCCGGATCTCGATTACGACATGTTCCTGGGACCCGCCCCCAAGCGGCCTTACAACCCCAACCGCTCGATTTACCACTTCCGCTGGTTCTGGGACTACTCGGGAGGACAAGGAACCAATCTCGGCCAGCACTCGCTCGACCTGGTGCATTGGATCCTCGGTGTGAAGGCTCCGAAATCGGTTTTCAGCACCGGAGGCCGCTGGTTCTTGAAGGACAACTGCGAAGTGCCCGATACCCAGGACGTGATCATGGAATATCCGGGCTTTACCGTCACCTGCCAATACCGCGAGGCCACAGCCGGCAAGGGCGGATTGGGCATGGGCGGCCTGACCTTCTATGGCACCTGTGGCTGCCTGCCGATTTCCCGAGGCGGTTTCGAGTTGCACGCCGACCCCAAGATCAACCCGCACAACGCCGTCGCCGGCATCCTGGGCGTCAAAGGCCACCCCGTGGGCGGACCCCAGCTTGAGCCTGAGGAAAAGGCCCAATTATGGACTACGCCCGAAAAAGATGACAGCGGCAATGCCATCAAGGATTACTCACGGCACGCGCGGAATTTCCTGGATTGCGTGAAGTCCCGTCAGCAGCCCTCCTCTGATTTGCAGAGCGGCCAGGAAGTGGCCACGGCTTGCCACCTGTCCAATATTTCCCTTCGGCTCGGGGGCCGCAAGCTGGTCTGGGATGCCGAAAAGGAGGAAGTGGTGGGTGACCGCGCGGCCAATAGGATGCTGGTGCGGCCCTATCGGGCGCCGTGGGATGCCGAACTCCGCGCCCTGCGCATCAAAGCATGAGGGCAATGAATCGCCGGGAAGCTTTGGCCGCGCTGGCGGGCAGTGGTTCCGCGCTGGTGCTGGGCGGCGGGTGTGCCGCAACCGGGGCAAAGAGGGCTCAAACCAGACGGCCATCCGGGCGCAGCAGCTTGGGCATCGTCATCTACACCCTCCAACTCAGTCAAAAGAATGGCTGGGGCGGGCGTCACAAGAATTTGTCCCCCGCTTTGGCCTTCCTGGAGGAGAGCCATGTCCTTGGGGCCGGGGGAATCCAGTGCCCATTGGGCCCTCCGGATTCATCCCGCGCAGCCGAGGTGCGCCGGCAGGCGGAGAAGTATGGGATGTTCGTGGAAGGGATTCTGAATTTCCCGAGCCAGCCTGAGGAGGTGGACCGATTCGAGGAGCAGGTGAGAATTGCCAAGGCGGCCGGCGCCAGGCTCGCGCGGACCGCCGTCCTGCCCGGGCGGCGCTACGAACAGTTCAAATCGTTCGCCGAATTCCGCCAGGCCGAGAAGCGCGCCGTGCAGGTCCTGCAAGCGATTGAGCCGGTCTTGGCGCGCCACCAGCTTCGTCTGGCAGTCGAGAACCACAAGGACCAGCGCGTGCCCGAGAAGCTCGCCATGCTCAAGAGCCTGAGCAGCGAGTGGGTCGGCCTCTGCGTGGATTTCATCAACAACCTCGCGCTGCTCGAAGACCCGGTGGAGACCCTGCGGGCCCTGGCGCCCTGGGCCATTACCGCGCATATCAAAGACGCGGTGGTGTGCGAATACGAGGACGGTTTCCTGCTGGCCGACGCGGCGCTGGGGGAAGGCTTTCTCGACCTGCCGGCGATGGTCCGGCTCCTGCGCCAGGCCAATCCGTCGATTCACTTCGGCCTGGAAGTCATCACCCGTGACGCGCTTAAGGTGCCGGTCAAAACCGAGGCGTATTGGTCCACCTTCGAGGGTGTGCCGCGCAGCGCGGTCGGTCCCATCCTCCAGTTGGTCCGCGCCAAAAGCAGCCCGGCGCCCTGGGCGGAGATTTCGAAATTGCCCGTGGCAGAGCAAATGGCGCTGGAACGCCGGACCGTCGAGCGAAGTTTCAGGTACGCTCGCGAAAAACTGTGTCTATAATGGCGAGCGACAATTATCTCTCCTGGCTATCGAAATCCACGCGAACTTGCTGGTGGCATGACTCGGCAGACCCCCGCGAGTTGGAGCGCGGACTCGAGCGCGGGGCCATCGGGGCGACCACCAATCCGTTCTTGTCGCACCTTGCCTTGGCAGCCAACCGCCAGCTTTGGGCGGCGGAAATCCGGGAAGCCATGGGGGTGGCCACGAACGCCGAAGACCGCGCCGAACGGTTGATGCGCATTCCCGTCACAAACGCGGCCCGGAAGCTCTTGCCGCAGTTCCAGGGGAGTGAGGGGCGGCAGGGCTGGGTTTGCGCGCAGGTGAACCCGGCTCGGGCGGGAGACCGCGAGGGCATGCTGGCGATGGCGCGGCGATTTCACGCCTGGTCGCCCAACATCACGGTCAAGCTGCCGGCTACCAGCGCGGGCCTGGACGTGCTGGAGCAATGCGTTGCCGAGGGCCTTTCCGTCACCATGACCGTGAGCTTCACCGTGCCGCAGGTGCTGGCCGTTGCCGAGCGGCGCCGGAAAGGGAGCCAACGGGCCAAAGCCCGGGAGAGGGCTCCCGGAAGCTGCTTTGCTGTGCTCATGATCGGCAGACTGGACGATTACCTGCGAGAGGTGGCGCTGGATAGCCGGGCCGATGTGCCCGAGGGCGATATTCAGCAAGCCGGTTTGGCCGTCGCCAAGCGGGCCTACAGGCTCCTTGAGGCGCGCGGCGAGGGAATGGAGATCATTGTCGCCGCCCTGCGCGGCCTTTATCACGCCACCGAGTTGGCCGGCGCCAAAATGATCCTTTCAATCTTCCCAAGCTGGCAAGAGCCCTTGATGTCCGGCCCATTGCCGTGCGAGGAGCGAATCGAGCGCGAAGTTCCCCCGGCGGTCATCGAGAGATTGTCGCGGATGAGAGAGTTCGTGCGGGCCTACGAGCCGGACGGGATGAAGCCCGAAGAGTTTATCAGCTTTGGGGCGACGCAGAGAACGCTGGCGCAATTCTACGACGCAGGCTGGAAATCAATGGAGACGTTCAAACTCTGATCACCAATGAAACAAATCGGATTTATCGGCCTGGGCCTCATGGGCAAGCCCGAAGCCGTTTTCCGGGCCTCTGCCGACGAGATTGACGAGAGCTTAAACGCTAGTACCATCGCCCCATGATAACGCGGCTCTATGCCAACAATTTCCGTTGTCTCGGCGCCTTCAAGACTGAATTCGACTCCTTCGGCGTGCTGTGCGGTCCCAACGGAGCGGGCAAGAGTTCTGTCTTTGATGTCCTGAGGCTGATCCGAAATCTCGCTACGGGTGACGCTTCCCTCGGAGGTTCGGGCGAACGGGACATCCCACGTCTTGAGTTCACTAAATGGCTGACGAGCACTGTCCAGGAGTTCGAGCTGGGGGTGACGGCGGATGATCATTCCTTTGAATACCTGGTTCATATCGAACAAGTCGCCAGCGACAAGAAACCCCGGATCGTGCGGGAGCGGGCCACATGCGACAAAAGGAGCCTCTTTGAGCGCGATCTTGATGGGGTACGGTTTCAAAAGGCGGACGGCACTCAAACGGGTTTCCCGCTGGACTGGCGGCAAGCCGCGCTGGCATCCATCCAACCGGCTGGAGACCGGCGCGAAATCGCCATTCTCCAAGAGGCCCTCTCCAGACTGTTGATTCTGCGGCCAAACCCGCGTGGCATGGAGAAGGAAAGCAAGGGGGAATCCGCGCGTCCCGACCTTTACCTGGGCAATCTCATCTCGTGGTATCGCTCGTTGTCCCAAGAGCAGGAATGGACGGATGCCCTGCGTGATTCTCTGCGGGAAGTTTGGCCCGACTTCAAGTCGTTCCGTCTTGTGGACGTGGGCTTAAACGTCAAGGCCCTGCTGCTCCGATTTGAAGGCATGAACGAGCCCGATGCGGGCGGTCTGTTCTTTGATCAACTCTCGGACGGCGAGAAGGCACTCGTGGGCCTCTACATGGTGCGGGCCGCCCTGGCCACGGGAGCGGCACAAACCGTCTTGATTGATGAGCCCGACAACTATGTGGGTCTCCAGGAGCTTCAGCCTTGGGTGTTATCCCTGAGGGAGCTGCTCGATGAAAGCCATCAAGCCATCATCATCTCTCATCATCCCGAGATCCTGGGCAACGCCGGAGAGGAGTTTGGCCGCTACCTGTGGCGCGACAGTCATACGTCGCCTACCCGCATCGGGCCCTTGAAGATTCCGGCGGGACTCACCGCTGGCGAGGCTGTTGCAAGGGGGTGGGTCCATGCCTAGCCGCACGCAGATCGTGTGTCTCCACGAGGGCAAGAAGGGGCGCAGCATCGACGCGGTCTTCATCCGCACCCTCTTGAAGGCGCTTCATCCCGCCTGGATCCGTCCATGGGAGGGAAACAACATAATTCGCCCGATCGATTGCGGGGGACGAAATGATCTGATCGCCAGGATGTCCACCGAGTTACGGAACTGCCTGGAGATGGGGGGCGACACGACTCTGATGGTCTGGGCTGATCTCGACGACGACATGGATGACGGAGAGAAGTTAAGGGAAAAATTCTGGACGACCGCGAAGCAAACTGGAATCACAACGGAACAGTTTGGCCAGGTGGTGTTCGTGTTCGCCAAGGACCGCCTTGAGAATTGGGTTGAGTTCCTGCTGACTGGAACCACCGATGAGTCGAAGGAAGGCCCCAGGCAACGGCACTCCAGACCGGCGGCGGATGCCGCAAGAAAGCTGGCCCAGAGGTGCAAGGGGCAGACGTTGGGACCTCCGAACCCTCCGTCCCTTGATTGGTCGTGTCAGAACTGGCACAGCCTGGTCGAGAGGATGCGGCGCTAGGCATGCGAAAGAAGGTGGAGTCAGCTAAATTGCCGTGAGCACGAAATCGCCAATGAAACGGATCGGATTCATTGGCCTTGGCCTACCGGAATTCGATGATCTTTACGTGGCAGCCCATATCCCCGAGCGCGCCGGCGCCAAAATCGATCCAACCCGGCCACATTGACCTTCTCGCTGGGCGGGCTCTGACCGGGCCCGCCCAGCACGCGCCGGGACAGAATGATGACCGTTGAAGCCATCGGCAACTGTCACCGCGACATTCTCTCACGAAGGCCGATGTAGAAAGTTTTGGCTTTCTGAAGCCGCTCCCGGATGCCCATGCTTCGCGCGTCGTCGCCTTTGACGAACTCGGACTCAATCTTCGCCATAGCGGCCAGTTGCTTCTCAATAATCCTCGGACCTTGCCCGGGATTCCAGGTCGGTTGAGCATTGACTACCACATAGGCCGGTGTGGTGTGGGCGACTGCGTTGTTGTCGCACCGGACACTGGCCATGAGCCACTGGCTGCCCTCGATGCGGTGTTCGATGTCAAATGCCAGTTCGGTCTGGCCCCGGCTGTCCTTGACCTCTTTTACTACGCCCGATGGCCCTTCCACGCGCAGCACCGTGGGCAGGCCAATGCGAGCTTGACCCAGGGCCCGGGCGTGGATCCTCACCTGCGTGCCCGGCCCCCGGGCCAATTCCGTGCCCGGCAACTCGCCATCCACGGTGAACTCGAGCGCCGGCCCGTTGCTGACGAAGGTGTGGCCGGCCTTGAAGTTGCGGAACCATTGGTCCACGTCGAACTTGTCCCCCGTATGCACGTAGGTTCGCACTTCACCGATCGTTGAGCCCCAGGGCGTATCGCTGCCCGCAGCCGCCGTCAACCGGAAACCCAGGTTCAGGTATTCGGCGTAATCCAGCCGATTGAGCATCCCGAATTGGAGAACCTCGATGAAGTCGATCTCGCCCGTGGTCACAAACCAGGGAAAGCCGCGGGGCAGGTCGCAGCCGTTCCAGGCGAAGTGGGCAAATCCGACCAGGGCGTCCTTTTGAGCATGGATCCCGCGAAACGTGAGGTCGTAAAAATCGTATGTGCGGGTGTCCCGCACCATCGCCTGGAGATTCAGGCCAATAATATGCCCGAAAGTGCTCCGCGGATCCTCCTGGCCAGAGACCAAAGCGAAGTTGCCTCGCTGCACACGGAACTTCTTGCCAAAACCAGCCTGGGTGAATTCTGTGCCCGTGTGATGCCCCATTTCCAGGAGGTTGACCAGATGCACATCTTCGGCCAGCGCGTACTGCATCAGGTACTCCCGCTGGGCCGGTTGGGCAGAGGGATGATGCACATGGACGTCCCCGGACCACCAGCCCTGCGCGGGCAGATCAACCCACCGGTTGAAGAGGAACGTTTTCTCTAGCTCGCCACGACCGTTCACCTCAAACTCCTCGGCCACCGGGACAAATTCCATGCCGTGGCTGGCGCCAACCCGCCACCGGCCGACGGGCAGATCGATCAGGAAATCGCCCGAGGTCTGATAAATCACCGGCTCCTTCCAATAAGGGATGGAAGGCCGGTCCTCGTAAACGTAGCTGCGGTCGTCGTTATCGCCCTTGCCTTGCATCTTCCGGACTGGACCAATCCAGTTCGGGTCCGGGTTGAATTGGACCCCGGAATAGAACTGCCGGACGGTGGAGGGCTTGGTGCAGAGGCGCCCGTCGGGTGGCAAGCGAACCTCGCGGGACTCTGCGTCGGAGATGCACGCCATGGCGGGAGTCGGCTTGCCGGTCCGGGTATCGATCAACCGGAGATGAACCCGAGTGGTGTTGGCCGGTTGGACCTCGCCCCGGTCGGCGCGGGTGGTCCCGCAGGAGGCGATGAGAGCTGGGCCGGTGAGGATGATTCCAGTGCCAGCCAGAAACCGCCGGCGCGTGAGGCGGGAACCCGCCATGGCGGGCAACCTCAATTTGGCCCCCCGAGGATCTTCAGAAGATCGATTATTCATATTTGGACTCCATCGTTGACCGTCGCAGGACGCTTTCGCAGCCAAGTGATACTGACCCTCGCCAGCCGGCGCGGCCAGTTCAAAATCGCAATTCGAGTAATCGGTCAGTGAAGGCGGAGAAGGAGTCGCCGGCGGACCCCTCACCCCAACCCTCTCCCCTTCCGAAGGGGAGAGGGAGAGGCGTCGGCAGACTCTTGAACCGCCAGGGGCCTCTGGTTCCTCAAGGCGCTACGGAGAATTCCCTCTCCCCATCCGATGGGGAGAGGGCTGGGGTGAGGGGCGGCTCCCCTGGGCCACGGCCAACCGCAGAAAGGGCTATCGCTGGTAGGCTGGCTTGAAGAGGACTCGGTAAATGCCGCCTCCCAACAAACCGCCCAACACGGGCGCGACGATGTAAACGGTCAGCCAGCCAAGGATGAGAACAACCGGGGCGCAAAGTCCCGCGCCGGGTTGAAGCAGGCCATTGTAAGCGGTCCCAGCACCGAAATTAGCATCGTCACCGCCAGCCCTATGGTCGCGGCAGTGAGGATTTGCGGACGCGCTTCGTTCCGGTCGTCCGTGGCACAAAAGATGACCAGCAGCAGCAGCGCGGTGCCGATGACTTCCGCTCCGAAGGCCGCAGCCGGGGACATTCGCAGCCGCGCCTCCGGCGTCAGCGGACGCCCGCCTGGATTCGGAAAGTATTCTCCGAACACCATCGCACTGGCCTCGCTGCCCGACTGGCCCCGCACGATATTATTCGCCTGCTCGAACGTCCGGAGCGCGTCGCTGAAGATGAAGTGCAGCACGACCGCGCCCAGAAACGCGCCGCACATCTGGGCGATGATGTATGGCATGACTCGCTTCTTCGGGAAGTCTGACCACGCCGCCAGGCTCAACGTCACGGCCGGGTTCAAATGCGCACCGCTCAGCGCCCCCGTCAAATGGATGGCTGTGGCGATGCCCAATCCCCAGACGATGGCCACTTGGAAGACCCCGACCTGCGCTCCCGTCAACACCGCCGCGCTCACGCTGCCGCAGCCGAAGAACACCAGCAGGAACGTTCCGAACACCTCCCCTGTAAACCACTTGGGAACCATCACCGGGGTATATTATCTGGCGGTTTCGAACCGATGAGTGGGCTGTGGCCTGCCGGGCCTGAAGTGCTCCAAGTGCTCCAGCGTCGCCGTCATGGTCGGATACGCCTCAGCCGTCGACGCAACCGCAGCCCGAACCACAGTGGCCAGGAGGTCCGGCGCAGCCTCCGCACGGAGGTTAATGATGAGCTGGCCACGTTCCACAGGGCCGTCCAATTTCAGCGAAAGCTCCGGCACAAAATCGTTGCGGACTAAGCTCACCGCCGCAACTTCGCCCAGGAGGCTGCTATCGGAACTCAGGGTCATCTTCAAGTGGGCAATTTCGGCCTTCTGGGCCTGCAACCGTCGCTGGGCCTCATCGGCGAGCTGCTCCAAGAACCTGGCGGAATCAAACACCCTCCTCGCCGAGATTTGAACGGTGCAATTGAGCCAGCCGAGCAGCGCTTCGCCGTCCGCATAGACCTGGTAGTCCACGTCCATCGCCGTCCCCGCAGCCTGTTCCTCGCTCGTGAGCCGGGCGAACCACTCGTCCAGGTTTGTGCCGCTGCGCGAGGACACGGCCATGATGGCCTTCAGTGGGAATTTGGCGGCGATCGCCTTGCGCAGCGAAACCAGCCGTGCCTCATCGAGCAGGTCGCACTTGCTGATGACGATCAAATCGGCCTCCTCAAGCTGCTTGGTGTAAATGTAAATGACCTTCTCGGAGAAACTCCCACCGCTTTCCAGCCCGAACGCGCGCAAGGCGCGAACCGGGTCAACCAGGACGCTTACGGGGGGCCACGGTGAAGTTGTTACCATAAAGCCGCCGCAGCGGATACGAAACGGTCGCGAAGCCGTGGGACCGGAGCATGGCCGTGTCCACCAGGTTGCGACCCTGATCGTTGGTGATGAGGCCCACGCGGACCCCTCGTCCTTCAAGCGCCGCGCCAGCTTGGCGACGGCGGTGGTTTTTCCCGCACCCAAGAACCCACCGATCATGATGTAGCGGGCCTTGCCTTTGGTGATATTCGTGGCCGTGGTTGCTTCCATAAGTTCGAGATTATTCTGCCACCCGTTGCAGTTTGGGCTGGCCGCTAGGCCGCGCCCGACGACGTTCTGTTTTACGCAGGAACATGTGCGCAACTGTGCATATTATTACGGCCACGCGCAAGCCCATTTCCGATTTTGTGTAACGGGACTACCTCGGGAGCTTATCGAAGCGGAAGGAGCAGCAGCCCAGTTCCAGCACGTTCTGGTTGGCGGCGACTTGGTGCTTGAGATGCTGCGCCACGCTGTAAAGCCGCTGCTTGCCCTGCTTTTCCATTTCCACCAGCCCGGCCTCCTTCAGTATCCGCAGGTGCTTGGACACGTTGTATTGCGACATCTTCAGCCGCTGGGAGATGTCATTGACGCCCAGTTGCTCCTTCAGCAGGAGGCGGATGATGCGTAGACGGCTCAGCTCGCCCAGCGCTTTCAAAGCCGCAATACAGTTGATGCCGGTCATCCAGAGGATGTTACCAGGGGGGTCCGCGCAATCAAGACCGACCGTTAGTGCGTTGATGAGCTGGCGTCCTGGCAGCCTGGTCAACAGCCCGGAGAACCGCTGCTCCGCCCGGTTTTTCTTTACGGCGATGGCCAGTGCCTTTCGCTGGCCGACGACCACCACCAGCTTTTTGCTCCGCGTAATGCCCCGCAAACCAGGTTCCGCTGGAGGAGGAGCTATTGCTGCGTCGCCAGCGGAATCATTTCCCCGTCGCCGAGACTCGGCTCCCCCGGAGGGGCTCCCTCGTGAGCTTTCTGTGCGCCGACGCTCCGCTGCGCTTTTTGCCCCGGCCGCTCATTCGCGTCCCTGTCCCCTACACGCGGGCGGCCAAGCCAAACGCTCCGCTCACGGCTCTCAGAAACTCCCGAGCGAGCCGAGGCCCCACCCCTCACGACGCCGTTTGAATCCCGTGGATCTTTGAACCGCTAACCCCTCGACTTCCGTTCATATTCAGGTGAAAGAATAAGGCAGATTCCGATACCCCTCCCCCCACGGCTTGCCACACCACAGCCTTGTGGAGGCATGGCTTGGATTAAACCAGTGTTTGTGATACACCATGTCCAAGGGGGGGATCACCCGCGCAGCGTCAATAACCGGCGGCGCGGCAAAAAACCAAATTCCTATCACTATTTACAGCCTTCGATGTTTCCCATATACGTGAATCAATGAAACTCGATGGCATCCTCACTACGTTGACTACCATAGCCTCGTCCCCCGTCCTCGCGCCACGGAGCATCCGGAAAGGAAAGACGCGCCTGCGAGCCGCAACCTGGTTGGCCATGGTTGCTGCCTTCGTTGGCGTGGCCCGGGCGCGCGAGACCCGGTCCTTGGAGGGACAATGGAGATTCCAGCTCGATGCCCAGAAGGCCGGAATCGACGAGAAATGGTACGCCGCCCCGCTGGGCGGCGACACGACGATCAAACTGCCCGGCACGATGGACGATGCCGGCCTTGGCCCGAGGAACACCAAGCCACCGACGCTCGCCGGACCGTCCCGGCTTTACGACTACGCCGGTCCAGCGTGGTACCAGCGCGACGTCGAGATACCGGCAGCCTGGTCCGGTCAGCGGGTCTCATTGTTTCTGGAACGGTGCCGGTGGGTGACGCGTGCCTGGCTCGACGACAAGTTCATCGGCACGCAGGACAGCCTGATCGCGCCGCACGGCTATGATTTCGGCGCGGGCATCACGCCCGGCAAACATCGTCTCACCCTCTGCGTGGACAACACGGTGAAGCTCGACCTCGGCCCCTTCGTTTCCGCTTTGTTCGGCGGCACGCCGGGCAACATGAACGGCGTCATCGGCCGCCTCGAACTCCACGCCACGCCGCCCGTGTGGCTTGACGAGGTGCAGGTTTATCCGGACACGGACAAGCCAGCAGCGCGGGTGGTGGTGAAAATCGGCAATGCCACGGGCAGCGCCGGGCAGGGCACGGTGAGCGTCGCCGGCAAGAGCGTGGACGCGACGTGGGACGCGAATGGCGGACGCGTCGAAACCGAGGTGGACATGAGCGGGGCGAAGTTATGGGACGAGTTCTCGCCGAGCCTGCAGGAGCTGACGGTACAGCTTGGTGGAGACAGCCGCACGGTGCGGTTTGGCATGCGCCAGTTCGCGGCCAAAGGAACTCAGTTCACGATGAACGGGCGTCCCCTATTCCTGCGCGGAACGCTGGAATGCTCGGTGTGGCCGCTGACCGGTTATCCGCCAACCGACGCCCCGTCGTGGCAGCGAATTTATCGGGTCATGAAGTCGTATGGGTTGAATTATATCCGGTTCCACTCGTGGTGTCCGCCCGAGGCCGCCTTTGCGGCGGCGGATGCCGAGGGGATCATGATTCAGGCCGAAGGGCCGCAGGCCAACGTCGAAGCCGGGCTCGATGCCAAACGCGATGCGTTCATCGAGGCGGAGTTCAAACGAATCGTGGACACCTACGGCAACCATCCGTCGTTCTGCACGATGACGCTCGGCAACGAGTACGGCGGCGACAAGGCCCTGTTGGCGCGCTGGGTGGGGATGTTAAGGGAACGCGACCCGCGGCACCTCTATTCCTCGGCCTCTTGCGCCCAGACGACTCCCAACCGCCAGTGGACGGAACTGGCGGACGGGCGGGGCGTTCATGGGCCCGGCACGCAACAGGACCTGCGCGACGTGGCCGCCAGTGACGGGCGCCCGGTTATCGGACATGAAATTGGCCAATGGATGTTTTTTCCGGATTTCAACGAGATGAAGAAGTACACCGGCGTGATGGCGGTGAAGAACTTCGAACTGATCCGCGATGACTTGGCCAAAAAACACCTGCTCGACCTCGCGCCGCAATTCGCCCAAGCCTGCGGAAACCACGCGGTGCTGCTGTACAAGGAGGAGATTGAACTCTTGCGGCGCTCGCCGGGTTACGCCGGCTTCTCGCTGCTCGACCTCCACGATTACCCGACGCAAGGCACGGCGCTGGTCGGGCCGCTGGATCCGTTCTGGGACTCCAAAGGCTTCATCACGCCGGCAGCCTGCCGGAGATTCTGCGGGCCGACGGTTCCGTTGCTCCGCATCCCCAAGCGCACCTACACCACCGGCGAACCGTTCACGGCGATGGTCGACGTCTCTCACTTCGGTCCCGCCGACCTCGCTAACGCACAGGCGGCCTGGACGATCAAAGACGCGCGCGGCCGTGAAGTGGCATCGGGGAAATTGCCGGTGTCGAGCGTGCCGACGGGCAAACTGACCGCGCTCGGCACATTCTCCGCGCCGCTGGCCAAAGCCGGCGTGCCCGGCAAGTTGACGGTAACGGTTTCTTTGGCTGAGTTTTCCAACGACTGGGAGATCTGGGTTTACCCGCCCATCAAGACTCCAGAGGCGCCGGCGAACGTGGTGACCAGCCGCGCCTGGGATGACGCGACGAAGACGGCGTTGGCTGCCGGCAAGAGCGTCGTGTTGTTCCCGAACAAAACGAACCGCGGGCGGTCACTGCGCGGCAGCTTCCTGCCCGTGTTCTGGAGTCCGGTCTGGTTCCCATCGCAGGAACCGAACGCCAACGGCATCCTTTGTGATGCGCACCACCCGGCGTTCGCGCAGTTCCCGACCGACTCCCACAGCGACTGGCAGTGGTGGGAATTGCTGAACAACTCACGCACGCTCATCCTGGACGACACCCCGGCTGATTTCCGCCCGATCGTGCAAGTCATCGACAACTTCGCCCGCAACCACAAGCTGGGCAATCTGTTCGAGGCGCGGGTCGGCCCCGGCAAATTGCTGGTCTGCACGATGGACCTGCCCCGCATCGCCGGCCAGCAACCGGCGGCCAACCAGTTGCTCAGGAGCCTGTACGCCTACGCGGGCTCGTCGTCGTTCCGGCCGGCGCAGGCGCTGGCGGACACGACGCTCGAGGGGCTGTTCGCATCCGAGTCAACCAACGTGTTGCAGCAGCTCGGCGCGAAGATTCACGCCGACAGCGAGGCGCCCGGCTACGAGGCGGCGCTGGCGATCGACGACGATCCCGACACTTGCTGGCACACGAAGTGGGAACCGTCGCCCGCGCCGATGCCCCACGAGTTGGTGGTTGACTTGGGCCGCGAAGTCACGCTGGCGGGCATCACCTACCTGCCCCGGCAGGACATGGCCAACGGCCGCATCGCCGAGTGCGAGCTGTTCGCGGATGGCAGCCGGATCGCCTCCGTGAAGTGGCCCAACACCAGCGAGCGCCAGACGCTGCGATTCAGCCAACCCGTCACCACACGCACGTTGCGGCTGGTCATCGAGTCCGAATGCAACGGCAACCCCTTCGCCAGCGTCGCGGAGCTGGATGTGCTCCTCAAGTGATCGGGGTTCGAAGCCTGTCGCAAACAAATGATGAAAAGGAACCTATCCGATTGGGCTAAGCGGCCCGGCACTGCCGAGACGAGGATGCGCAACTGGTGCGGTGGGCTCGTGGGTCTCACTGGCTTGCTGGCGGCACTGGCTTGCTGGCGGCACTGGCTGGCGCGGCACCGGCTCGCCCCGACGCCCATGACTCCGCGGCGGCGCGTGACGAGATGCCCACCGACCCGAGCCGGGCCTATGAACCAGCCAAGGGACTGAGCATCAAACCGCGGTTCATGCAGTTGCCTCCCGGGGCAGTGCGCCCCGGCGGTTGGCTGGCAGACTGGGTCCACGCGGCCGCCGAGGGCATCACCGGCGATCTGGACACGCGGGCCATCACTTTCCGGAGGGCCTGAAAGGGAACCGACTTTCTGGCCTGGCGCGCGCCGGAGGACAAAGAGATTTACGAGTGCATGTCGTCGGTGGGCTGGCCGTTGGAACAGGCCGCCTACTGGCTGGATGGCCTGGTGAGGCTGGCCTACATTCTTGATGACCCGGTCCTGAAACAGAAAGCCCAGGCCCGCCTGGATCCCGTGGTCGCCTTCCCCCTTCACCTTCGTCTGCCGGCCTGGAGCGCCGAGCCGGCCATACAGATCAACGGCCGGGCGATCACGGCCGGGCCTGATGCCCAGGGATACGCCAAAGTCCAACGCGTGTGGAAACCGGGCGACGTGCTTTGCCTGGAACTGCCCATGGCTGCGCGATTGATCGAGGGGCGGGAACTCAGCCATCCGGAAGGCAAACCAACCAATCCTTACGCTTGCGTGTACTATGGGCCGTTGCTGATGGCGTTGCCCGTTCCGCACGCCGATCCCAATACACCGATCGCCGGCGCCAAGTGGAACTACGCGCTGGACGTCGATGCCGCGCGTCAAGACCGCCCGATCCAGGTGCTCCGTTCGGCCATGCCGGAAGAGTGGCGATGGCAACTGGACGCGCCGCTCCGGCTGCGGGTGCCCGCCCGGCAGTTCGATTGGCGCCCCACTCCCGCCCAACCCCTGCCCAAGGAACCGGTGGAAGAGGGCCCGCCCGCAACGATCACGCTGGTCCCTTACGGCTGCACGAAATTCCGTGTGAGCATGTTTCCCGTGGCGGCGCATACGAAACCGTTGGGTCATTACGCCTTGGATTATGACACGGCGACCGAGCCGGCGCTGCAGGCACAGCTCCAAACCATTGACACTCGCTTGCGAAACAAATATGGGATGACGACCGAGGAGACGGCCGTCGGGGTGCTGGATTTGAAGGGCCTGCGGTTGGCGATGATTCATCCCGACCGGATCGAGTATGCGGCCAGCGTGGCCAAAGTGGGCATCCTGCTGGCCTACTTCCAATTTGGCTGCACGACTCGGCGGCGGTGACCGGGCCGGGCCGGCACTACGTCCTGGTTGCCCTCACCCATCATCCGCGCGGGGACGAATACCTGGTCGAACTGGCCGGGGCGGTGGATGATTGCCTTGCGGGTTCACCGAGGTAATCATGAGCACGCAGGCATAAGGACAGGGCGCCGCATCGACCGAGAGCTTCGGCCCCTCCACTACGAGGTCCTTCCCCGCGGCGTGCCACCTTAGACTGCCTGGGAGCCCAAGCATGGTTACCACCGTCTTGGCTGAGGCGGGCACATCTCTGAGGACCAATCTTTGCGCCGGCCACCACGGCGTGATCGCATAGAGCGTATCGCCTTTGGCGGTGAAAAAGGCTTCGATGACGGCTGTGCCTCCTTTCGGTCGCCCGGCCAGGGCGTTGATGTCGTAATTGACACGCCAATCCTGGTTGTAAAGGATTTTGGGCCGCTCGCCCTCGGTCCATTGGCAACTGCGGCGCCACGGCTTCGTGCCGTAGATCGCCTGGCCGTTAATCCGGAGCCAATCGCCCATCTGCGTGAGCCGCTCCTCCTCGATGACGGGAATGCGGCCATCGGCGGTAGGGCCGACGTCCAGGAGCAGGTTGCCGCCGCGGCTGACCGTGTCGACCAAGGTTAGCACGAGCTCGCGCGGGGAGTAGTAATTGGAGAGCGTAAGCTGGCGGTCATGGACCCATTCGTACCAGAGCGGACGGCCTTGGTCGTCGTAGGCCTGAGGGCGGGTAACGGTACGGTTTTCCTCCCAAGGATGGCGGCCATCGGCCATGCCTGGCGTAAACTCGGTCGTGTAAAAGCCGCCGTGTTTGTGCCGGCACCCTTGGCCCCAGCGGTCGTCGATCACGACCTGGCGGGCCTCGGACTCGTCAAACAACCACGTCAGAAACTGGCGGCTGTGCCACAACGTGTCCGGGCCGTCCCATTCGCCGTCGGTCCACAAAATGTCCGGCTGGTAGCGCGTGACCAAGTCCTTGAGTTGAGGCAACATATGCTCGTCGACGAACCGCTGGCGGTCTTTGAGCCAGAGCGGATTGAACCACTCGAAGAAGGAGTAGTAGAGGCCCATTCGCAGGTCGCGTTTGCGGACCGCCGCCGTCAACTCGCCCACCAGGTCGCGCCTGGGCCCAATGTCGGCCGCATTCCAGGGCCGGCCCCAACTGCGGTTTGCCTCCGCGCTGGGCCAGAGGCAGAACCCGTCGTGGTGCTTGGCCGTCAACACCACGTAGCGGGCGCCGGAGCGGACCAACAAGCCGGCCCATTGGTCCGGATTAAAGAGCTCGGCGTGGAATAGCGGCGCAAAATCCGGGTATTGGAATTCGGCGCCATAGTTGCGCGCGTGGAACTGCCAGAGACCCAGGTGCTCGTCATCGAGCGTGTTGCGCCGCGGCTTGGGACCGGCGGCTTCTTCCTGGCGGGATTTGAGCAGGTTAGGCCAGTAGAAGGAGGCGTGCGCGCCCCAGGCCGGCACCGAGGCCAGCGTCCAGTGGAGATACACGCCGAACTTGGCGTCCTGCCACCACTGGGCCACAGGCCGTTGGTCCAGGGATTCCCATGCCGGCAGGTGTTCGATTTGGGCTCCGTTTGCGGCCGGAAGAAAACTCAGCAGACAGAGGGCGCTGCCAATGCGGGTCAAAGGCATAAGAGTCGGGTGCATGGTTCGACAACGTTAGGTTTCCTCGGAAAACGCATAAAAAAACCTGGATGGCACAGCGGTCACGCTCCGTGCTCGGAAAGGCCGACATTGGCCCGGAGCCACCTGGCTGCGCTGCATCGGCGTCTGCACGACTCGGGAATGCCGTCAAGGTCAGAACCAACGCCTCTGCTTCCTGTCCCGGAGGGACAAGAAGTTTCCCTGGATGCTGTCACACTTCTGTTCGCATCGCAACGGTCAGCCGGTCCTCCACAAGTGAACGTAGCGGCTCTCCATCCAGCCGTGGCCGAGGATGCCGAACTTTCCAGGGGCGAGCTCGACCACCTTCGCGCCGACGTGCTGCTCGAATCGGTCGTCGAGCATATAGCGGAACCAAGCCGTTCCCTTCGGCTCCGCCAGCCTATAGACAAAGAGCCGGCACCGGCTGTGATAAGGTTTGAACGGATCGTGTTCGGCCGCGACGATTTCCGGTTTTCCGTCGCCATCGAGGTCTGCGACGGAGAGCGAATGCGGACAGATAATGCGGTCGACCACGTGGGGGACGAAACCTTGGCGCCGCGGCTCGCCGGTGTTCTCCAGCCAGGCCACGCGAGCAAAGTAGCTGCGCCTCGCGCCCCAGTCCACTTTTTCCTCAGCCACGACAATATCCGGCCTTCCGTCGCCGTTGATGTCAGCCACGGCGGTGCGGGCGACCGCTCCAAAGCCCTCCACCAACAAGTGCGGGGCAAACTGTCCGTTGCCCATGTTCTCCAGCCAGTACGGCCCGGCGACCACATCGAGCCGCCCGTCCCCGTCCAGGTCGTGCGCCGCCATCTGCTCGCCGTAGGGGATGGGCGCCAGCACGCGGCGTGTCCAGGGAGACGAGGCGGGGTTATCGGGAACCTCGAAGATCTCGGGATGGGTCTGGTCGTGGTACCCGGCGACGAGCGCAAGCCTTCCGCCGGGCAGCAGCGGCGCGACGACTGTGGTGTGAGGCCAGTCTCCACTGCCGGTGCCGATGGGGTGCTCCTCCCAACGGCCATTGAGCGGATCGATGGGTTTGAGCCAGCAGAGCTCGCTGGCAAGGGCGCCGTAAAAGTCCGTGGCGCCCGGTTTGCCCTTGATCGCGATCAGTTCCTTGCGGCCGTCCTTATCGATATCGCAGGCGTTGAGAATCTGCGCGATTCCCGGAATCTGACGGCGTTCCCAGCCCGGGTTCTTGTACCACCATGCGGCGCACACCACGTCGGGCGCCCCGTCGCCGTCCACGTCCGCCCATAGGATGTCGGTTCCGGTATAAGGCTTCTGTTGATCGATGAATTCGTGGCGATAATTCCGGAAGAGCGGCGGCCCCTGCCGTTGCTTGAAAACCTGGACCCAACCGATGCAGTCCGGGTAGCTCGTGTTGATGACCTGCGAGGCGTGGCCGACGATCTCCGGCACCCCGTCGCCATCCACGTCCGCGACCACCGCCTCGTGGGTGCCTTCGCCCTTGTAGAGGAGCTCCCGGTCGATGGACTTGCCCCCGTTGGTGAGCACATACTTCTGGAGGCGGGCATCGAAATTGTAGGGCGCTCCCCAACCGCCCTGATTCATTTCTCCCACGAACACATTCACCGCCTGGGTCTTGGCATCCCGCCATGCCCGCAGGGAATGCGGGAAGATCAACGGGCTGTCCATTGGGTGCTCCACCCACGGATGTTGCGCCTCGAGTCCAATCCGGTTCTCAAACCACGACAAGCGGCCGTCCGGATACTCGTCTTCCACGAGCACGGCGTCGAGCCGGCCATTGCCATTGACGTCGATCAGGGCGACGCGGCACATATCGCGGAAGCCGGCGGCAAGCCTGTGCTGCTGCCAGGCCTGGCCGGAAAACGGGCCTGCAGCCGGCGGAGAGAACCAGTACGGGCCGGAAACCAGGTCCATTTGGCCTTTTCCTTCGAGGTCGCCCGCGGCGGTGCCCTCGACGGGAAGTCCGGTCTGGACGAGTTGCTTTTTCCAGGGCTGGGTCGGATCCGGGCCGGGTTTGTAGGCGTACAGGCCGGGAGTTGGCGAGTACATGGCGTTGGCGACCAGCTCCAGCTTGCCGTCGCCATCCACGTCGGCGAAGAGCAGGTCATGGGGCCCGCCGGCGGTGTGCGGGTCGATGACATGCTCAACGCCCGGATGAACGAGATCCTTGCCCGGCTTGAACCAGTAGATGGCCCACTGGTCGGTGCCCTTGCCGTTCTGTTGGATTTCCCGGCCCGCGACGATTTCCTTGCTCCCATCCCCATCGATATCCGCCAGCGCAACGCCGACATGAAAATGCCCGCGCGAGACCAGCCCCTTTTCGAAGCTGCTCGGACGATACCACAACATCGCCCCTACCCCTCCAATTACCATTTCTTGTTTGCCGTCGCCGTCAATATCGCCCACGGCAGTGCTGCCGGTTTCACCGATTCCCGGCGGAGCCGGATCCAGCAGCATTAACTCCCACGCCGTGGACGTCTTTGGGGGCTCGAGGGCGAGGTCGATCTTCTTATCCGGTGGCGCTTCTCCAGGACCACCCTGCACCCGAAGTGGAACGATGGCGAATGCGGACAAGGTCAGGGCAGTGTCCCGCAAGAACCTTCGGCGAGTGGGTTTTGGCGGTGCTGCCTGGTTGCGGGCTGATGGAATATCAGGGTTCATGTCATTCTTATGCAAGCTCAGGGTCGTTCGGTGGTGCGCTGCTTAAGCCAGGCCATGTCGGTCGGGCCGCTCATCGAGTTATACATGTAACCCCCGTCTTGGAGCGGCGAGCTCGCCCAAGGGCCTTGCCATTTGTGAATCTCGGCGTGTCCGTCCGCAAACAATATCCCGCAAGCTTTTCCGTGGTAGCTCGCCGGGCGATCCGTGATAGTCCCGGATGCGCTTGTCATGTCAACCCCGAAGAAAGCGTCGCCAATGCTGTCTTCGCTCTCATCGAGCAATAGCCAGACCAGGGCAGGTTTTGCAAAATCAGTCATCTTGTCGTAGATGCGATAGGTCGTGCCCCCGCCAAGGCTCTGGAGATAGCCCAAGCCGTTTCCTTTTCCTGAGACGAAGGCGTTCATGGATACACTGCGGACGCGCGGGTACATTGTACCCGACTCCTTGGCCTGGCTACGGTCGCCGGGGCACTTGTAAACTCCGGGGTTTTTCGAGTAGGGGCCCAAGCGTGATTGCAGCAGGAGCAGAGTGTTGGTATTGTCCGGATTGTTCACGGTGAAATCCAGGTAGCCGTCGGCCCAACCCCCACCCTTCTGGTCGGTGCCGCTTTCTCCAAATTGGTTGTTGGGCGCCAAGTTGCCGTTATTGTCATCCGAGTACATCACCCACGCGACATGGAGTTGTCTGGTATTGTTCATGCACTGGATGGCCTGGGCCTTGAGCCTGGCCCTCGTCAAGGCGGGCAAAAGCATTGCTGCCAGAATGGCAATGATGGCGATGACGACCAGAAGCTCGATCAGGGTAAAGGCAAGACGCCTCGCCGGACCGATACGTGCGTTCTGACAGCAACGTGGATTCATACACTCAATCAAGTTAAGGATTTACAGACTTCGCCAACCGCTTTTTGACGTGCCGCCGGTTGATTGACCCCTACGCGGGTGAGATCGCCGGTTCTTATGCAAGCTCAGGGTCGTTCGGTGGTGCGCTGCTTGAGCCAGGCCATGTCGGCCGGGCCGCTCATCGAGTTATACATGTAACCCCCGTCTTGGAGCGGCGAGCTCGCCCAAGGCCCTAGCCATTTGTGAATCTCGGCGTGTCCGTCCGCAAACAATATCCCACAGGCTTTTCCGTGGTAGCTCGCCGGGCGATCCGTGATAGTCCCGGAGGTGCTGGTCATGTCAACCCCGAAGAAAGCGTCGTTGATGCTGTCTTCGCTCTCATCAAGCATTAGCCAGACATCGGCAGTCTTTACAAAATCAGTCGTCTTGTCGTAGATGCGATAGGTGGTGCCGCCTCCAAGGCTCTGGAGATACCCCAGGCCATTCCCATTTCCTGAGACGAAGCAGTTCATTGATAAACTGCGGACGCGCGGGTACATGATACCCGATTCCTTGGCCTGACTACGGTCCGCAGGGCACTTATAAACTCCGGGGTTTTTCGAGTAGGGACCCAAGCGTGATTGCAGCAGAAGAAGGGTGTTGGTATTGTCCGGATTGTTCACGCTGAAATCCAGGAAGCCATCGGCCCAACCCCCACCCTTCTGGTCGGTGCTGCTTTCTCCATATTGGTTGTTGGGCGCCAATCTGCCATTATTGTCATCCGAGTACATCACCCACGCCAGATGGAGTTGTCGGACATTGTTCATGCACTGGATGCCCTGGGCCTTGAGCCTGGCCCTCGTCAAGGCGGGCAAAAGCATTGCTGCCAGAATGGCAATGATGGCGATGACGACCAGGAGCTCGATCAGGGTAAAGGCAAGACGCCTCCCCGGACCGGAATGTGCGTTCTGACAGCAATGTGCATCCATACACTCAATCAAGTTAAGGACTTACAGACTTCGCCAACCGATAGAAGCTCGGGTGGCTGGGGTTCGGGAGTGTCAGTATATTCTCGTTTCCCACTGCGTTGAAGGAGCCGTTCGTCACAGCCGACCAATGCGGGCTGGTCAGATTCGTTGTAACTTCAACGCCGTAAGCCGCCTGGAGGGCGGACCACGAGAGCTCGACGTTGGAGCCTAACGGGGTGACCGCCAGGGTCGGCGCGGTTTGGCCGTCTTCCAGCAGAATGGGTGCCAGGGAGTTGAAAAAATAATCCACCGAAAAGGTGAAGGTTCCCGAGCCACCGCCGCAACAATCGCCCGCGTGGATGCCAACCATCGCCGGCACCAAGGGGTTGCTAAACTGGCCGCGCAGGGTCCAGACGACACCGTCCTTCGAGGTGTAGCCGCTCCAAACCTGCCCTATGCGCCTGACCCGCTGGTAGATCGTTCCGACGTTGCTGGTTTGCTTGGGGAGGTCAGGCATCGGAAGGGAAACCACCCCGCCCGCAGTTGATGAGCCGATGTTTATGCCGTACCAGGCAAAGAGATTTGTGCCGCTGTCCCATGTGGCATCCAGCGCGGCATCGAAGCGCAGCGCTATGCCGTTGGCATCCTCCACCGAAATGCCCTCGAAAACACTTTGACCGGTGCCGTGGGGCGGCAGGGTGTCGAACTTCGCTTCTACCTCGAAGTCCTGGTCCAAGACTGGCTGGAGAAGGCGCAGCATGTCGTTCGCGGTCCACCCATCGTGCGAGTTAGCCGTGGGCACGGAAATAATCAGGTGCGCGTCTCCCGTTCCGGCGCCTGCCGTCTGGAAGGCGCCATCGCCAACCGGATCGACGGCGGTCCAAAAGCTGTTGATAACGGGTTTGTTAAAGTCATCGGACAATGGGAGCGAGCCCGCGCCGGTGACGACAACCGTGATTGAGGCGGAAGGCGCGCTCAGTCCAAGGCTGTTGTTGGCTACGGCGTGGACGCTGCTATGCCAACCGGGGCTTGGGTTGGTCCAGGTGATGTTATATGGGCTGGTGGTCGCTGTGCCGAGCAGGTTCGTGCCGTCATAAAAGTCAACCTTCGTGATCGAGCCGGCCACGTCCGTAGCGCTGGCAGTAAGGACGAGCTTTGTCGGCAGGGCGACTACTGCCCCAGCAGCAGGGGCGGTAATCGACACGGTCGGCAACGGGGGCTGGCCGTCTTCATACAGGATCGGCGAAGCGTCGTTGAAGAAGTAATCGAGTGCGAAGGTGATCGGGAATGCCGCATTCCCCCCCCAAAACGGCCCGACTTGCGCGACTGTCCAAGTCTGCGTGACGGGTTGATAGACAGTCTCCCAATTGAAGCCGTCGGGGGAGAGAAGAAAGGTCCACGTATCGTCTTGGCGTCGGAGCCTCATGTACGCGGTCCCGTTGTCGGTGCCATCGGTAGGCGAGACCAAGGTGCCCACGGGGATTCCCCAAGTGCCGCCGGCCAAGGTGTTTCCATTGCCATTCTGGATTATGAGGAGGTAGGCATCGAGCGCACTTCCGCCTCCCCCCTGGACATTAAAGCGAAGGAAATTGGTTGCAGTGGGATCATAGACGAGGAAGCCGTACTCGCCATAGTTGGCCCCCGGGATCGTCTCGAATTTGGCGGTCACTTCGAAGTCCTGGTCCACCGCGTTCTGTAATAGTTGGGGGCAAGTGTTGGGCACCCACGCATCGTGCTGTTCGTTCCCACTCACGGTCACCGACAGAACCACATCGGTGGTGCCATAGCCGCTGATCGCATAGGTGTCGTCTCCCGTCGGGTCAACCCAGGTCCAGAGGCTGGTGTTGAGCGCCGCGTGGTTGAAGTCCTCGGAGACCGGCGCTCCGGCAGCCGTGTAGATCTGGAACCTGACATTGGAGGAAGGCGCGATATATCCGAGGGTGTCGGTGGCCTTGGCGACAAGGGTATGCCAACCGGGGCTTGGGTTGGTCCAGGTGATGCTATACGGGCTGGTGGTCGCGGTGCCGAGCAGCGTGGTGCCGCCATAAAAGTCAACGGCATAAAAGTCAACCTTCGTGATCGAGCCGGCCACATCCGTAGCGCTGGCGGCAACCACGAGGTTTGTCGGCAGAGTGAATACTGACTCATCGGCAGGGGCGGTAATCGCCACCGCGTCGGGGGCGACGACCTGGACCGTGATATTGGGGGAAGGCGCAGTCAGTCCGAGGCTGTCGGCGGCTGCGGCATGGAGGTTATTATGCAAGCCGAGGCTTGGGTTGGTCCAGGTGATGCTATATGGGCTGGTGGTCGCGGTGCCGAGCAAGGTCGTGCCGTCATAAAAGTCAACCTTGGTCACGATGCTATTGCTGTTGGCATCCGTAGCGCTGGCAGTGACGACGAGGTTTGTTGGCAGGGTGATTACCGCCCCAGCAGCAGGGGCAGTAATCGCCACGCTCGGAGGCACCGGTTGGCCGTCTTCAAATACGATCGGCGAGGCGTCGTTGAAGAAGTAATCTATGGCCGAGGTGAACCCCGTGCCGGTATCGCCCACGTAGAGGCCCACCTGCGCCACGGTCCAAGCTTGCTGGACGGGCTGATACACCGTTTCCCAAACCACACCATCCGGAGAAATGAGGAACGTCCAGGTATCGCCCTTTCGCTTGACCCTCAGGAAAGCCGTGCCGTCGTTGCCGCCGTCGGCGGGTATTGCCAGGCTGGAACTGGGGATTGCCCAGGTTCCGCCCGCAAGCGTGTTCCCAGCGCCATTGTTGATTATGAGCATGAAGGCGACGAGCGTCGGTTGAACCTGGATATTAAAGCGAAGGAAATTGGTTCCAGTGGGATCATAGACGAGGATGCCCTCCTCTTGATTCTGAAGGGCCGGGATCGACTCGAATTTGGCGGTGAGTTCGAGGTCCTGGTTCGGCGCAGCCTGCACCAGTTGGACGGAGTTATTGGGGACCCAGGGATCGTGGTTGCCGCCTGCGGGCACGGTCACGACCAGGACCACATCCATGCCCCCGTATCCGCTGATGGAATACGAAGAATCCCCCGCCGGGTCGAGCCAGGTCCAGAGGTTGGTGTTAAGGGCCGGTTTATCGAAATCGTCGGAGACGATCTGAGCGTGGGTGCTGCGCGCGAGGCACGCGCCCAGCAGGCCCAGGGCAAGGGCCAGCGTTAGATTAGTGGTTTTCATTTGGGATGGGTGGTTTCGCAGTTTCTTCTCGGTTTGGTTACTGGTTCTTCAGGGGCCGTTTGTCTTGGCCAGGGCTGCTCCGACAAATGAATGCCGGAGGCGGTTTTTGATTGCCGCCAGTGGTGTCGATCGGCTCTGTGTTTCATGCTGCAGCGATAAGCATAGAGGAATTGAAAAAGAAGTATTTAGCGCGGGCGGAAATTCATTTCGCACCCACGGAAACGGACCCCGCCCGTAATGGGGTCCAGAAACCGGGTTCGCCGGCAGCCGGCAAGGCCATTTCGCGGCGGCTTGGCAGCACTCAGAGAATCACGGTGGCTCGGAGCGGATCGACTCGCCAGGCCGTCGGCGCGACGCCCACCTGCTGATGGAACGCGCGCGTGAATTCGTGTTGCCGGAAGTAGCCGACCCGCAGAGAGACCTCCTTGATGCTGAGCGAGGTCTCCAGCAGCAGGTTTTTTGCCTGTTGGATCCGCAAACCTTGCATCATCTCCCGGGGCGAAGAGCCGAAGACCTTTCGGAACGAATGGCGCACCGAATCATAGTTCGGGATGCTGTGGATCTGCTTGAGGAATTCTCCGGGCGTGCCGACCGAAAAGTTCACCAAATGCCAAAGCCGCTCGACGTCCGGCGGGATTTCCGACGGCGGCAAGCTGGCGTTGGTTTCTCCCCTGGCCCAACGATGCACCAGAATGAGCAGCAGATGCAGCCAGGCCGATTCGGCCGCGAAGCTCTGCTCCTGGCGTTTGGTGCGCTCATTGAGGATGCGCATGAAAAACCATCGGAAGTCCCTGGCCTGGTCGGCCGAGAGCCGCCAGATTCGCCGGTTGGGGTCCGAGTGCATAAACTGATCCACGTGGCGGTAAAAGGCCTCGCCTGCGGAGAAGTGGAGCACCCAGAACCGGGGTGCACGCTTGGGCGGAGACCAGCCGCCATGGCGTTCTGCCCGGCGATACATGCAGAGCGTGTTTGGCTTTAGCAGGCGTTTTTCTCCGGCATACCCAATGAGCGCCTCATCGTCCGTCACCAGCGTGAATTCCTCGAAGGCGTGCTGATGCCAGTCGTAAATCGCGCCCGGTTCGGCCACCAGGCAGCGGATTGACACAACTGACGGGTCACACCCAAAGGCTGTCATGCTCCGGGCAAGATACCTTCGCCCCCGCCGAGACTCAATCCCAAAGCGCGGCGAAGCACCCAGCCGGGCGCATCGCGGCCTGGTCGAGGGTGGCAGATACGGCAGCGCGAAAGCCGTTAAAACGGTTGACTTTCGCTCGCTCGGCGCGTAACACCCCGCTGAAGCAGGGTGTTAATGAAATTTGGGGGGAGGTCGACAAAGGTGAGATGCGCCCAGCCCAGCCAGCTCGTCGTCAAGACGATCCTCTGATGTCATAAGCCATCAGGACTGTGCCGTGCCGGATATAGAGCCGGCCTCCACAGATAACCGGGTGTGCCCAGTGCGGGCCGGTCCCTTTGGGCACCTTGAAAGAGCTAATGACTTCAAACCTTTCCCGGGAGGGCCGGACGAGGCCAACGGTGCCTTCCTTCTCTTCGTAGCAGTAAAGCAAACCGTCTGCGAAGGCGATGGAGCCTTTGGAGATCCATTTCTGCTCGTACATCACCCTGCCGGTGGCCCAGTCCAGGCAGACCCAATCGCCGGTGTAATGGCCTTTGAAATTCGAGCCGTAGAGGCAGCCATCCACGAGCACCACGCCTCCATGATGGCAATCGAGCGCTTTGTCCACCCATTTGCGAGTGACGGCGCCGCCGCCTTCGGAAAGCTGGTGGAGGGCGCCGCCGCAACCATAGCCGCTGGTGGTGTAGAAACTGCCATCGTGATAGACGGGCGAGACGGGATTGATGCCGTGCGGACTGGCCTGATAATCCGAGTACATCACGCGCCAAAGGATGTCGCCGCTGGCGGCGTCAACGCCGATGATCGACTGCTTGAGCATCGTGATGATAAGGCGTCGCGCCCCGAGGGTGACGCAGATGGGCGAGCAATAATTGCTCTCTTCGCCCAGACTCTTGCTGGCCCAAACGGTGCGGCCAGTAAGCTTGTCCAGACCGGCCATGGTGGCCTTGGTGCCGCTCACGGTGCAGATGACCAGGCCGTCAACCACGAGCGGCGATTCGGCAATTCCCCAAAAATCGAATTTCGTTCCGAACTCCTGGGCCGCGTCCACGGCCCAAATCTCTTCGCCGGTCCTGGCATCCAAACACGCCACCTTGCCCATGCCGCTGGTAACGTAAACGCGGCCTTCGTTGAGCGTTGGTATGGTGCGCGCTTCCGGGTAGCGCCCCTTCCAGGCCGGTCCGTAGGTTTTGTGCCAGAGAAGCTGCCCGCGCAGATCCATGGCAAAAGCCGCTTCCTGGCGGCTGATCATGCCGGTTGTATAGACGCGTCCCTGAGCGATCGAGACGGTGGAATAGCCTTCGCCCAGGCCCTCGACAAACCAGAGCAGGTCCGGTCCCTGCTCGGGCCAGCGCTTCAACAGGCCGGTTTCCTTGGATTTGCCATCGCGGTCCGAGCCCAGCCATTGGGGCCACTCCGACGCGGGATTCACGTGGTCGGCGGCTTCCGGCGAAACGATAGTGGCGCGGATGGCCGGGGCCCCTTGATCACGCCGGGTGTCGGGATCGCTAACGGCCTGGGGAACGAACTCCCCAGCCAACGCCTTGATTTCGGCGGGAGTCAACACGCGGCGATAGATTCGAACTTCGTCGATGATGCCGTGAAAGGAGGAGTAGGGGTCGGGCTTGGCGCCGATGCGCAACGGTTCCTTGTTGACCAGGCCGAAGCGTCCAGTTTGCGGCGCCGAACCCGCCGGCTTTCCGTCAATGTAAAAGCAGACATCGCCTCCCGCTTTGAGCGTCACGGCAACGTGATACCACTGGCCGGCGGCCAGGCAGCCGCTCGACTCATAGTGCGACCAGGGTTGGCCAGGGCCGGCCTCGTGCGACAGGCTCAATGCTCCGTTGCGCTCGGTGCGGAAGTCGTAATTGCCGGGGGCCCAGTATTCCAGCTTGTTGAGGATAGGCGTGTCGAAGTTTTCGGATTTGAGCCAGGCGCAGATCGTCAATTCATCCGTCAGGTCCAGGTTGGCGTCTGCGGCGATCTCCACGTGGGCGCGGCTAAAGTCAAAGAGCAGCGCGCCGCCAGAAACGCCGCTGGCCCATTTCGGACCGTGCAAAACCCCGTGATTGGTCCCGGCGGAATCGTGGATGACCGTCCCCTGCCCTTCATCGAACCTCCAGTATCCGACTAAGCCGTCCGTGGAGAGGGCCGCGCTTGCGCCAGGCCCGGAAGCCGCGCAACACAACGCCGCAACCAACAGGCCACAGGCTGCCGGCCATTCCCGGGCCGTTAGCCGAGCAACCGCCAATTTCCAGCGGGCCCCTAACGGTTTCTTCTCTGCGGCCATGGCATCTCTACTTCTGATTCAGGATGACTTCACCTTCCTGCCGGGCCACTGCCGGCTTTTTCTTCTTTCGCGCCACCTTGCCCATGAGTAAGGCCAGCCCGCACAAGACACCGGCGATGACCGCTGCAATCGGCAGGCTCTTCTGCACCGTCCCACCGACGCTCAGACTGCCGATAAGCTTTGGGACCGTCGTGGGACCGATCAAGCCGATGGCGAAGATGATCCCGAAAATGCTGCCGTAGAGGCCGGGCTCGTACTGCGAAAAGGTCACGCCAACTATGGTCGGGAAGATGGGCGCCAGGGCAAGCCCCATCACCAGGACCGCGGCAACGGCCAGGACCGGGCTGCGGGCAGACACCATGGCAAGGACCGCAACGACGGCCACCATGGACAACGTCGCAATGAGGCGAGTCCCGACGGCGGTCAGGTTTTTGATGGTGGAAGCCGCGAAGCGGCCGATGGCCATGGCCAGTCCGAACAGGCTCAGCACCCAGGTCGCATATTTGGCAGCGCTTGGGCTCCGGCTCCCGCCGTAGAACTCCGTCATCAGGGGTTTGATCCAGGTGTTCATCGAGATCTCCAAGGCGATATAAAAGAGCAGGGCCAGCGCCGCCGCCCAAACCGGCGGCTCCCTCAGCAGTCCAATGGCTTGCGAGAGCCGGTAACCCGTCGAGACCCGCGGGTAAGCGGGGATGAGCGAGACAAGAGCAAACAGGAGAACCAATCCCCCCAGAGAGCAGAGCGCCGTTGGATAGCTGATCCTCATCAAATAGGCCAGCCCCAGCGGCGTCAGGACAAACGCCAGCCCGACGAACCCGCTGCCGAGGTTGCTGGCGCGCGCCGGTTCTTTGCCCCCGAAGAGCACGATCGGAATGAGGGTGTTGCCCACCGTGTTGGCGCACATCGCGCCGACGCCCAGCAGACTGCACGCCAGCAGCGCAGACTGAAAGCTGGCGGCCAGGGCCAGCATGAAGATGGCAGCGCTGGTAGCGAGGAAGCCGATAATGGCCAGCGGCTTATGGCCCCATTTGTCCACCAGCAGGCCGACGAACAATTGGACGATCAGGCTGGTCAGGAAGAGCGCGGAGGCCAGGCTGCCCACTTGAGAGTTGTCGAGCCCCAGGCGGCTCTTGATCTCCTCCGAGATGGCGCCGATGAGAATGAAACAGATAGCCAGCGTGAACACGGCCAAAAGCGCCACCACTGCGGTCAGGTTCTTCATATTGGGGACCAGGTCTAAGCCCACCACATTTCGGCGGCCGGTTCTCTGAGCGTCGCGGCCCGCAGGGTCTCGACTGCCTGCCGCAAGCCCTCCTCCACCGAAGCCAGCGCGTCTTCGTGTTCGATGCTCATCACGTAATCGTAGCCCGCCAACCGGAGAGCGCTGGTTATTTGGCGCCAGCACGCGAGGTCGTGCCCCCAGCCCACACTGCGGAAGGTCCAGGCGCGCTCGGCAATCTGCTGATACGGCTTGGCATCCAGGCAGCCGTTTTGGGCGACATTGTGACGGTCAACGAAGGTGTCTTTGGCATGGAGATGAAAGATGGCCGGGCCGAACGCGCGGATGGCGGTGGGTATGTCCACTCCCAGCCAGAACAAATGACTGGGATCCAGGTTGACCCCGATCGTCTCGCCGGCCCGCTCGCGCAGCTTGAGGGCCGTTTCGGGGTTATAGACCACAAACCCCGGGTGCATCTCGACGGCAATTTTCTTGACCCCATGTTGATGGGCCAAAGCCGCAGCCGCTTTCCAGTAGGGGACGACGACCTGGCGCCACTGCCATTCCAGGTATTTCGGATACTCGGGCGGCCAGGCGCACGTAATCCAGTTGGGACACTTCGCATTGGGCGAATCGCCCGGGCAGCCGGAAAGGACATTGATGATCGGCACCTCCAATCGCCGGGCCAGACGGACCGTCCGTTCGAAGGCCGCATGATGTTCGCGGGCAATCTTCTGGTCCGGATGAATGGGATTGCCCGGACAGGACAACGCGCTGATAAACAGCCCGGCATCCTGAATCCGCTTCAGGAAATCACCTGCCGCCCTTTTGCTGGCGAGCAGCTTTTCGACCTCGCAATGGGCGCTGCCCGGGTAGGCGCCGGTGCCGAGCTCGACGCAGTCCAGCCCGAAGCCGGCCACCTTTTGCAGCATCGCGTCAAACGGCAACTTGCCGAACAGAACAGTGAAGACTCCGAGTTTCATAGCGGTTTTCTTTCGGTTCTACGTCTTCGATTCATAGTCCACATCAACCCAGCGGCTCCCAGCCCGGTGGCTCTTGAGGATTGCATCTATAATGCAGGCCACACGGTAGCCCTCCTCGAACCTGGCGAATTGCACTCCGTCGGCCGTGGCGGGGTCACGCCCCTCGGCGATGAAGGCCAGCACGTTGCGCATCAGGTTCTTGAAGGCATCCGGCCAGCCCTCACCGTGGCCCCCCGGCAGCGCGGCATACTGGCGGGCTTCCGGCGCCAGGGTCTCCGGCTCCTTGAGCAGGGTGCAGTTGGGCGCCCCGCGACGACCGAGCCACAACTCCTCCGGACGCTCCTGGACCCAGGCCAGCGACTCCTTGGAACCGTTGATCTCGATGCGGAGATCGTTCTTGTGCCCCGCGCAGACCTGGCTGGCGAAGAAATTGCCCACCGCGCCATTGTCGAAACGGACCAGGAGACTGCTCAGATCGTCCACCTGAACCGGGAAATCCTCGGTTTTGCCGCCACTGTCCGCCGCGAAGGCCTCGCGCCACTGGCCCAACGGCTTTTTGCGTACTTTGATGGCGGTATTGAGGTCGGCAAGGACACTGACGATGCGTTGCCCGGTCAGGTGCTGGGCCAGATCATACCAGTGCGCGCCAGCGTCGCCAATGACGCAGGCAGCGCCCGCTTTGTCCGGCTCGAGACGCCAGGAGAAATCGGTTTCATAGAGCAGCCACTCCTGCAAGTATTGGCCGTGAACAAAGCGGACCGCGCCGATATCGCCCCGCGCGATCATCAGGCGGGCCTGTTGCACCATGGGGTGATAACGGTAATTGAACGTCACGGCATTGACCACGCCCGCGGTGCGGGCGGCGTCGCGCATCTCGCGCGCCTGCGCCGAAGTCACCGCCATGGGCTTATCGACGATGACATGCTTGCCCTTGGCGATGGCCGCCACGGCCACGGGATGGTGCAGCCAGGTGGGGGTGGCGATATCGACGACGTCGATGTCCGGGTCAGCCACCAGTTGTTCGTAACTTCCGTAGGCCCGGGGCACGCGCAACTGGTCCGCTTTCCGGCGCGCGATCTCAAGGGTCGCGTCGGCCACCGCGACGATTTCGACAAAGCCGAGGCGGCGAACCGCTTCCACATGATGCGGGCCAACAAAGCCCACACCGACGATGCCGTAACGAATTGGTTTCATAGGCATGACGGGTTGTCTTGCGGTGGCGCGGTTGTTCCGCTCATTTGTTCCTTTGCATCGCTTGTTCCATATTCCGGACAGGGATCTTTCCTTGCACAGTCCAGCCGCCGTCCACGAAGAACACCTGCCCGGTCATGTAGCTCGACTCCTCCGACGCCAGAAAGACCGCCGGACCGATCATTTCATCAGGCCTGGCCGTGCGGTTCATGGGCACCATGCTCCCCCAACTGCGATCGTAGTCGGGATCGTCCCTCAGGTTGCGCTCCACCTGTGTCGGGCCTGGCGCGAAGGTGTTCACGCGAATCTTGAGGGACGCCAGTTCGACCGCCAGCTGTTTGGTCAGACCGTGAATGCCAGCCTTGCTCGTGGCGTAAGCGACCAGGTTCTTCACGCCCAGCGCGGCACAGTTCGTCGAGATATTCACGATGCTCCCGCCGCCGGTTTCTTTCATCCATCGAGCCGCCGCCAGCGAGCAGAAGAACGTGCCCTTGAGGTTGGTGTCCATGACGACATTCCATTTCGCCTCGGTGGTCGCGAACAAGTCCGACCAACCGGTGATGCCGGCGTTGTTTACCAGGACATCCAGCCGGGGGAAGCTCTTTCGCGCCTTGTCGAACATCTGGCGAATCTGGCTGACTTTGCCAATATTGGCCTTCACCACCAAGGCGCGCCGGCCCAGTTCGCGGATCTGCCCAGCCACCGCCTCGGCTCCTTGGCGATCGGAGTTGTAGTTCAGGATCAGGTCCGCGCCTTCCCTGGCCATTCCCAAGGCGAGGGCCCGCCCGATGCCTTTGCTGGCGCCAGTGATTAGAACGGTTTTCTCTTTGAGCCGCATAGGAGGCTACGGTTGGAGCAGAACTTTCAAGGCGGATTTGTCCTCGCAGGCGGCAAAGCCCTTTTGCCAATCGTCCAAAGCCAGCTTGTGCGTGATGACATCGCCCAAGCGAATTTTGCCCTGTTCCAGGATGTTCAACATCCGCATCCAGGTCGCGACGGTGTAGCCGACCGAGCCGGCAATGCGGATTTGCTTGAAGGCGATGTGGTCCAGCGGCGCGGTCACCTCCTTGCCAAAGTGTCCGACCTGCGTGTAGTGCCCGAGGGGGCGAATGGCGTCGAGGCAACTCCGGACCGAGGACGCGGCGCCGGCGCATTCCAACACGACATCGGCGCCCAACCCGCCGGTCTCGGCGTGGACGATACTCAACAGATCCTGCTGGTTGACCTTGACCACCACGTGGGCGCCAATGCGCCTGGCCAACTCGAGCCGCGACAGGTCCGCATCCGTCCCGGCGACAATGGTTTTGATCCCTTCGGCGGCCAGGAGCTTCAGACACAATAGCCCGATGGGACCGGGACCCGAGATGAGCGCCACATCGCCGGCCCGCAGCGGTGTGAGATCGCACACCGCGTGAACTGCGGCGGCGAAGGGTTCGCAAACCGCCCCCTCCTCGAGCGGGAGCTCGGCCGGCAGGCGGAAGAGTTGGTCGGGACGAACCACCACATAGCGGGTGAACGCGCCGTTGACACCGTGCCCCATGCCGCGCCGCTCCTGACAGAACATGAATTGGCCTTGGCGGCAGTAAAGGCAGCGGCCGCATGTGACCGCCGAGGCACCGAGAATGCAGAACCGTTCCCCCGGCGCCAGGCCGCGCACATTCTTGCCGGCCTCGACGATTGTGGCTGACGTTTCGTGGCCGAGAATGACCGGCGGGAAGCTGCGGAACCTATCATGATAGACATGCAAGTCGGTGCCGCAGATGCCGCACCAGGCGACTTGGAGTTTGACCAGATCGGCGCCGCATCGCGGGTCTTCCACCTCGCGGAGCTCGACGTTGCCGGGGCCGCGTGCGAATTTGACCAGCGCTTTCATGGCGTCAGGGAGCGGACGGGGCTTTTTGGCTGACCTTGATGCCGGCCAGTTTTTCGTAAAACTTCAGAATGGCCGAATGATCTTTTTGCCCGAGACCGTCGACTTTCAGGCTCTTGAGGATTTCCATTACCTGCGAGGTGAGGAACAATGGAACACCCATCTGCCGTCCCGCATCCAGCGCGTTGGCGAGGTCCTTCAGGTGGAGATCGATTTTGAAGCCGGGTTCAAAGTTGTCGTCCAGCACTCGCAGCGCCTTGGCTTCCATGACGTTGCTGCCGGCCAGGCCGCCGCGGATGGCATTAAAAATCAAGGCGGGCTGCACCCCGGCCTTGGCGCCCAGCACAAACGCCTCCGACATCGCCGCAATGTGCAAGGCGACGATGATTTGATTGGCCAGTTTGGTCACGTTTCCGCTGCCCACCTCACCGACGCGGACGGCGGACTTGCCCATGACCAGGAGCAACGGCTTGCACTGGTTAAACACCTGCTCGGAACCGCCGACCATGATCGACAAGCTGGCGTCGATGGCGCCGGGCTCGCCCCCGCTGACCGGAGCATCCAGGAACTTCAACCCTTTGCGCGACAAGAGCTCGCCCATCTCCCGGGCCACCACCGGCGAGATGGAACTCATATCGATGACGGTGCTGCCATGAGCCGCGCCCTCCAGCACGCCGTCAGGGCCGCTGAGGACCTCCCGCACCTCGGGCGAGTTCGGCAGCATGGTGATGATGAGGCGGCTTTTGCGGGCCACTTCCTTGGCACTCGAGGCCGCTTCCGCCCCCGCCGCCACCAGTTCCTCGACCGCCAGACGGTTCAGATCATGAACGACGAGCGGGTAGCCCGCCTTGAGCAGGTTCCTGGACATGGGCTTGCCCATGATTCCCAGGCCGATAAATCCAATTTTAGTCTTCATCATTCCAATTATATTACAGCAACCATAGCGATACCTTTGGCGGCATATTTGTGCGGCGTTACTGCTGGGCATGCACGGCGCGCTTGACGGCCCCGACAATGTCGTCCTCCTGCGGCACGCACGCACGCTCCAGCTTCCGGTTAAAAGGAATCGGGGTGTTCTTTCCGGCAACGATTTGGATGGGCGCATCCAGGTGGTCGAAGGCCTCTTCCTGGATGATGGAAGCGAGGTCCGAAGCCACGCCCCCGCGCCGGACCGCCTCTTGCACAATCACCACGTGTTGAGTCTTGCGCACCGACTGGAGAATCCGGCTCTTGTCCAGCGGCACCAATGTGCGCGGATCCACGACCTCCACGTCAATTCCCTCTTGGGCGAGTCTCTCGGCCGCCGCCAGGGAGCGTGGCACCATGTTCGACCACGCGACCAGAGTCACATCCCGGCCGGACCGCTTGATGTCGGCCTGGCCCAGGGGGATCAGGTAATCCACTGAGGGCACTTTGCCCGTCGTCGTGTAGAGCAGTTTGTGTTCAATGAAAATGACCGGCGCATCATCCCGGATCGCGCTTTTCAGCAGTCCCTTGGCGTCATACGGCGTGGAAGGCATCACCACCTTCAAGCCCGGAATATGGTAGAACAGCGCTTCGAGGCTTTGGGAATGCTGGGCGGCAATCGAGGTGCCGGATCCCCCCTGCGTGCGGATGACCAGCGGGACGCGGCCGAATCCGCCGGTCATCACCGCATATTTGGCCGCTTGGTTCACAATGGCATCCATCGCCAGCATGGCAAAGTCCACAAACATGATCTCAATCACCGGCCGCAGGCCGGTGATGGCGGCGCCCACCGCGGCGCCGGTGAACCCGGCCTCGGCAATCGGCGTATCCCGGACGCGCCGGGCGCCGAATTCCTGGGCCAGGTTTTCGGTGACTCTCCAGATGCCGCCCCGCTCGGCAATGCCTTCCCCCATGAGGAACACCGTGGGATCGCGCCGCATTTCTTCCCGCAGCGCTTCGTTCAGGGCTTCGGAATACCTTATCGAACGGGTGTTTTCCACCGGAGCGGCGTTTGCCAGCGGCAGCACAGATTCAGGGGTTGAGTGGTTCATGGGCGGGCCTCAGATCGATTGCAGGAATTGCTCCAGGGATGGTTCCGGGCCGCCCTTGGCAAATTCAACGGCGGCCTCCACCTCTTGTTCCACTGCGGCTTCGATGGCCTTGGCCCCCTCCTCCGTCACTCCGCCCTCGTCAATCAAGAGCTTCCGCCCCAAGGCCACCGGGTCTTTCGATTTGTAATACTCCAAGCGCTCCTTGGGCATATAGAGACCGGGGTCGTTGACGTGGTGCCCCGCGTGCCGATAGGTCTTGGCTTCCAACAAAACCGGGCCCTGGCCGGCCCGGCATTGCTTGACTGCTTCACGGGTTCGTTCGTAAACCTCCAACACCTGATTGCCATCCACCGCCGAGCTCGTAACCGCGTAGGCTTCCCCCCGTTTGTAAAGCGCCGTTTCGCGGGTGGACTGCGCGATGGGAGTGGAAACGGCATACTGATTGTTCTCAATGACCAGGATCAAGGGCAGATTCCAAATCGCCGCCAGATTCATGGATTCGCAAAACACTCCGTTGTTGCTGGCCCCATCCGACAGGAATACCACCGTCACCCGGTCCTCCCCGCGAATGGAGGTCCCCAAAGCCGCGCCCACGCCCAAGGAAATGCCGCCCCCAACAATCCCATTGGCCCCCAGGTTCCCCGCGCTGACATCGGCGATATGCATGGAGCCGCCCCATCCCGCGCAATAGCCGGTGGCTCGCCCGAGCAATTCAGCGAACATCTTCCCGAGGTTAGCCCCCCGGGCGATGCAGTGCCCGTGTCCTCGGTGGGTGCTCACGATATAATCACGTGGCTCCAATGCGGCGCAGACGCCGGTCGCGATGGCTTCCTCTCCCAGATAGGGGTGCAAATAGCCCCGAACCAAGCCCTGCCGATAGAGTTGAATGGCCCGGGTTTCAAACAGGCGAATCGTCAACAGCGTTCTGTAGGCCCTGCTGAAAAACTCATTCATATTAGTTTTAGAACCCAATGCTCTCGGCATCGCCAAAGCTTCAGATGGGGGCAACGGCATCACGATGCGACCGTGTTTGGCATCAGACTTCGGGCGGCAGCGACGACTCCGCCCGGCGTCAGGCCGTAATACTCGAGCAGCTCGAGGTGGTTCGTTGCGGACATCCCGAATTGGTCCTGAATCCCAACCCGCTGGACCGGGATTCGGCTGGCGCCAAGGGTCTCGAGCACCGCGGTTCCCAAACCGCCAATGACGCTGTGCTCCTCAACCGTGATCACCCCTTGCATTCCATCGCTCTCGCGCCGGACGCCCGGCTCGTCCAGAGGTTTGAGCGTGGCCACGTTGACGACTTTGGCGGAGACGTCGAATTTCTCGAGTTGGCGGGCGGCTTCCAGGGCGGTGGCGACCATGGTCCCCGTGGCAAAGATCGCCAGATCTGCGCCGGCTCGCATCGGTTGGATTTTCCCGATTTCAAAGGGCGTTTCGGCTCTGGTTAGGAGGGGCACGTCATTGCGGCTTAAACGCAAATACACCGGCCCCTCAAACTCGGCCATCGCCCAAACTGCTTTCTTGACCTCCAACGCATCGCAGGGCGAGAGCACCGTCATGCCCGGCAGGGCGCGCATCAGTGCCACGTCCTCCACGCTCTGGTGCGTTGCTCCATCCCCGAAATCCGACAGCCCGGCGCTGGACCCGACGATCTTCACGTTCAGACGCGTGGTGCAGATCGCCTGGCGGATCTGATCGTAGGCCCGGCCGGAAACGAAAACGGCGAACGAGTGGATGAACGGAATCTTGCCGCCCAAGGCCAAGCCGGCCGCGGTGGCAGCCATGTTTTGCTCCGCGATGCCCATTTCAAAGAACCGCTCCGGGTACTTGCCTTCAACCAGCGCGCTCATGGTTGATTTGCAGAGATCCGCATCCAGAGCGACGACATTGGGGTTTTGCGCCGCCAGCTCCAGCAAGGCTTCGCCATAGGCAATTCGCGGATTATGGGTATTGGTCGTAATGCTGCGGTTCATGTTTGATCGTTGAGGGCGGCCAAGGCCGCCTCCAGTTCGCGGCTGGCCAGGTCGTACTGCTCTTGGGTCATCATCCCGTTGTGGAAGGCGGGATTGTTCTCGGCAAAAGAAATGCCTTTGCCTTTCACGGTATTGGCCAGGATCAGCGTGGGGCTGCCCGGGTGAGCTTTGGCCTGGGCGAAGGCGTCCAGGATTTGAGCCAGGTCATGGCCGTCGATCTCGATTACGTGCCAGCCAAAGGCCCGCCATTTGTCCCCCATCGGCTCGGTGCCGAGCCGCGCCTTGGTGGGACCCATGGCCTGGAGCCCATTCCGGTCCAGCGTCGCCGTAACGTTGTCCAACCGGTGGAACGCGCCAAACATGGCGGCTTCCCAGACCTGGCCTTCGTTAATCTCGCCATCGCCCAGAATCACGTAGATCCGATGGTTGCTCCCGTCGAGTTTGGCCGCCAGCGCCATGCCATTGGCCAGGGACAGGCCCTGGCCCAGAGAGCCCGTGTTGGCCTCCACGCCGGGGGTCCTGAGCCGATCCGGGTGTCCCTGCAGCATCGCTCCCACTTGTTTGAGTCGTTCCAGTTCGCCAAGCGGAAAGAAACCGCGTTCCGCCAGGGCGGCATAGAGCACCAGCGCGGCGTGGCCTTTGCTCAAAATGAATCGGTCGCGGCCCGGATCGTCCGGCCGGGCCGGATCGACATTCATCACGCTGAAATAGAGGGCCGCCACGATGTCGGCGCAGGAACAACTGCCGCCGATATGGCCGGTCTTGCCCACGCCCACCATGCGAATGATGTGCCTGCGCAGCAGGCAGGCTTTCCGTTGAAGGTTCCTCAGGCTTTTCTCAGTTTTCATCTGGTGGCGCACCTTGCCGATGAGGCGGAGAGGGCGTGGACCCCGTTCGAGCTCCATAGTTCCTGGGCGGCGGCTTGAATCGCTGCCGCATCCATTTGGAAATGGGCCAACAACTCCCGGTAGTCACGGCCGGAACTGGCAAAACAGTCCTTCAGTCCCACCCGCCTGACCCGCGTCGGCCAGAGCTCCGACACAACTTCGCAGACAGCGCCCCCCAACCCCCCGATGAGGTTGTGATCTTCAGCCGTGATGATTCCCCGGGTCGCCCGGGCAGCGTCCAGAATGGCCGCGTTATCGATGGGTTTGACGGTATGGCAGTCCAGCACGCGCGCCTCGATGCCCTGCCCGGCCAAGGCCTCGGCGGCGATCAGGGCCTCGTGCACCATGTTGCCGGTGGCGATGACCGCTAGATCGTCGCCGTCCCTCAAAGGAATCATCTTCCCGAGTTCGAATTCGACGTTTTCCTCGTGCAGCACCGGGCTGGGATTTCGTCCCAGGCGCAGGTACACCGGCCCGTCCAGTTGGGCTATCGCCAAAACCGCTTTGCGCGTGGTGACCGGATCGGAGGGCGAGAGCACCGTCATGTTCGGTATGGCCCGCATGATCGCCAGGTCTTCGATCCCCTGGTGGGTCACCCCGTCACCGGCGTTATCCACCCCGGCGTTGGTCGCCACAATCTTCACGTTGAGCCGCGGGTACGCCACCGACGTTCGGACCTGTTCACAGGCGCGCATGCTGGCGAACACGGCGAAGGTGCTGGCAAAAGCGATCTTTCCGCTCGCCGCCAACCCGGCCGCAATGCAGATCATGTTCTGCTCAGCGACGCCGCAATCGAAGAACCTGTCCGGGAACGCATCCCGGAACCGATACGTGTTGGTTGACCTGGGCACATCGGCGTCCAGCACGACGATCCTCGGGTTCCGCTCGCCCAACTCGACGAGAGTTTGGCCGTAGATGACCTTGTTCGGCTGCGCTTGACTCATGCGCGCGCCTCCAGTTCATGGAGCGCGGCCGCCGTTTGCTGCGGGTTGGGCGCCCCGCTATGCCAGGAAACCAGGCCCTCCATAAATGAGACGCCCTTGCCCTTCACGGTGTCTGCGATGATGACCTTTGGCTGGCCGTTGGCCGATTTGCTTTGGACGACGGCGGCATGAATCTGCCCAAAGTCATGACCGTCGATCCGCCGGGCTTCCCAGCCAAACGCGCGCCATTTCTCTGCAATCGGCTCGATGTCCACAATCGTTTTCGTCACCCCGTCGCTTTGCAGTTTGTTGTTATCGATGATGGCCACCAGATGATCCAAGCCCTGCTGGCGGGCCATCATCGCCGCTTCCCACAAGAGCCCCGTCTGGAGCTCGCTATCACCGAGCACCACATAGACCCGGTAATCCTTTCGGTCGAGCTTCCCGGCCAGCGCTATTCCCACCGCGCAGGAGAAACCCTGTCCGAGTGACCCGGTGGTCATATCCACGCCCGGGGTCTTCCTCATGTCGGGATGGCCCTGGAGTGTGCTCTCGATGCCCCGCAGCGTCCAGAGTTTTTCTTTCGGAAAATAACCGCGTTCGGCCAGGACGGCGTAAAGCGCGGGCGCACAGTGGCCTTTGGAAAGAAGAAACCGATCCCGCTCCGGCCAGCGCGGCTCGTTCGGACGAATGCGCAATTCCCGGAAGTAAAGATAGGTGAGAATATCGACGGCGGATAATGAGCCGCCGCAATGGCCGGAACCGGCGGCGGCAATCATGCGGATGATTTGCCCGCGCAATTTGCGCGCCACGGCCTCGAGTTCCCGGACACCAATATCGGATGGCGTTCTGTCGTTCATTCCTTACCACGCCACTGACTCGAGATAGCGCAGGCTCTGCGGAATCTGCTCGATCGAAACTGGCGACTCGTCTTCGATGAAAAAGTGCTTCACGCCGGCCCGCGCCGCCTCGCGCAGAGTGGCCGGGATATCGATCTGGCCCGAACCGATCATCACGTCATTGCGGACATCTTCGCTCCCGCTGAGCAGACCGGTCTTGGTCCCCTTGCGCAGGTCTTTGACGTGCATTAACGCCCAGCGGTTCGGGTGCTTCCGCAGCAACTTCACGGGGTCCTGCCCCGGATGCGCCACCCAGAAGATGTCCATCTCGAAGCTCACCCACCTCGGGTCCGTTTCAGCCACCAGCCGGTCGAACAGGGTGCCGTCCCCATGCGGCACGAACTCAAAACCGTGGTTGTGATAGAAGAACCGGATTCCCTCTTTCGCCAGCGCCTCGCCCGCCCGGTTGAACACCGCCGCAGCCTCCTTGACCTCGGCTTCGGTAAGCGTGCCCTGGCGGGGAATTCCGGCCGTGCCGATAAACTGCACCCCAAGCGCCTTGGCCTCCTCGATGACCTTGTCGAGGTGCTCCGCAAACATCCCATAATCCTCGATGGCAGAGACCGGCTTCAGCGCGAAGCGTTCGAGCAACGCGCGGAACTGGCCCCCAGGCACGCCGTAGGTGCCCGCGAGCTCAACCTCGCGGAATCCGAAGTTGCGCGCGAATTGCAGACCCAGGCCGACGTTCTGGTTGAGGATGTCCCGCAGACTGTACAGTTGGAGGCCGACGGGCCCGCTGAAACTGGCACTGGTGCCGACTCCGTGCGCGCCGGCCCGGGTGCCGTTGTTCAGCCAGACATCCACCCGCGGCGTATCCCAGTTGTACGGCTTGTTGAGCAGATCGAGGTCCCCATCGCCGTCCAGATCGGCCAACTGGCCCTCGTGCCAGCCATGCCCGACGATGACCTCGGTTTTCCTGAAATGGCCTTGGCCGTCGCCGTAAAAGACCCAAGCCGTCGCCTCGGGGTGGTCCCGCTGGGGCTGGTTCTCGCTCCATTTGGCCATCTCGGCGGCGAATATATCCAGGTGCCCGTCGCGGTTGATGTCCCCCAGTTGAAGGGTGTGGCCGTGGATCACCGTGCGCTCGACCAAATCATGGCCAACCCAGGCCTTAGGGTCCTCCGCGTCGCCCGTGCATTCATACCAGCGCAACGGGCCAACGCCGTCGCCCGGAGAGATGACGATCTGGGCCACTTTGGACGGCTTGAAGTACCCGGCAAAAATGAGGCCGCCTTCCTTGGCAACCTTAATCGGCTTGAAGGTCTTGCCGCCCAGATGTTTGTACCACGTGTTGTAAGCCAGCAGATCCACTTTGCCGTCCCCGTCCACGTCGAAAGCGGAAATGCCTTCGGTGTAAGGGGTCGATTCAGAAGTTTCCACCGTGGCAATCTCGGTCAGCGGCCACGATTCAGCGGTGCGCGGGTTCCCTGGGATCTCGGCCAGGAAAAGCTTCTTGGCCCCCTGGTTCCAGAAAGCGAGTTGGGGTTTGCCGGTGCCTAGAAAATCGCCAAACACCTGGTCGTGGTGCTGCGTCTTGCCGCCTTTCTTGATCAGATGCCGTTTCCAGGGCACCTTCGGATCGAAGTTGGGGGCCGGGTTTTCCCACCACCAGACCTCGTCGCTCTGCCAATCGCCCCCGAAGACAACGTCCAGGTCGCCGTCGCCATCAATGTCGCAAACCGCGCCGCCCGCCTCGATGGTGAGGTAATCCTTCTCGATCACGTAGGGGTCCCAGCCGGTGGCCGTCCGCCGGTGCCACACCAGGGCGGGCGCTTTTTGGCGGAAGCTAAGGATGAAATCGTTGAGGCCGTCGCCGTCGAAATCGGCCACTACGGCGCCGGTTTGTTGCGTCGAGCCTCCCGGCGGCGTGGGCACTTCGCCACGCTTGCTGGAGAGATTCTGCCAGACCGGATCCACTCCGGCCCACATTGGGGCCGTGGCAAGGACGGCTTGGCCGACTATCCAGAGGCGTTTCCAGCCACGATTCCGGCCTGGGTTTGAGAGCGGTAATGGTTTCATAATTCTGTTTCAGAGGATAGCAGGCGCCAAGGCCTTGGCTTTAGCTCACAAGGAATTTCATTTCGCCGAAACGGAATGCAGGCGCGTGCCTTTCCATGCCGATCGGGCTGTGGGGTGTCTTGAGGCTCATGGCTTCTTGCGTGACCGGCAGAGTGTGATGCCGGCGAACACCCCGGCTTGGCCGAGCAAGACAGCAATCAGGCCGCCGTGGAGCCAGCGCCATATCGCAACCGAGACGAGGATGGACAGTCCTGCCCACGCCACTCCGGAAGTTCCCTCGAATTCGCCGGCTCGATAAAAGAACGCGGCGCAAGCCAGAAGCAAGATGAACGTGAATGAGTAGAAGGGCGGCATCCCAGATTAAAACACCGGATTCTCACGCGCGGTGCGCCCAACTATTTTACCTTCCTCCCCCCACCGCCTTGAGGTGATCGACTTGCTGGTCACGGCCATCACCGCGGCCAGAACCGCAAGGCGGACTTCCAGTGCGCCGGATTCATCCCGGAGGGATTCGCGAGTCGTCGGGTGAAATGAACTGAGTCTCAAACGGTGACATCAATAGTAGTAACGATGGAATCCTACCTGGGCGGGGCCGCTTCCGTCCAGAACAGGGGAGCTAAACCGCC
>Ga0187877_1000487_pt1 | contig 49793 bp, 37 predicted proteins | sample June2016WEW_17_1_3_FD_132430 | JGI IMG/M metagenome (GOLD analysis project Ga0187877, IMG submission 132430) | Peatland microbial communities from SPRUCE experiment site at the Marcell Experimental Forest, Minnesota, USA - June2016WEW_17_100 | ecosystem: Environmental > Terrestrial > Soil >...
GAGGACCGGCGTTCCGCTCAGATCCTGCGAGCTGAAGTACTCGCCGGTAAGTCCGTTGCCGGAACCACTGGCAGGATGAAGCGCGGTATGCTCGATCGGCATCGCGAAACCCTCCACCAGCGTCGAGCCCTGCGCATAAGCCACCTTCGCCGAAGCGAACCGCTTCTCGATTCCGTTGAGTGGATAGACCGGCGAAGGCAGTGGTCCGTTGTAGTTGCCCTGCAAGGACTGGACGAACTCCGCAGTGGGGCCGACCACAGCGATGCGCGCGATGCCGGCCTTCAGTGGAAGCGTCTGACCCTGGTTCTTCAACAGCACCATGGATTCCCGTGCCGCGTGCAGCGACTGTTGCCGATGCTCGAGCGAGTTGACCTCACTTGCGGGAATCCTTCCATAGGTATAACTGGAAGGTGGGTCGAACATGCCGAGTTTGAATCGCGCCCGGAAGAGGCGGCGCAACGCGTTGTCAAGATCGGCTTCCTTGATCAAGCCCTGACGAACCGCGTCAATGAGCGATGGGAACGCTTGCCAAGTCTTATACCCGCATTCCAGATCGGTGCCGGCTTTCACGGCGGCTGCTGCTGCGTGTGGCATGTCCGCAGAATAGTGGTGCCCGCTGTATACGTCAGCCACGGCGCCGCAGTCGCTGACGACGTAGCCGTCGAACTTCCACGCGTCGCGCAGATGTTCGCCCAGCAGCATCGTGCTAGCGCACGCAGGCGCGCCGTCAATCGCATTATAGGCACACATCACAGACTGGGCGTGAGCTTCGGTCACGGTCGCGCGAAAGGCGGGCAGGTAAGTGTCCTCAAGATCATGCGGCGAGACGTTGACGTTGAAACCGTGCCGCAGCAACTCGGGGCCACTGTGCACCGCGTAGTGCTTCGGAGTGGAGACTACCCGGAAATAACGCGGATCGCTTCCCTGCATGCCGCTCACGAAGGCCACGCCCATGCGGCTCGTCAGGAACGGGTCTTCGCCATAGGTCTCCTGGCCCCGTCCCCAGCGGGGGTCGCGAAAGATGTTGATATTCGGCGCCCAGAACGTTAGCCCGAAGAACGCTTCGTGCTGGTCATGGCTCATCGCTTCGTTGTACTTGGCGCGCGCCTCCGTCGAGATCGTCTCACCCATCTTGTGCACAAGGTCGGCGTCCCAGGTGGCAGCCATCCCGATCACCTGAGGAAAATTCGTCGCGTAGCCGGAAAAAGCGACACCATGCAGGCCCTCGTTCCACCAGTCGTACTTCGGAACGCCAAGCCGTGGGATGGCGGTTGCGTGATCCCGCATCTGCGCGACTTTTTCTTCCAGCGTCATGCGGCCGATGATGTCGTCAACGCGCTGTTCCAACGGCAACTTTGGGTTCAAATAGGCAGACTGAGCAGTCTCCTGGGCAGGCAACGGGAGAACGAGCGCGAGGCCAACCAGCAGTAAGAGGGAACAGCTAAGCAGGCGAAGGTAGAAACCAGACATGGGAGGCGGAACTCCTTTCAAAGTTGGTTCTTACGAGACGAGGGTCCAACCATGGCCTGACCTGTAATCCCAGTGAAGTGTAGCAGAGCGACCCAGGAGATTCACTAGTCCCCGATTAACTTATGTACCAGGAACCACTATTCGAAAGAGCGCTCGGATTCCGATGCTCAGCTCAGAGAACGCGCCGGTTTCATGTTCATCTGCCATGCTTCAAGTGTGTATATAGAGTTTAAGCGAGTTGCAACTACAAGCCATCTCATATAATGCTTCTTAGGGGGTCGGAGCTTCAGTTCCGACTCAAGACCCCTCAAAAAGTGGGCTTTAGCCCCTGAGGAAACTCTTCCCTCCCCGCCGAACCCATTTATGAGACAAGTTCTAGTCTTATCCTCCGGTTTGGGAGCATGGTGAACGGAGTGGCAACTGATACAGGTCAGGCGGCCGTGGCTCGCCTGGTAGCACTTGCTCAGCTCCAGTGACGAGTTCTTCCGCCAAAGCGGAGTTTCCAGACTGCCGCGCACCGGTCTCGAGACGATTGGCCTCGGCACGCTGCTCCTCTTTCAGCGGACGTTTCAAGAAGGCCCAAGTCTGGCTGAGCGGAACCCCGGGGCGAAAGTCCAGATAGCCCTTGCCCGGAAGCAGGACAACAGCGTCCCCCGACTGGTGGCAGTCGCGGCAGAGGTCGTCGGCCAGTCGCGGCGAAAGCTTGGCCGGATTCACGATGGAGCTATCCACCTCCTGCGGCACAAGCTGCCGGTCATTTTTCGTCTGCATCTCGCGCACATGCAGCTCGCCACGGCCATGGCAGGTTTCGCAACTGATAGCCAGTTCGCCGAAGCGGAAAGGCGGCTCCTTATACTTTCCATCATGTTTGGGCTCCGGCTCAGGCTGGCCGTTGCGGCAAAGTAGACAGCCCGTGCCAATGCTGCGCGTGAAGCCGATGTCGTCGGCGTTGTAACCGGGCGAGAATTCCCATCGTTCCGGATGGGAGTAGTACGATAGCGGAGCCTGGAACATCCAAGGACCGATGCGGCGTTTCCTCGCTCAGCCGCCCCTTCGAGCGCCGGCCACGCAAACCGTGCGTCACTGCCCGGTCCCCGACTTCCCTCGACTTCACCAGCAGGCGCTGGACCTGTCGCACACTCATCCCCAGTTCCGACGCCGCCGGCGGCTGCGCGATCAATCTCTTCTGCGCCTTCTTGAGCACTACCAGCCGGTCTCGGTCCCGCTGGGTCATGAGGAGTTCTCCTGTTTCGAACACCTCCCTAGTCTGTCCCTGTTAAGACGACATTTCTACTTGGCACAAACACGACATTCTCATTGGGCGCCGACATCAAGCGATTTTCCCCTTGACACGGTTTGGAGCCGCTAAGGGCGTAATGGAGTGATCTTCTTCGCTGCAGTTTCTCATTAAAGTCTATGCTCCAAGATCCAACTTGGTCCGCGAACCGCCGTATTCCAATTCCACGGCATGCAGTGCTGATGCGGGTCAGGCCATTCCAAAATGCGATCGGGCTTACTGTGATCAATCCACTGGGCATCGGATCGGTGCAAAGGGTGTCGTAGTCGCGCTCGACAGCCTCATCCAGAACGCGGTCGTTAGTCGGCGGAACTTCAACCCGGCCCATGCCGCAGCGGGTAGGCAACGCCGCACGATGATCGCTGCGAAAGCGCCGTGGCGTCAGATCATTCCGTAGTCATATCCGCGGAGCAGACGGGTCCACCGCGGTTTTTCGGGACCTCTATCGCTGGAAACTTGAGAAGGCACTGTCGTCTGTTGCGCTTCCTGAGGCATTGTTTGTCGGAACCGCCGTTCCTGCTGTGAACGAAGTCACTGCTCCTGCCGCTGCGTAAGCGTAGCTTGCGCCTTGGAAGAGTCATTCTAGGCCCCTTGAATTCCGCAACAGGTATTGTTAACGTTACCGCTTACGGATCGGCAACGTCATGTGCGCGTTTGGGCGCAAACGTTCAAGGGTTACGAGGTGACCAGGAATGAATGGTAGATCGGGCGGCGGGTTTAACAGGCGAAACTTCATTGCCAGTAGCGTTGGCTTGCTTGCGGCCGCAAAGGCCGCATTTTCACAGCAGGCCACCTACCGCGACGGCAATTTTGCGGGCGACCCGATCGCAGGTCGGTTTCGGCCCAACTGGGAATCGCTGAAAGCTTATCGAGTTCCGGACTGGTTTCGCGATGCCAAGTTCGGAATCTGGGCCCATTGGAGCCCGCAGTGCGTTCCCGAGCAGGGAGATTGGTATGCCCGCGGCATGTACATACAGGGCAGCTCGCCGTACGACTACCATGTGAAGACCTACGGTCACCCATCACAATTTGGGTACAAAGACATCTGTCATATCTGGCGGCTGGACAAATGGAATCCCGAGGAACTGATTCGGCTTTATGCCAAGACCGGGGCCAAATACTTCGTCGCGCTCGCCAACCACCATGACAACTTCGATTGCTGGAACTCGAAGTACCAGCCCTGGAACTGCGTCAATGTCGGACCGGGAAAGGACATCGTAGGGACTTGGGAGAAGATTGCGCGCGCGCAGGGGCTCAGGTTCGGTGTTACCTTTCACGCGACGCCATCGCGGGTTTGGAAGGAGTTCATGCCGGTCCGGTACGGCAGCGACGAGACCGGTCCTCTGAAGGGTGTGCCCTACGACGGCGTTCTGACCAAGGCTGACGGCAAGGGCAAATGGTGGGATGGCATGGACCCACAGGACCTCAATGGGCGTCCGCACGACAAAAACACGCCCTGCCCGGAATTCGTCGACACTTTCATGTTGCGCACCCAGGACCTGATCGACAAATACAATCCCGATCTACTGTATTTTGACGACAACTGCGATTGGGACTTCGATGGGGGAGCGCCCTTCGGCAGAGAGTTGAATGTGTGGCTCGGCATGCCGGAACTCACGCCCCACATCATGGCGTACTACTACAACGCGAACATCCACCGCAACGGGGGCAAGCTGGATGCGGTGTTCAATATCAAGAATGTTCCTGCCGCGGTATCGAACACCGTGGTGCGCGATTTCGAAATGAGGCAGGCCGATGTGCTGGAAACAGATCCGTGGCAAACCGATGCCTGCATCGGAGGCTGGCACTACAGCCGGTCGATTTTCGAAAACCACCGATACCGGACGGCAGAGGCCATGACGCACCTTTTGGTCGATGTCGTGAGTAAGAACGGTAATCTGCTGCTGAACATTCCGCTGCCGGGGCATGGAAGGCCTGATGCCGATGAATTCGCTTTCCTCGACAAGTTCAGCGCCTGGATGGCGCTGAACGGAGAGGCGATTTACTCGACGCGGCCTTGGAAGATTTATGGGGAGGGCCCAACCAAGGGTGCCGGCACCTCGCTGTATCAGGGACCCGGTGCGCGATTTGTCGTGGGCGATGTCCGGTTTACGACCAAAGGCGACGCTCTCTATGCTATAGCGCTAGCTTGGCCCGAAGACGGAAAACTGCTCATCAAGTCGCTCGCGTCGGATTCGGATTCTCCGCATTATCGCGGCGAAATCGCCAGAATCGGACTGCTTGGGTCGGATTCCAATCTCGTGTGGTCGCGTAACGCGGACGGAGTCACCATCAACTTGCCTGAGAAACCGCCCTGCGATTACGCGTATGTGTTCAAGATCAATCCTGTGCGGGCGTGACCGGGATTCAGTCAATCAAAGTGGCGCAGTGCAGGGTTTGTGGCTTCGTTCTCGGGTCGAGCTTAGGCCATCATGCTAAGGCCGTGCCCTTGCTTTTGAAAACGCCGGTTTCGCCGCATGGCGTTTGGTAGATCTACGCACGATTAGTTCCGGCGGCAGCACGACCGTTTCAGGCTTGAGCGTTGTTTTGGAGTTGAGAATCCTGAGCGCAACCCGCGCCGCTTCCTCTCCAATTCGCCGGCTATGCTGGTCGATGCTTGAAAGTGGAACCCGTAGGGAATCGTCGTAGTGAAGATTTCCGCAACCGATCACCGCAATGTCTTCTGGGATGCGAAATCCCTGATCCAGTGCGTAATTCATGGCGCCCATCGCTAGAGGATCGTTGAAGCAGAACACCCCGTCAGGTCTTGGCTTAAGACTCAAGAGCTGGCTCATCGCCTCTGCACCGCGTTGTTTCGTTCCCACATCTCCCTTCCGTTCGGTGATGATGTAATCGTCGATGACTTTCAGATTGGCTTGCACCAGTGCTCTTTTGTATCCTTCCATGCGGCGAATGCTGGGACTGGTTTCCGGCCCACGAATGTGCGCGATTCTTTTGCAGCCGATATCGATCAAGTGCCCTGTGGCAAGCATTCCGACCGCTTCATCATCCACTCCAACGAAGTTCGCCGAAAGACCAGGTAAACTTCGATCGATTAAGACGTAAGGCGTTTTTTGTTTTTCAATTCGGAAGAAGAGGTCGACGGTCGAGCGGCACGAGGCAATGATCAACGTATCGAGTCGGCGTGCCAATAGCTGATTGATCTCCTGTTCCTCAAGATTCGGGTCTTCCTCCGAGGAAGAAACGATCAGATAGTAGCCGCTCTCCCTCAAGACATCCGAAAGAGACTTGGCAATTTCTGCAAAGAACGGATGGAGCAGGTCCGGAACGACCAAACCGACCAGATACGTGCGTCCAGTGACCAGACTGCGTGCCGCCAGGTTCGGACGATAATCAAGCTCTTTAACGCGGGCTAGAACTCGCTCGCGAGTCTCGTCTCCTACATCAGGTCTCCTACATCAGGATGATTGCGCAGGACCTTGGAAATGGTGATCGCCGACACCCCAAGGTCTTTGGCAATATCCTTCATTCGTGTGCTCATAGATCGTTAATTCAGTATATAGAGCCCTTCCGCAGCGATCCCTGTTTACGATGGCTTTAGGGAAAGAGCCCAATAGCCTTTCTCAAAGCTATGAGGTCCTGGCTTCCAGGAATTCCTTCGGCATAACGCTGCCTCACTGTTAAACATCGTCGATAACTATACCGATTATTGTCCTTTTCGAGTATCGATTCCCGCGAGTGCCTCGGGGAACTGCGTAACACAGCTCGGGAAAATCGATATTCCGATCATGGAATCATGAGGAGTTCAGAATGAAAGTTCAGAGCGTTGCGACCTTGCGCGAACCACCGACCCCCTGCTACAGATTGCCCGCAAAGGGGCTGTAGATCGTGGGCGTTTTCCCTTAAAGCTTGCAATTGTCCCACCTTGCGAGGCCAGGACAACGCGGAAGTTCCACCGGCCGCTGCCTCGAGTGGCGTCACCAAGGCATTCTTCCGGGTGAACTCGTTATCAAATCGGCTACCGTCAGTTGAGCAAAACACCCACACCCTACGGTTTCCCTTTCGGTCATCGACAACCTTTCAAAAATTTTGCTTGACAATTCTATTGGTTTGAGGTAAGTGTCCCTGCATTCGTTACGGGTAACGCTAACTTGATCGAACAAAACTACCAATTGAAAGACCCACTTTGAGCCCGTAACTGATTCGGAGGCAGACGATGAGGACCGGGAAACTCTTAGCGTTTGTTACGTTTATGCTAGCAATTCTTGCCATCCAGGTGCAGCCGAGCTACGCCCAGGAGGCTGGCTACGCGACCATCAACGGAACCGTCACAGACCCGGACGGTGGCGTGGTGAGCGGCGCAACCGTCACGGTGCTCGACAACGACACCGGAGCCAAGAGGCAACTCGTCACCAACAGCAGTGGCATCTACTCAGCGCCTTATCTACAAGTCGGGCATTACTCGGTTACGGTCTCCCATCCGGGGTTCAAAACCACAACCCAGTCCGGCATTATCCTGACCCCCGATCAGGTCGCCGCAGTGAACATAACGCTTGCCGTCGGTCAGGTGATAGAGACTGTCACGGTGACCGCCGGCCTGCAAATGGTCGAAACCCAATCGACGTCCCTCGCCGAACTCGTGGATAGCACCTCCGTCGTGGAGCTTCCCCTGAATGGGCGCGATCCCGGCGATCTTACCTATATTGTTCCTGGCGCTATAAATGCGAACACCAGGACGAGCTTGTTCCTCACAGCCGGCAGCAACGGCATGCCCAATGAGATCGGGTCCTCGATCGACGCTAGCAAGAACGGGGGCGTTTACTTCCAGTTGGACGGCATCTACAACATGGACAGTTACCTGGCCGTGTCGAACCCGTTTCCCAATGCCGATGCCACCCAGGAGTTTAGCGTCCTGACCAGCAACTTCTCACCCCAGTACGGTGGCGGGTCTACCGGGGTAGTGAGCGTGGTCACGAAGTCGGGAACGAACGATTGGCATGGCGATGGATTCCTGTTCGCCCGAAACCAGTTCTTCAATGCAAAGGATTACTTCTCGGGAGTGAAGGACGGGTACACTCGCGAGCAATACGGCTTGTCCGCTGGGGGGCCGATCAAAAAGAGTAAGCACTTCATCTTTGGCAACTTTCAAATCACCAGGGCAAGCCAGGCATTATCCGGCTCTCCAAATTATTCCCCCACCACAGCCATGGTGAGCAGCGGCGATTTCACTGGAGTGATCAACCCCAACCTGCCGCAACTGTACTACCCCGCTGCCTGGGCCACACAGTATGCCGCAACGAACCCGGCTTTGGCAGCGCTTGGCTGCAGCGCGTCGAACCCCGATCCCGGCCACAATAGCAGCGGTCCCTGTGCCATGGGTGGTACAACGGGCAATAATCCTGTTGGAAAGCCGATCACGGGCAACGATGTTTCAACCGATCCGAATTTCTTGGCGGCAGGGGTGCCGTGGAGTTATGTTGTCGATCCGGTCGCAAAGAACCTCATGACCCACCTTCCGACGGCAGCGGCAACTGGCAACGGGCTGATTTACGTCCAGGGAGCGTCACAGAAACAGGACTCCAAGGAGGGTACCGTCAGGTACGATTGGACCCCAGGCAACAAGAATCGGATCATGGGGCGGCTCTTTATCGACAGTTATAATCAGCCCGCCGGAACCGACGACGCAAATTGGCTGGCTACCGCCGAGGGCTCGATTGCGAAAAACCAAAACTACGGCGGAACCTGGACCTTCACTCCCACCCCGTCGCTCGTGAATATCTTTAAGATCGGCTACGACCGAACCAACGCCAATTCTGTCTCCGGCATTGACAAGGGGTGGAAAGACTTGGGCTCTAGTTTGGTAACTCCTGACGACCAAGTCACTGTGCTTCAGGAGTGGGGAAGCAGCGGCCCTTATTGGGTCGAGCAAAATGTCCACGTCTATCGTCACAACTTTGACCTGGGCGACGATGTGTCCTGGAACAAGGGAAAGCACCTGGTTGTGGCAGGTGTCAGCCTGTTGACGCAGTACTACAACGAGTATGCGTCCTGGGGAGCGGACCCGCCGATTGGCTTCAGCGGAGCAATCACCGGCGACGCGTTTTCTGACATCCTATTTGGCGATATGTCGTCTTTCAACCAATTCGCGCCACAGAGTTACAATTACACTGGGAACGCCTGGGCGGCGTACGGTCAGGACGCGATTAAACTGAAGCCGAACCTGACTATTACTCTTGGCGTTCGCTGGGAGCCCTTTACCTCTCCCAAGAGCACCCCGTCAGCGGATGTTGCCGAATTCATCGCGGGCGAACAGAGCACAGTCTTTCCGAATGCCCCTGCGGGCCTGGTGTATCCGGGAGATCCTGGGGTTGCGTCCGGCGGGGTCCCGCAGCAACTCGATCGTGTAAGCCCGCGGATCGGAATCGCCTGGCAGCCCAAATTCCTGCCTAACACTTCCATTCGTGTGTCTGCCGGCAGATTCACCCAACCGTTCTACTGGTTTGCCTATGGCAAGCCGGCGCCCTACCTGCCCCAATACAGCTTTAGCAACACCAGCCCGGGAGTTACGAGCCAGGCGATACCCATCGACAATCCCTGGTCGGTCTACGGTCCGACAGGAGGCCAGACTCCGTTTCCGACTCCTCAGTCCTTCTTTAGCATTTCGCCAAGCAAGAACGTGGCGTTCAGTTTGCCTATGAGCCTCAACAACATCTTTACTCCTCAGTATAAGAATGGCTGGTCACAAAACTGGAACCTCACGATCGAACACCAATTTGGCGGAGAAGGGTTTGCCAGGGACTTGCTGGTTCAGGTGGCCTACGTGGGGTACGAGGCGTACCATATCACCACCCCAATGGATCTGAACCCCGGCATTTACACGACCTCGGCGTCGGCGTGCATGGCGTACAACGGGCAACCGCCTCCCTGCGGAGTGCGCAGCAAGTATCCGAATTTCAGCTCAATTATTGCCGATGAGTCGATCGGCACCGCAAGCTATAACGGTTTGCATCTGGAAGTGAAGAAGCGATTCTCTCATGGTGTGCAGTTCAACTCCAACTTCGCCTGGTCGAAGGCGATAAACAATGTTGACGAGAGCGACTCGAACATCGGAGGCATAATGGATCCGCTCGATCCAAGGCATGACCGTGCCAGATCGAGTTTCGACGTGCCCTTCGTTTGGAACACCTTTGGCACTTGGCAGCTACCCGCTTTCAGGGGTCACGGCCCCCTCGCGGCCGGGGCGCTCGGACACTGGGAAGTGTCTGGAATCCTCACCATGTCCTCAGGTCTGCCTTTCAGCATCGGTTCACCCGACAATTCCTTTAGCGATAACGGTTGCCTGGCAGACCGGGTTCCGGGCGTGCCCCTTAACGTGCATCAGGGGTCGGAAGCACAATGGCTGCACCAATACTTCAACCCAGCGGCATTCACAACATGTGCTCCAGGGACCTTCGGGGACTCGGGCAGGAATTCCCTCAGGGGGCCCGCGGAGAAAAACCTGGATCTAGCGATCATCAAGAACTTCCCATTCTATAAGGATCAGTATCGCCTCCAGTTCCGATGGGAGATGTTCAACGCGACGAATACTCCGTACTTCAACATTCCGAATGCGACTGCCGGGAGCTCGGGCTTCGGCCAGATTACCAGCACGAATGGCCTCGGTAATAACGGCTCCTCCGGCGGCAACAGCAGCGGTCAAGGACTTGGGGACGGCGGAAGGGTCATGCAGTTTGCTTTGAAGTTCTACTGGTGATTTGCCAGTCAACTGCTGCGGGTTACCATAAAGCAGGAAATGGGGACCCGGGACATCCGTCCCGGGTCTTCAATTTGCCAGCGCGTGCTTCATAAATTCGCTTTGTATCAGGGCCCGACTTCAGTCGTGCCGAAAAGGACCGGAAAGACAGGGGGTTTCAACCCCTGATGGGCGACAATCGGGAAAATGTTCCCATTTATGAAATACACTGTAGCAGAGAGGGAATGTGGTTGCTAAAGAGGTCCCCCGTGGGCGCAGGAGTGGCATTGTGTTTGTTGGCACTGTCTGTGCTGACCCAGTCGCCCGCCACGCTCCTTAGTCAGGCGGAGCGGGAAATGACGGCTGGCCAGTACGGCCGTGCCGAATCGGAGTTATTGCGCCAATTAAGGACAGATCCAAAAAATGGATCTCTTTGGTTCCTGCTGGGGGTGGCTCGCGCCCAGCTCAAGGAAACGGACCCTGCAATCGAAGCCTTCCAAAAGGCGCTCCCTCTCAGCGCAGAACAGGCGCCCATCTACTTCAATCTGGGCCTCCTCTATATGGAGAAGAACGATTCGGCCAAGGCGCTTGAGGCATATAACCGCGGACTCGCCCTCGATCCCTCCAACGTTCCGGCCAATCAGAATATCGCGTTCCTGCTGATGCAGCAGGGAGAATTCCGCGAGGCCATCCGGCCCCTTGAGCGGCTCAAGGAATCAAGCCCGACCGATGTTTCTGTCCGAGCCACTCTGATCGAGGCATATCTGAAGGCGGGTTTGAAGAACAAGGGCGGGAACGAGATTGACGAGCTGATGAGCTCTCACATGATTACGCTGCCACAAGGGTTGGCGCTAGCCGATCTTCTTGCCGCTCACCAGGAAGCGGATGCCGCTCAGCGAGTTTTCGAATCCCTGAGAAGCACCTGGCCCAACTCGGCAGAGGTGCGTGGCGAACTCGGATTGCTGCTTACCGAAAAAGAACAGTTCAAAGAGGCTGCCGGGGAACTCAAGCAAGCCGTGCAGCTTGACCCGGATTCCGAGAAGTACAGCAAAGGTTATGGGGAAGCCTTGTTGAGCTCCAAGCAGTATCCCACTGCCTTCCAGTTTCTTTCGGATGCCAAGAAAAAATTCCCGAACCAACTCAACTTTCAATATCAGTTGGCCTTCGCGGACGTCGGTCTGCAGCGATTTCCGGAGGCGATCTCCCTGCTCGAAGCCCTTGCAAGCAAGAAGCCGGATTCAGGCAAGGTGCAGTTCTTGTTGGGCGGTGCGTACGAGCTCCAAGGCGACCTGCAAAAGGGTGAGGATCATTACCGAAACGCCATCCAGCTCGCTCCGAACGAGCCAAATTCCTACCGGGCGCTCGGGGCGTTATTGCAGAAGCAAGGTCCCGAGCACCTCGCCGAGTCCACACGGCTCCTGAGGAAAGCACTGGCCATCGACCCCACCGACGCGGAAAGTAAGATAGTCCTTGCACGTTGCCTGCAAGATCAGGGTGAACTGGACGAGGCCGCCGCCCTGCTTGAGCAAGCCGTCGCAAGCGAGCCGGCTTTGCTTCGCGCTCACACTGCGCTGGCACGGCTCTATCATCGTCAAAAGAAGCTGACCCAGGCCGAACAAGAGCAGGCTATTGCGGCCAAGTTAGAAGGTGAGAAAATAACCAAGGAGTGGGACACCAGTGTTCCTAAGTCGACTGGCGGCCCTTGAGAATTCCCCCGATCGGTTAGCTTGCTTGCCGAGCCCCAAATAGAGAACGATCCCATAGAGTGTGAAAAGATGCGGCGTGCGGCGATTCTCGGAGTATGTTCGTTGTTGTTGGCCGTGGCGCTGCTCGGCCAATCTTCCGGAGCATTTGTCAGCCGGGCACAGGAAGATATCAAGGCTGGGCGATACTCCCAAGCGGAGGAGGAGCTGTCCCGCGCTGTCGCGGCAGATCCTGCGAACTGGAAACTTTGGAATAACCTGGGTGTGGTGCGAATCCAGCTCGGAAAGAGCAAATTGGCCATCGAGGCCTTTGACAAAGCGCGCCGGTCAGCTCCCACGGAGGCTTCCCCCTATTTCGGCTTAGGATTCGCATACATGAAGACGAGTGATTATGAGAAGGCACTGGAAGCGTATCGTGGCGGCCTTGCTCGCGATCCGAACGATGTGGTGGCGAATCAGAATTACGCTTTCCTGCTGACCCAGAATGGCGACTTTCGACATGCAGTCGAGCCGCTCAAAAGATTGAAGAGTCTGCAGTCCGGGGATGTATCGACGCGAGCGACCCTCATTGAAGCGTATCTGAAAGCGGGGATGAAGAAGGAAGGGGAAGATGAGATCAATCAATTCCTGAGCGCTCATCTCGCCACCATGAAGGAAGAGATGTCGCTGGCCCAATTGCTCCTTGCCGATGGAGAAGCCAAGCCGGCGGTGGAAATTCTCCGGCACGCTGCGGCGACCTGGCCCGAAGCTGCCGAACCGCACGGTGACCTTGGTCTGCTTCTCACTAAGGGACAGCAGTATGAAGCTGCGGTCAGTGAGTTGGGGCGCGCCGCTCAACTCGACCCCAATTCGGCGGAATACGGGCTGGGTCTTGGGGAGGCTCTGCTGCGCTGGAGACATGATTCCGTCGCCCTGCAATATTTGTTGGCCGTCCAAGCGAAGTTCGGAGAGCTTCCGCTCTATAAATTCGATCTGGGGCTGGCGTATTACTATTTGACTCAATTCCCTGATGCACTGAAGCAATTCGAAAGCCTTGCCCGGGAGAAACCGAAATCCAGCCAAGTTCAATACCTTCTCGGCGGCACCTATCAGGCATTGGGAGAATTGGATAAAGCGGAGGATTGCTTTCGTAAGGCGATTGCGCTGAAGCCAGACGAGGCTGTGTACTATCAGGTCCTCGCTTCCGTTCTCAAAAAAATCCATCCGGCAGATCTTACGGAGCCTGTTAGCCTGAGTGAGAAGGCTTTAGCTTTGAGCCCTGACAACCAGGATGCTAAATTCCTTCTTGCCTCCTGTTATCAAACGCAGGGGAGGCTGCCAGAGGCCCAGGCATTGCTCGAGGCCGTAGTGACTCGCGATCCCGATTTTCGCGCTGCGCATGTGGCTTTGGCGCAAATCTACTTTCGGCAAAAGAGGGTGCAGGACGCCGAAAAGCAACAGTCGATCGCCGCAATCTTGGAGGAACGTAAACAGACTGAAATATCGCCGTGGGGGCCCGGGGGCGTTGATGGACCTTGAGATTCCAGACTCCATGATTGAGGAGGTTTCTCGCGGAGCTAACAGACAAGCGCACGAACATGAACACGAACGTGAATAGGATGAGGGTAAAATATCATGAGCCAGCCCAACACGGGCGTTGACGCCGTCGATGTCAAACAAACGCACGAGGGGGTGTCGAAGAAGGCCATCCACGCGCCCCAAGTACTGAATGAAGCGTACTCATATGCGGCCCCGTCCTCCTTTTCACGCGGCATGCGCCTTGACATCAAGGGCGTGACCATCTTGCTGATTTCCGGAACGGCGAGTATCGACGAGCACAGCCGCACTGTTCATCAAGGTGACTTCCGAGCCCAAACCTGGCGAACCTACCAGAACATTACCGCCCAGCTGGAATCGGAGGGTGCATCCTGGAAGGATATTGTTCGGACCACCTGCTACCTTCGCGACATCGAACGCGATTACGCAGCCTTCAATGAGATTCGAACTGAATTCTTCCGGCAGCAAAGCCTGAAGCCGCTCCCGGCATCCACAGGCATTCAGGCTATTTTGTGCCGGCCCGACCTCCTGATAGAAATAGAGGCGATGGCTATCTTCGAGTCGGACGGTGGGAATGCGGTTAGGAGCCGTTAGTGGACGATGGGCGATCCCGAACAGCGAGTTGTGCTCACCCGATCTTACCGTTGAAATTGGCGTGGGAAGGCAACGAGCTTGATCCCAAAGAGAATTCCGAAGACTTCTTCCTCAATTGGCTTGGAGGCGAAAGCCGCGTTTCATGAGTAACCCGGTGAACTGCTGTGGGATGCATTACCTCAAGGCGGGCGCGTGCTTGTTGTTAGCCCTCATCCTCATCGGTTACAAGTCGCGATCCGCAGTCGTAGAAAGCAAAGAAGCCGGCCATCGTTCAACACAAGGAACAAGTAATTCAACCTCTTCATCCGCGCCCGAAGCGGAGAAGAACGTTGCCTACCGCAATCTTGCCAGCGGAGTCCGATTCGTGGGCTCCGAAGCTTGTGCTTCCTGCCACTCGAAAATCTACAAGGATTACATGCGAACTCCCCATGGGCAAGCGGGAACTCTCCCCAGTCAACGTCCCGAGCTTCGCGATCTGCCTGCCGCGGGGATCTCGGTTTGCGAGCAGGACCCCAACCATTGTTTCCGGGTATTTCGTGAGAATGGCGAATACTACATGAGTGAGTTCGAGCCTGGCCCGAATGGTACAGAACTCTCGAAAGAAACCGAAAAGATTGCCTTCGCTCTGGGAGTGCCGATGGCAGGTGTTGGATACGGTATAAGAAGGGGGAATTACCTTTTTGAAGCGCCTCTCTCATATTACGCCGGCAGCCAGGATACCCACCCTCAAGGCTGGGGACTCTCGCCAGGGTACGGAAAAGACCCCCTCGGGTTTGGCCGCCCGCTCCTAGGTTCGTGCATGTATTGCCATGTGGGGCGTGAACTTGTGGTCGACGACGCCAACAATCTCTACAAGAATCCGCCCATTGCCGAACTGAAGGTGGGTTGTGAGAACTGTCACGGGCCTGGGGGATTGCATGTCGACGAGCAATTAAAGCACCTACCGGTCTCGGGCAAGATCGATACCTCAATTGTCAACCCGGCTCATCTATCTCCACGAATAAGTGATGACATGTGCATCTATTGCCACGAGTTTGGCGAGGGAAGGGTGGCACAACCGGGCAAGAAATTCGAGGACTTTCGCCCCGGGACCCCGCTCCTCAATACGATGGCAATCTTCAAATCCCGCCCGCTCATGGGCTGGAACATGATGGAGTGGTCGGACGAGATGGCGCAGAGCAAATGTTATCGGGCCTCGGGTGGGCGTCTCAATTGCAACACCTGTCATGATGGCCACTATACGCCGACTGCGCAAGAAGCTCCGGGATTCTATCGGAGCAGGTGTCTGACTTGTCATAAAGAAGATAGCTGCCGCGAGTCACTTGACAAGCGCAATCGAACAACCCCACCCGATACCTGTGCTTCCTGCCACATGCCTAAGCATGTTGCCCCGCGATTTGTCATGCTGGGTACGCAAGGTACATCGCACAGAATCGTGGCCTATGAAGGAGAGCCTCTTCCCGCGGCCGTGATCCAAGAGCAGTCACCCGACCCAGCGACGGGATTGATCCTTGTGGACAAGAGTCCAGGCACGCCCAAGACCACACTCTCCCCTTTGGTGCTGCTGCAGGCATACCAGTCCGTACTCGTACGCAGTCCAAACCGGGCCGATTTAAGCGCGCGCTATGAGGAACTGCTCGACCAATTGGCCAAGTCCGATCCGGACAACGTACTGGTGTTGAGTGCGCTCGCGAGACGGGAATTGGCAAAACAATCTCCTGAAGGCAACTCCGCCGCATTGAGTTACCTATCAAAGGCAGTTGAAAGAGGCTCAAAAGCTCCCCAGGACTATATGATTCTGGGTGAATTACTTTATCGTTCCGGTCAGCGGTTGCAAGCCATCACGACTTCGAAGCGAGCTGTTTCTCTTTTCCCATACGTCCCCAATTCATATGAGAATCTCGCGATCTATTACATGTCAATTGGCGATGACGCCAACGCAAAGGAGATCGTGAAAACTGGACTCAGCATTTTCCCCAGCGATCAGAATCTTCAAACAGTTCAGCACATATTGGAGGATCATCCATGAGTTTTACCCTCCGTGTTTGCAAATACTGACCGTAAATTTTCTCGACTAACGATCGATGTACTACGTGGTGCCAGTTTGGAGCCACCTGAGGTTATTCTCGATGAGGCGACTACTTCCTTTCCCTATCAAAATCAGGTTGGCGATAGTTTTCGGCATTGGTTCTGCCATCCTGATTGGTGGAGCCACCCTGCTGCGATCAGCCGGCCAGCAGCAAGCCCCGATACACGTCCCGCCGCCTGAGATCGCCATCGACTACCCTCTCAACGGCTCTGTTTTTCCCCCGGAAATCAGCTCGCCTACTTTTCTGTGGCGCGATTCCAGCGAGGCCGCTCAACGCTGGATCGTCGAGGTTTCCTTTGCGGACCGATCCAGCGGAATTCGCGTAGAAGCGGCGGGCGAGCGCCTGCAAATGGGCGAAATTGATGCACAAGTAAGTGGGCCCGTGCCACTTACCCCAGAACAGATGGCCACGAGGACGTGGAAGCCGGACGCAGACACATGGGCGAAGATCAAACGGGGATCTGTAAATTCTCCGGCAACGATCACAATCAGCGGTTTTGCGGATGGCAGTTCAGCACTTCCGGTCTCACGCGGTACAGCAACAGTTTCCACTTCGCGGGATCCCGTTGGCGCCCCGATTTTCTACCGCGATGTCCCATTGATGACGGTGCCTCATACCGAGAAAGGCTCGATCCAGCCATTGCCGACATCCGCCCTTCCCCTCATTAAATGGCGGGTGCGCGACATTGCCAAGCCCCAGAGCCAAGTCGTGATGGAGAACCTTCACACTTGCGCCAACTGCCACTCGTTTTCGCTTGACGGTAAGACCATGGGGCTGGATGTCGACGGACCCCGCAACGACAAGGGCTTGTACGCCCTGGTTCCCGTGGCCAAGTACATGACGATTCGCAACCAGGATGTCGTTCGCTGGAGCTCCTTTCAGGAGGATCTTGGGGAGAAGAGCTCCGAGCCCGCCCTGAAGCGCTTCGGATTTATGTCGCAGATTTCGCCGGACGGCCGCTACGTTGTGACCTCTATCGGACCTCCCGACCTGGGAGACACTCACCGGAACGAACATCCGGGCTTCGCGCCAGGGCTTTCCGACCGCCTTTTCAACGCGAACTATAACCACCTGGGCTTTAACCAGGTTTTTTACCTGACCCGGGGGATCCTCGCCTGGTACGACCGGAAGGAAAAGAAGTTGAAGCCTCTTCCGGGCGCGGACGACCCGCGGTTTGTGCAGACCAGCGCATTTTGGTCACCGGACGGAAAGTATCTGGTCTTTAGCCGGGCTGAGGCCCGCGATCCCTATCCGGAAGGTGGTGAGAAGCCCCAATACGCCAATGACCCGAGGGAAGTACAGATCCAATACGACCTTTACCGCATTCCCTTCAACGAGGGCAGAGGCGGCAAGGCTGTGCCGGTAGTCGGGGCTTCCGGGAACGGCGTGAGCAACGACTTCCCCAAGGTGTCTCCAGACGGCCGCTGGATCGTGTTCGTGGAAAACCACAACGGATTGCTGATGCGCCCGGACAGCAAGCTTTACATCGTGCCTTTCTGGGGCGGCAAAGCCCGGCTGATGAATTGCAACCTCTCTCTGATGAACTCGTGGCACTCGTTTTCGCCAAACGGCCGATGGCTGGCTTTTTCATCGAAGGGGCGCTCCATTTACACGCAGTTGATGCTGACTCACATCGATGTCAACGGCAACGACACGCCTGCGGTTATGGTGGAGAACACCACTGCGGCCAATCGCGCAGTGAATATCCCCGAGTTCGTAAATGTCCCGCCAGACAGCCTGCAACGGATCGACCCGCAGGCGGCCGAGGTCTACCGCGTGGCCGACAAGGGCTTCGAGTTAATGGGGAAGGGACAGATGGCCGAAGCAATACCGGAGTGGCGCAAGGCCTTGCAATTGGATCCCGACGATGCGAACTGGCATTTCAACCTTGGCTTATCGCTGTGGGTCAGTAACCATGAGCCAGAAGCCGTGGAGGAGTTTCGCAAAACCTGCGATCTTGATCCCGATGAGACGAAATGGTTTGGTCACCTCGCGGCGAAGCTATCGCAGACCGGCGATCTGGACGCGGCCACGCTCAAACTCGATCTTGCCTGTTATCGGAGATCGCTCGCGATCGATCCGTCAAATGCGCAAGCGGAGGCCGGGCTGGGGGTGGCTCTGTTCAGGGATGGACAAGCGCAGGAGGGGTTCGAGCACTTGCAGAAAGCGGTCGAATTGGACCCCAGCTTCGCCGATGGCCACAATGAGCTTGCAACCGCGCTGGGAAAGATGGGACGGGTGGACGAAGCAGTCGTTGAAGTGCAAAAGGCGATTGCCCTCTCCCCCTCCTCCGCGAAATATCGCTACAATCTCGGCTTTGCCTTGGAATTACGCGGAGACTCGGCTGGCGCAATGGAGGCCTTTCAGAAGTCTGTGGAGCTTAGCCAAGGCAAGGACGCGCGCTGCCTCGCGGCCCTGGCAGCCGCATATGACAAGGCGGGCCGATTCCCCGAGGCCATACGAGCCGCCCGTCAAGCGCTCGATCTGGCTGTCCAGGAACATGACCAGCAACGCGAGCAAGACTTGCGGTCCGCCCTTGAGCGCTACCAGCGCGAAGGCGCGATAGCACAGCCCTAGCAGCGCCGATTGCGCGCATTCAGGTTGTGTAGCGTCACAATTCCGTACGGCCCGGGAGAGCTGAAGGCGGTAGCCTATCAAGGCGGTCAGGAAATCGAAAACATCGCATTCGCAACCGGGGCAAGCGCAGAAATTGGTGCTCACGCCAGATTGATCGAAGATGAAGGCCAGCCACGACAACTTGAGCTACATCTTCGTCAAGGTCGCGGATGACAAAGGTGCATACGAGAAGGGAGTACGTTCAACCCTACTCCGAGAAAATGTGTCCCAGTGATGCGAATCTTTTCCTCTCCTTCGCGGGAGTCCTCGCTTGTTATTGCCGTCCTAACTCTATTGGTTGTTGCATTGGTTGTTGCCTGCTGCGCGGCGGCGGCGCAGGATGGCGGTGCAATTTCTTCCGACACAACGGCGCCGCGGCGACTCATCACGCAGCTAGTCGATGGGGCACGGCTCACGGTTCTCAATGGCAACACGCATCCTTTTGCGCGCCCGGAGTTCGACCAAGGCACCGCGCCCGCCAGCCTGCCCATGGAACGCATGCTGTTGGTGCTGCAGCGCAGTCCTGAACAGGAGTCCGCGCTCCGCACGCTGCTCGACAGCCAGCAGGACAAGGCGTCGCCCAACTACCACAAGTGGCTTACTCCCGAGCAGTTCGGCAAGCAGTTCGGGCCTGCCGACAGCGACGTGCAGACGGTCACGGCGTGGCTGCGGTCGTGCGGCTTCCAAGTCGCAGCTCTCTCGAAAGGGCAAACCATGATCGAGTTTTCCGGTTCCGCCAGCCAGGTGCAGCAGGCGTTTCACACTGCAATCCACAAGTACGCGGTCAACGGCGAAGAGCACTGGGCCAATGCCAGCGATCCCTCGATCCCCGCCGCACTCGCACCGGCAGTGAAGGGCGTGCTTTCCCTGCATAACTTCCCCAGGCGCTCTTACACCACCGTGCTGGGGACGCCGATGCGCGCCAAGCCACGCCAAACTGCGCCCTTGCCCTTGTTCACCTATACGGAGCAAAACACCACTTACTATGGCCTCGGTCCGACCGATTTCGCGACGATTTACAACGTACTTCCACTGTGGAACGCCGGTATCGACGGCACCGGACAAACTATCGCGATTGTTGGACAAACGAACATCCACATCACGGACATCGAAAACTTCCGCAGTCTATTTGGGTTGCCCGCGAACGATCCTACGATCATTCTGAACGGCCCCGACCCGGGAGTGGACGGAGGTGAGACCGAAGCCTTGCTCGACGTTTCCTGGTCGGGCGCGGTGGCCAAAAATGCCACCATCGACCTTGTCGTCTCCGCGTCCACGGAGACGTCGCTCGGCGTTGATCTTTCCGCGCTCTACATCGTGGACAACAACATTGCGCCGATCATGAGCGAGAGCTACGGCGAGTGCGAAGCCACCCTGGGCAATGCCGGCAACGCCTTCTACAACGCGCTCTGGCAGCAGGCGGCGGCGCAGGGCATTACGGTGCTGATCGCGACGGGCGACAGCGGTTCGGCCGGTTGCGACAACTTCAACACCGAAACGCCGGCGGTGGACGGATTAGCAGTCAGCGGATTCGCTTCCACTCCTTATAACGTTGCGTTAGGCGGCACCGATTTCAACCAAACTCCGGCCACTGCCCCTACTTATTGGAATGCGACCAACGACCCCGCCACCGGCGCTTCCGCCAAGTCTTACATTCCGGAGACGACATGGAACGATTCGTGCGCCGGCTTTGGAATTGACCAGTGTACGGATAACACCAGCTTCTTGAATATCGCCAGCGGAAGCGGCGGTCCCAGCAGTTGCTCCACCCAGAACACCGGTGGCGCATGCCTCTCGGGCTACGGCAAGCCATCGTGGCAAACCGGTACCGGAGTGCCGAGCGACGGAGTGCGCGATTTGCCCGACGTGTCTCTGTTCGCCAGCAACGGCTTCAACAACAGCTTCTACATAATCTGCGAAGCCGATGCGGGCTTCTTTGGTACGCAAGAGACGTGCAGCCTGGCGACGGACACCTTTGTAGGCGTAGGCGGGACCTCAGCTTCGGCTCCAACTTTCGCGGGCATCATGGCTTTGGTCAATCAGAAGATGGCAACGCAGGGATCGAGCCCGCGCCAAGGCAACGCCAATTACGTTCTCTACAAGCTCGCGGCACAGAACGGTGCGAGTTGCAATTCCTCGACCGTGGCGATAACGGGAAATTCCTGCATCTTTTATGACATCACGCAGGGGAACAACTCGGTCCCATGCCATCCCAACACGCCGAACTGCGGTCCGGCCCCAACCAACGGCTATGGAGTTCTGGTCGATCCCAACAATCCCGACAACCCGGCCTGGCTCACCACCACGGGCTATGACCTGGCGACCGGCTTGGGTTCGGTGAACGCCGACAATCTGGTCAACCGGTGGAGCAGTGTCAGCTTCACGCCCAGCACCACTACGCTTACCAATCTCTCTCCGACCAGCATCACGCATGGACAGCCGGTCAGCATTAGTGCGACCGTGGCTCCGCAGTCTGGATCGGGCACGCCGACTGGATCGGTTGCGCTCATGGCCATGCCCACTGGCCAGAATCTGGGCGCTGGCGTCTTTCCTCTGAATAGCGGCGTGGCCAGCGGCACTTACAACGTGACGGCTCACTACGCTGGCGACTCCACGTTTGGAGCCAGCGACTCGGCGCCGGTGCAAGTGACCGTGGGGAAGGAGAACAGCGAAACGAAACTAACGCTGACAGCGTTGAATCCCACCACGTATTTATTCCAGCAGATAGGCAGCACCATACCTTACGGCACGATATTCTTCTTGCGCAGCGACGTGACCAACGCAGCGGGCACTTCCTGCGCGCCCAATCCGCAACAGACGCAGGTTCCGTGTCCCACGGGAAGCGTGAGTTTCACCAACAACGGAAAGACTCTGGATGCCGGAAGCTACGCTCTCAATACCCAGGGTTATACCGAAGACCAGACGCCTGCCCCCGAATTCACGGCATTGGGAAGTTACGCCCTTCAGGCACAGTACAGCGGCGACAACAGCTATAACTCGAACACAACCACATTGAACGCGACGGTAACGCAGGGAGTGACTGACACGGAAATGGACCTTCCCAACCTTAGCCAGATCTATAACGAGACCGGCCCGGTCTGGATCGCCGATTCGGGAGAGTCGTTCAATATCGGCGCGGTGGTATACTCGTGGAGCATTCTCCAAGCTCCCACTGGAACCATTGCGCTTCTCGAGAACGGCAATCCGCTTTCGGGTACGATTTCTTACATCCCGAGGAACGGAAGCATAAGCGGAAACTACTCCACCGGCGTCTTTGAATGGGCCTATCTCGCTGGTTCCCTCCCTCTTACCATCGACACGCCGGGGAATTACACGTTCACCGCTTCCTACTCCGGAGACGCGTACTACGTGGGAACGCAAAGCGCGTACTCGATCCCGGTCACGGTCCTCGACACGACCTTCAACATTTCCACGCCGATACCGAACGTAACCATCACCGCGCCCGGGCAATCCGGCACGGCAACGGTCACCCTGGTCGCAGTGGATAACTTCCTCGGGGATATCAGCATCACCTGCGCGCTGCCCGCTGCCATGACGGAAGCAACCTGCCCGTCGGCGACTGCGAATCTGCTTGGAAGTAATGTCACGGCACCGCTGACCATCACCACCACCGCTCCCCATCCGATCGGTGCAGACCGGCGCGCCGGCATGGGATTCTATGGCTTTGGGGTGCTCGCCGGTGTTTTCCTGTTCACGATGCCTTTTTCGACATCTATAATCCGGCGCCAGAAACTGCCTCTCGCGCTGCTTCTCCTCGGCTGTGTTGCCTTGATCGCCAGTTGTGGTAGTGGGAGCAGTAGTAGTACTCCTCCTCCACAAATCGACCCCGGAACGCCCGCCGGAACTTACACGGTGACTGTGACCGCAACCTCCGCGGGAATCACGCGGACGGGCAGTTTCAACGTCACCGTGCAATGACTCTTGGCGAATGGCGACTCACACGCATGCGCAGCACTCGTCAAACCGCCAACCGTGTGCTTCCTCTGACGTTCACGTTCAACCATCTCGTTCCACTGGAACGACCGCCTGCGTACCTTGTCCATCGGCGAGCGCACCGGGTCGTTCCCCGGCATGATCGAGAACCGCCAGTTTACGATCCATTTGGCGGGAACCGCTGCCCAAGCCTACGGATACGTGACCTACGCGGGGCAGAAATAACGGTCGCCCTCAAGTAAAGTACCCCCCCGGCAGAGTCGGGAGCTTCGTTGATGTGAGCCGCTCAAAGCAGCCGGCCTTGGTGTTACACCGACGGGCGGAGCTGAACCTGTTTCGTAGTAATGGTCAGATTCGCCGGGGTGAGCCCAAAGCTCTGCGCTGTAGCTTGAATCGTGCCGGCCGTTTTGGTGGATTGCAGAATGGCTTGCGCAAGCCCGTTGAAGAGCGAGCGCCTGGGCTCCTTATCGCTCTCCTGACAGTTGGGGTCGCCGTTGCCCACGCCGATCAGCGTGCCTTCGCCGCTGATTCTGAACATCACCCGATTGTCAGCGATCGGAACAAAACGGCCATTCCTGTCGAGAGCTTCCACCTTGAGTACCGACACGTCTTCGCAGTCGGCGTCGATCTCGGTGCGGTCGGCGGTGAGACGGAGGGCGGCCGCAGAGCCCGTGGTTTCGCACTTCTCCGTTAAGGCTAGCTTGCCCTCTTTGAATCCCTGCGCTTCGATCCCACCCGGCTCATACCTCACCTTCCACTCGACGTGACCGAGGGCGGGGACTTTCTGCCTGCCAACGCTCTCGCCGTTCACCAGCAGTTCCACTTCGTCGAGGTTCGAGTAAACCCATACGGGGATCTCGTCGCCTTCTCTGCCTTCCCAGTTCCAGTGCGGGAACAGATGCAGCGACGGTTCTTTCCCCCACCACGCCTTGTAGTAGTAGTAATAATCCTTGGGAAAACCGCACGTATCCACAATGCCAAACTGGGAGCTCGCCGAGGGCCAGCCATAGGGATATGGCTCGCCGCGATAGTCAAAACCGGTCCAGGCAAACCCACCCGCCTCCCAATCGTGTGCGCCGTAGAAACTCCACCATTCTTCCGCCGTCTCATTGCTCCTGCTGCCGCCGTTATAGGAGTCCACTGTGTTGCGCAGCCCATCGGTCATGTAAATGCCGCGCGTACCCACCCCACTCGAGGTCTCCGATCCAAAAATGGGCAGCTTGGTATACTTTTTGTGGAACGGCTCAGGGAACCGCCGCGTGTTGTAGTTGAAGCCGATGATATCGAGGGCGAGCGAGGGTCCCTTTTCGTTGTTTCCATTGTCGGCGTACGAAACCACCCGCGTAGGATCGAGCCGGTGGCAGAGGCGCACCATGCTGGTGGCGACCCTGGTGCCCTGCTCGGCCATTTGGTTTTGGAACTGCCCCTCCTCGTTGCCAATAGACCAGATGATGATGGAGGGTGAATTGCGATAGCGCTTGACCATCGTCTCAAGTTGCGCCAGACCCTCGGCACTCGAACTCATTTGGCGGGTTTCGCACATCATCATCATGCCCATGCGGTCGCAGGCCTCCACCCATTCCGGCGTGGGCATATTGTGCGAGGTGCGCACGGCGTTGCTCCCCATCCCGCGCAGCACGGCAAGTCGGTACCATTGCAGCCGGTCAGGAATGGCAGAGCCCACGCCGGCATGGTCCTGGTGATTCGCGGTGCCCTGGATCTTGAGCGGTTTACCGTTCAGGAGAAAGCCATTGTCGGGATCGAAGACGGCTGTGCGCACACCGAACGTGATGCGCTCGGTATCCCGCACCTTGCCGTCGGTCTCGACGGTCACAACGGCGGAGTACAGATTCGGCGCATCGGGCGACCAGAGCGCGGGATTTGCTAATCTGGCCGTGGCGCTGAATGGCAAGGAACCATCGGGGGGGATGGATTGCCGCGGCGATTCGGCGCTCGCAACCGTGGCGCCGCTGGCATGGACAATCCTCCAGCTTACCTTGGTATTCGCGTCTTCCTGACTCTCGTTCTGCACAAGAGTGGCGAGCGCAAGCGTGGCGGATTTGCCGTTCACTGTCGAACGGACCACACTCTCCCACCTTCCCAGATGCACTGCGTCGGTCTTGATAAGCCATGTGTGCCGGTAGAGTCCGGCGCCCTCATAAAACCAGCCATCACCCTGGCTGGCGTCGACGCGGAGGGCAATGTAGTTCTTGGCGCCGTAAGCCAGAAAGTCCGTGATATCGAACCGGAAGGGAACGTAGCCACTATGGCTGCGGCCGATATAGCAGCCATTGACATACGCGATCGTATCGCGGAAGGCGCCGTCGAACTCAACCGAAATGCGGCGGCCCACGTCGCTCGCCGGAATATCGAATTCACGCCGGTACCAGCCCACGCTGGTTTCAGGATAACGGCGGCCGAGCGGCTTGTACCCGTGCGAGCGCAGCGGATTGTCGCCGGTTCCTGTATCGTCGTGCACAAATGGGAGTTCCACGGCCCAGTCGTGAGGAAGATTCAGCGTGCGCCAGTCGGAGTCGTCGAAGCGCTCCTTGGCAACTTCGAAGATGCCCATGTGGGCAAACTGGGCCTGGCCATAGCCAAATCCCATGTCTTTCGTGGGATCGGTGGCATGACCGAACTTGAACTTCCAGCCGGAATCGAAGAGGAACTGTTCCCGCGGCGCAACCGCCGGATCAGGGTTGGCGAAGTCGGCAGGCGGGTCGCTTGCCATCATGTCGGCCGTGGTGCGGCCCCACGCAGCGCGGGGGATCAGGGAAGAGGTGGAGAGAGCAAGTCCTGAAGCGATCAAATCACGGCGAGAGATTCGCGGCATAAGCACCTTCATCGATTCAAAGTTGTTGTGCAATAAGGTGCCCGCCGGTCAGTCATGGCGGGCGCTTTATCTTCTGCTCAGTTTTTTCAGGCCAGAGTCGCTTTGAGCGCAGTTGCAAAGTCTACATCCGGCTTGTACTGTTTTGGAAGTTTGACCTGAAGACCTTCATCTTCCAATAATCTTGGTGAGATTTCAGCGCCAGAAAGAGAATACCACACTCCCCACGGTCGCAAGCGCGAAGAAACTCATCACGCGCTTTGACCAGCCGAAGCTACGCGATCTTCAGTGCGATCGCGTAATCGCAGGGCTTCTGTTCTGGCAACAACACCGTAAGACCCTTCTCGTCTTGGGTCCAGTTCACCTTGTCTTTGTAGCCTAGTAACTCCACGTTCTGCACCTTTTGCGGCGTTAGGCTACTGGTGGTCGCCAGCGGCTTGATGACAGCCTGCTTTCCCGGCCAGCCCATCACGAATGCGTAGAGCGTGTCGCCCTTGGTGGTAAAGCGTACCTCCTCCGCCGTCAAGTCGGCGCGGCCTGCTTCGTTGAACCGGGTGCCACGGTTCGATGGAGGCGCCATGGCCACTGGGCCGTCGCCAAAGATCTTCCATGGCCGAGTCGCGTGGATCCCGTCGCTGTTAATAGCCATCCACTTTGTGATCTCATCCAGGATGACCATCTCCTCATAATCGAGTTCGCCGCTGTTCGGGAGCGGGAAGTTTAGCATCAGGTTGCCATTACGGCTTACGATATCGACCAGCAGATCGACAACATTTTTGGGCGATTTGTACCTTGCTTCCCGGTTGTAATGCCAGTCGCCGATACAAGTGTCGGTCTGCCAGGGGTTGGCCGGAATGCCGCCTGCGACTCCGCGCTCCCAGTCCTGCACGCATGTCCCGGTTTCGCAATCGCTCGGCAGTTTGCTAGTGTAAACGGCTTCGCAGCTGCCGCCGTGGCGCTTGGCATCGAGATTGTAGAGATTTGCCACCAATGCTAGGCCGTATTCTTCAAAGAAGATATCGCCATCGGTGTAGAGCAGATCGGGCTGGTAGTTATCGACCAGGTCTTTGATGCGTTTGAAGTAATGCATTTTCCATGGGTCCGGCGCCTTCCGGTCATTGACCCGCTGGCCATAGGGATAATCCTTCGGTAAATCGTGATAGAGATCGGCGTATGCGGGGTCGACGCCGTCGTATGGCACTCCGGCCAGCGGACCGGTCTTATCGCTCATGTGCGAGGTGGAGAACCAGTGATAGCTGGGGGCGAGGTGCTCGCTCACGGCAAAGCAGAGGCCATGCTTCACGGCGGCGCTCTTAAAGGCACCCACGATGTCTCTCTTCGGTCCCATCGCAACGGCATTCCAGCGCGGCTGATATTTGGAATTCCAAAGGTCGAATCCGTCATGATGCACAGCCATGCTGCAGAAATACTTCGCCCCGGCCCTTTTATAGAGCCCGAGCAAATGATCGGGATCGAACCTGGCGGCCTTCCATGTTGGAATCACGTCCTTATATCCGACCTTCGTGGGGTGGCCGTATACCTTCACGTGGTATTCGTACTGCTTGTTGCCCTGTATGTACATGTTGCGGGCGTACCAGTCTCCATATTCGACCCCTGACTGCGGTCCCCAATGCGCCCAAATGCCAAACTTCGCGTCGCGGTACCATTCGGGGACCTGCCATTCCCGCAGCGATTCGCGCGTGCCTTTGAAAGGGCCAGGAGCGATCTCCAGTTGCACGCGCTGGGGTGGCGCGGGACCGGCCGGTCCGGCTGTGGCAGCCTGCGCCTCAAGAGATTTGCGGGCCAAAAGAAGCGCGGGCGCCCCCGCGATGATGGAAAGTGCTCTTCGCCTGCTGATTTTCATGATTTCGCCCTCTTGGCACCCTTCTTATTAAATTTCCAGTAATCGAAGTTGAAGAGCTGTCCGGTCACATCACCCTTGAACACAAAATAGAGGTCATGTACTCCGGCCGCGCCGGACACGGTAGTCGTTTGGCTTCGCCATTTGTACCATCCGCCGGTATCGGATACCGGCAGGGAGCCGATCACAGGCCCATCGATGCTGTCCAAATGCAGCTCAATGACCCCGCCGCCGGAAGCGCTGGCCACATTGGCAGTAAAGCTCGACGCCTGATGATCGCCGAAATTTACGCCGCGAACTTTGATGTAACTCCCATTGAGGATGCGAGTTACATAAACGCCTACCTTCTTCTCCTGCGCGGTTCTCACTCCGTATGTCCACGCGCCGGTCTTCGATCCTGATGTCCAGGACATAGTCGCCGCTTCAACGCGAGTGTACGGATCCAAACGGCCCACCTGGGCAACACCCTCGTCATTCCACCAGGGAATCGTCGGGATGGCGCCGTCCGGGTTATACGTGAATTTTGCCGCACACACGGAACGTCTTTCTCGATGGACATTCGTCAGGGAGAAGTTCAACCTGTAATTGAAGCCGAAAACGTAAGAGCTGCCTTTGTAATCGATGATCCCTGGATGGTTTCCGGAAGACCTACCGTCCGGCTCCATAATCATTCCCTTGTATTCCCAGGGACCTGTAGGGCTGTTGCTCATGGCGTATCCAATGCCTTCAGGGCAACAGTGAGATGCATAAGCCATGTAATACTTGCTATTCCGCTTATAAAACCATGGTCCTTCCTGGTAGTTCTGCGGCTTGGAGTCTACTTTCACAATGCCGCCTGAATACGAGATCATGTCCTGATTCAGCTTTACGTACCAAATATCCGGGTTCCCCCAATAAAGATAGGCCTGACCGTCGTCGTCGATGAAAACAGTTGGATCAATGTTTCCTGGGGCTTTGTCAATCAGCGGATGCCCCAGCGCATCCTTGAAGGGGCCCAAAGGGCTGTCCGCCACCGCGACCGCGATGACGCGGTCGGGCTTAGCGGGCACGCTGATCGGAACATACAGGTAGAACTTGCCGTTTCTTTCAATCGCTTGCGGCGCCCAAGCGTTGTTTGTCTGAACTGCCCAAGGGAAGGTCGCCAGGGATGCCACGGTTCCCCGATCTATCCAGTTCACCATGTCCGTGGAAGTGTAGAGCTTCCAGTTGACCATCTTGAATTCGGTGGCATCATCTTCATCATGGCTGGTGTAGAGATATACCGTGCCCCTATAGACAAGAGGTGCTGGATCAGCGGTGAAGTTTGTTTGAATAATAGGATTTTCCGAGTGGCAATGAGGTGTCACACAGAGCGACGCCACAAAGGAGAGCGCAAAATAGCGGAGCGAACAACGCGTGCCCATTACGGGGTCCCCAGATCACAGCCGGCCTTCCGAAAACCGGTCACGGTGAAGATCAAAGAACGATGATCCGACTTGACGCAGCACAGAAGATACCGATACAGGCAACGTTAACTGCTCAATGCGAATTCTTACGTCATCTGCCGCATCGCTGTCAAGTTGCCTCTCACGAGCGCCGCGGAATTAGCGTCGTGCTGCGCCCCGACCAGTTCCACAACAAGCATCCCAAGGGCCCGCTCTACGATATTAATGTAGGATGTGCTTGGCGGCACTGATTTCACCGCTATTGTCCTTCGCGATTAGCCGTCTTCGTCTTCAGGTTGGGCAATATCTTTTGGATAATTCCCGACCCTTCCTTGATGATTAAGATCTGGTTGGGATCGAGGTCGGTGAACGTCTCGACCTTCTGGGTTGTGGGCCACTTGACTTCGAGCTGGTCTATCTTCTTCGCTTGGCCGACGCCAAAGTGTAGCCGCAGATCGCTTTGCGACATCACACTGGTCCCACTATGGACCTCATCCATTTGGGAATGTTTCCCGGTCACGACGCACACGCGCGCACCTATTGCCGTCCGATTGCACTTGGTTCCGATCAGTTTCACCTTGATCCAATTGTTGTTATTCCCGCCGTCGTTGCGCAGCAGCGAGGGGATCTCATTCATGTTGTTCACCACAACGTCGATATCGCCATCGTTATCGTAGTCGCCGAAGGCGCAGCCGCGGCTGGAGTGCCGCGCAGTAATCCCCGATCCCATCGCCTTCGAAACATCCTGGAATTTTCCATTGCCAAGATTGCGATAGACGACGCGCGGCTCCATGAACGTCTGGCCAAGGTTATGTTGGTCGATGCTCGGATAAACATGGCCGTCAACTTGCAGGATGTCAGGCCAGCCATCGTTGTCGTAGTCGATGAAGCCGCAGCCCCATTTCACGTTCTGCGTGTCGCCTTCCACGCCGGCCTTGAACGTCACTTCCGTAAACGACCCATCGCCGTTGTTGTGATAGAGGTTCGATGTGTCGTCGGCAAAATTCGTCTTGAAGATATCAAGCCAGCCGTCGCAGTCGTAGTCCCCGATGCCAACCCCCATGCCGGCCTGCTCGTTGCTGGCATCGCTGTAGGCGCATCCCGACATCACGGCAACATCCGTAAACGTCCCGTCGTGATTGTTGTGAAACAGAATGCTTGGCTCCGAATCTACCGCAACGTAAATGTCCGGCCATCCGTCATTGTCGAAGTCGTACGACACTGCGGTAATCGAATAGCGCGGTCCGGGCTTGAGAATCCCCGCTGTTTGCGAAACATCCGTGAACGTGCCGTCGCCATTGTTGCGGTAAAAGATGTTCATTCCACCGGGAAGCCCGCGCGGTCCGCACATGACCGGAGTGCCTTTGTATTGGCAATTCATCGCCTCACCTGCCGCCGGTACCTTGGACGGATCGAACACAATGTAGTTCGCGACAAAGAGATCGAGGAATCCGTCGCGGTCGTAGTCGAGCCACGTACAACCCGATCCCCAGCGAACTTCGTCCTTCCAAAGCCCCGCCTTCTTCGTCACATCGGTGAACGTCCCGTTGCCATTGTTATGAAACAGAATGTTGTGGCCCCAGAAGGTGCAGAACAGATCGTCCCAGCCGTCGTTATCGTAGTCGCCGACGCAGACGCCGGTCTGCCAGCCGCTGCGGCCCAGGCCCGATTTGGCCGTCACATCGGCGAACGTGCCATCGCGGTTGTTGTGATAAAGCTGGGTGGTCGGCGCCTGTCCCGGTGGCCAGGTAGTGTTCAGGCGGCTTCCGGTGGTTATATAGATGTCAAGCCAGCCGTCCTGATCGTAATCGAAGAACGCGATGCCGCTGCCCTTGGCCTCAATGATGTAGCTCTTGCTGTCAACACCGCCCCAAACGTTGGGTGTCGCGAGTCTGGCCTCACGCGCCACGTCCACAAACTGCACTTGCGGTGATGCCCCTTGCGCCGGCGCGGATGGAATCGTCGAGGATTGCAAGATCGGCAAGCTCGACCAACGCCACGTTGGCGTGCGAAGGAAATCGAGGATGCCGGGGCCCAGAAGCGTCGCGGAGAGTTGGAGAAAATGGCGGCGCGAGAATTTCATATCGATCGCTATCTTGCGTGTCCAAAAGCAGGAATTCAGACACTAACTATACAGCCCATTCGTGGCCGCGGGAAGCCGATAATGAGCTTGCGATTCACCGCCTCGATCGTGATGCCCAGATCGGCGGGATAGAGAACACGAGCATTCGCGGCATCCATGGGGAGTTCGACCTTCTCGGAACCTTCCAGCCGCCAAACAGCTACCGCAGTCCAGCCAGGCGCGCGCATACCGAGCGCGACTGGGGCTTCCCGATCCGTTACATCCGGCATACCCAACGGATAAAAGGGCGCGGAAACGGGGATATTCTTCCGGATCGCCTCCTTGTAGATCTTGATGCCTCGTGATACCTGGCCGGCCGCGGTTCCGGAGATTTGATCGAGCCTTCCGCTCTGGTGGATGCGGCACAGCATGGCCGTGACTATATTGAAGCTGGCTTGATCGGCGTCAGCGTTCACCAACGGATACGACCAGCACGCAAGTTGCTCCGGCAGCACCGCCGCGGAACATCCCGTTATGATTGCCGGCAATCGCAGGTAGTTCTCCTGATCGGTCGCCGATTGCAGTTGCAGACGGGAGAGCATGGCATAGTCCATGCGGACTCCGCCGCTGCCGCAGTTCTCAATTGTCAGGCCGTGGTAACGTTTCAAAATGCTTTCCAACCAGGCAAGGACGGCGCGGTTATGTTCGAGCAAGCCTCGTCCGAAGCTATCTGCGTTGAGTTCGGTCCCCTGCAGCGAATCGAGGTTGTAGTCCGTCTTGATATAGCCGACGCCGTATTCGTTCACGAGCCTTGCGATCACCTCATCGAGGTAAGCCCGCACCTCAGGGTTACGGAAATCAAGCAGGCAACGTGTACCGTTGATCACTCTCTTGCCGTGGCGCATGAAGAATCAGTTATCCGGTTCTTGAGCGAGCAGCGACTTTTCTCCGGCAGCCTCATCCTCAAGCCACAATCCCGGAATCATCCCGGCCTGTCTGACCCGATCAAGCACAAACTTCAATCCGCGCGGCCATCGCGACACGGAGGGCCGCCATGAACCGATTGCCGCACTCCAGTCCTCATGGAGTTCCTGGTACCACCCGGCATCAATCACGAAGTATTCGCAGCCCGCCTTTGCCGCCGCCGCGATCAGCGGAAGTTCCTTTTCTTCGGTCGGATCGCCAACCAGGCAATTCATGTAGTCATTGAAGATTACTGGGCAGCGTGCGTTTTCCGGGCTTGGGCGCTCGCAAGCCGAACTGCGGTAATTGGCCAGCGCCACAACTGCTTCGGAAAAACCGCCGCGAACGCAACCAACCGTAACCGGAACCGATTCATAGCTGGCGCCCGGTTGCAGGTTCTTCCACGCCGAGGAATGCAGATCGTCGGGCCCCCTCAGGTAAGCGTAGACGTCGTTGGCGTAGATACTTCTCCCGGAAGCATTGGAAATTTCCCAATACCATGATCCGTTGTGCTCAATTTGCCAAAACCAAATCACGCCTAGTCGTTTGTTCTCCACCATGGCTACTGGCAGATACTTCTCAACGCCGACACGGTTATAGAGGGTGGCTGTGATCTTTCAACACGTTGTTCCCTAGAAGTGAATAGCCCATTCGAGCAACACCGGAGAAGCTGATGGTGCTGACCAATCCGCTCCGAAGGAGTCGATCGAATGGACCTTCATCAGAATGCCCGACTTACCTGGCGTAGTCGAGAGACTTTAGCCAACAAGATCATGAGCGAGAAGCTGACGTTGAAGGCGGCTGCAGCCGCCTTCAACGTCAGCCGAAAGACCGCCGCCAAGTGGCTTCGCCGCTACCGCATCTTGGGGTTGCCCGGCTTGCGGGATCGTTCCTCGCGGCCGCTCCGCAGCCCGCGCCGAACCTCGACCGAGCTGATCGCTCAAGTCCTGATTCTGCGTCGCCAGTTACGCCCCGCCTATCAGATCGCCCAAGCCACCCATATCAGTCCAGCCGGGCTGCTCCCGCGGGTACAACGTCTTGATAGATCATAGGTGGCCCATTCAAGCCTGGTTTTGGCTTGAGCGGGGCAGTCCTACACTGGACGTAATCTTCCTGTCGCTCTTTCATGTTTCGGTGTTGCCGATCCACTCCCACAGCCGGTTGCTGGTTTTGGGTCAGCCTCTAACATCCCCACTCTAAATTTCGTAAAGAACGCGAAATTTAGAATTGATTGGATAAGAGCGAAGGCTCCAAGCATTCCCGAGTTAGTCTTTGGGTATGAGAGACCAAAGACGCTGGGGAAAGAAGGAGCCTCAGATGATGATTATAGGGTGTGATTTTCATCCCAGCTGGCAGCAGGTGAGCTGGCTGGATACGGAAACAGGAGAGACGGGCGAACAGAAGTTGGTGCAGGCGGCGGGAGATGCGGAACGATTCTATCGGCAGGTTCCGGCGCCGGCACTGATCGGGATGGAAGCCACGGGCAACTGTCATGGGCTGGTGGACCTGCTGGCGGAGATCGGCCACGAGTTGTGGCTGGGCGATGCGGCGCAGATCCGGGCCAGCTACGTGCGGCAGCAGAAGACGGACCGGCGGGATGCGGCCCACATTCTGAAGCTGCTGGTGGAAGGACGGTTTCCGAGGATCTGGATGCCGTCGAGTGAGGTGCGCGATCTGCGGCAGTTGCTGTTGCATCGCTACAAGCTGGAGATCATCCGGGCGCGGGTGAAGAACGAACTGCAACACCTGGCTCTGAATAAGGGAGTGCAGAAGAAGCACAAACTGTGGAGCCAGACGGGACAGCAGTGGTTGCGTGAGCTGCCGCTGAAACCCTGGGCCGGACGCCGTCGCGATGACTTGCTGCGGCTAATGGCCATGCTCGACCAGCAGATTCTGCCGCTGGATGAAGCGGTAAAGTCAGAAGCGCAACGAGACAAAATGGCGCTTCTTCTGCAAACCCAGCCCGGGGTGGGACCGATCACCTGGCTGGCCTACGTGCTGACCATGGGCGCGGTAAGCCCCTTCCCGCGCGGCAAGCAAGTGGCCAGCTACCTGGGTCTGATTCCGCGCGAGCACTCTTCGGGCGGACGTCAGAAGCTGGGAGCGATCACCAAGCAAGGCAACCGCATGATGCGCATGTTGCTGGTAGAGGCGGCGCAGAGCGCGGTGCGCTACGATCCCAAGTTCCGCCGCCAGTATCAGCACCTCTGCCACTCCAAACCGAAAGCGGTGGCGAAAGTGGCAGTGGCGCGCAAGTTGGCCATACGACTGTACTGGATGCTACGGAGCCAGAAGCCGTATCCGGCAGTCGTTCGCATCGAGAGCAGCCCGCGGGTGGCCCTGGTCGGCGCAAGCTAGAGACCGTTGAAGTTGATTGGGCGCTCTCGCATCCCGTAACGACGGGATGTTCGCATAGAAGAATCATGGCCGAACCTAAGGTCGAATCGATGGTTGGTGGAACGACCGCGATGTGATTCACGGCGAGATTCCAGAGTCTTTGGTCCTCAGAGCAGATCTTCGTTGGCACACCAACCCGGTGCTGCGCACCGGACAAGATACGTGTGCCCTTGACAACGCCTTCGCTCTTATCGAGGGCCACCCGTCCCACTCGCACCCCGCCTTCCAACCCGGCATAGAAGGCGCGGGCTTCGCCATTCTCGTGTTCCAGTCGGCGCTCGTCCAACTCGCCCGTCTCCTCCTCCAGCATCGCAATCTGCTGGTAGCGCGTATGCAAATCACAGCCTATGATCTTCATGTGCTCGGCTCCTTTCCTCCGAGCCTTGGTTTCTGAGCGATCCCAAGTCTACTCGGCGCTACGGAGCCGACACGGTTATCTAATCAGTCCACGGGGAGATTCTAGGCGGCGATTCGCGTCCCAGGCGGTGACAGATGAACATCGGTTCGGGTCCACCGTGCGCACCCTGCGAACCCCGCGCAGGGTGCGGCAGCCGCATTCGAAAAGAGGGTAAAAGAAACCGGAAAGGGTGTGCCAGCCCCCAGATGCTTGAAGAACCTGCAACCTGGGCAGAGCTAACCGCGGATCTGCCGCGCTGCTAGTGAAACGCGTGAAGGAGATATACTGTTCTGGCTCCAGACAAGCATTAGGAATGTTCCATGACCAAGAGGCGGGCCACGAGGGCTCTCAAGACAAAAACAAAGAGCCGGATTGCCGCATCCCAAGGCGTTCTCAACGGGTCCGCGAAGCAGCCTGAGTCTAAATTCCCGGCGATCCGGCGTAGCGACGTTGCTTTGTTGGCGGCGATCTTCTGCGCGACCTTGCTCGCCTATCTGCCTGCTCTGCGTGGCAGCCCGGTGTGGGACGATAACAATCACCTGACCCGGCCCGATCTGCAGACGTTCCATGGTTTATGGCGAATCTGGTTCGAACTGCGAGCGGCGCAGCAGTACTACCCGCTGCTGCACAGCGCGCTCTGGCTCGAACACCGGATCTGGGGGGACGCGGTTCTGGGTTATCACCTGGTCAACATCGTTCTCCACACTCTGTCGGCGTGCCTGGTTGTGCTGATCGCGAGACTGCTGTCGCTCAAGGGCGCGCGGCTTGCGGGATTTGTGTTTGCGCTGCACCCGGTGCAAGTGGAATCGGTCGCGTGGATCTCAGAGCAGAAGAGCACGCTTTCGGGAGTGTTCTGCCTGGCCGCACTGCTTCTGTATCTGCACTTCGACCGGAGCCGGCAGCGGCCAAAATACTGGCTGGCAACGGGACTGTTCGTGCTGGCGCTGATGAGCAAAACAGTAACCGCGGTTCTGCCCGCGGTTATTCTCGTGATCTTTTGGTGGCGGCGCGGAAGTCTCGATTGGAAGCGCGATGTGCGGCCGCTGGCGCCGTGGTTTGCGATCGGGATGTGCGCCGGACTTTTCACCTCGTGGGTGGAGAGGAGATATATCGGCGCGACCGGTGCGGACTTTATGCTGACTCCGCTGCAGCGCGCGCTGATTGCCGGCCGCGTGATCTTTTTTTACGCGGGCAAACTGTTGTGGCCAACGAAATTGGCGTTTTTCTATCCGCGCTGGAACGTCGATGCGGCGGTCTGGTGGCAGTGGCTGTTTCCGGTGGGAGTTCTGGCGCTGGCCGCGGGGCTGTGGTTGGTTGCGCGCCGCAACCGCGGGCCGTTGGCAAGCCTGCTCATCTTTGCGGGAACGCTATTCCCGGTGCTCGGATTTTTGAATGTCTATCCGTTCCGCTATTCCTATGTGGCTAGCCATTTTCAATATCTGGCGAGCCTGGGAATTCTGGTCCCGGGTGTTGTCTTGCTGGCGAAGGCGGGCGAGCGGCTTCGTGTGGGGAAGGCTGTTGCCGGCGTTGCTTCCGCCCTGTTGATCTTGGTTCTTGGCGGACTGACCTGGAAGCAGAGCCGGATGTATCGCGATATCGAGACGCTCTATCGCGGATCGATCGAGCAGAGTCCGGCGAGCTACATCGCGCACTACAACCTGGGAACCGTGCTGACCGAGGAACCCGGACGGCTGCCGGAGGCGATCAGCGAGTTCCAGGCGGCGCTCAAGATCCGGCCCGATCTCGCGGAGGCACACAACGGCCTGGGATTTGCGTTTTCGCTGACTTCGGGACGGCTCGATGATGCGATGGCAGAGTACCATGCGGCGCTCAAGATGAAGCCAGATTATGCCGGCGCGCACGTGAACCTGGGGAGTGCGCTGTCGCGGACGCCGGGCAGGCTCCAGGATGCGATTGCGGAGTACCAGACGGCGATCAATATCCGGCCGGACTACTCGGAGGCGCATTTCAACCTGGGAGTCGTTTTGTCGCGGATCCCGGGACGGATGCAGGATGCGATTGCGGAGTACCAGGCGGCGATCAATATCCGGCCGGACTACTCGGAGGCGCATTTCAACCTGGCAGAGGTTTTTTCGCGGATGCCCGGACGGATACCGGACGCGATCGCGGAGTACCAGGCGGCGATCAAGGCCAATCAGGATTATGCCGAGGCGCACAACAACCTTGGAATTCTGCTGGCCGCGACGCCTGGGCGGATACCGGAGGCGATTGGCGAATTCGAGGCGGCGCTCAAGATCCGGCCTGATTATGCCGAGGCGCACAACAACCTTGGAATTCTGCTGGCCGCGACGCCTGGGCGGCTGCAGGACGCGATCGCGGAGTACCAGGCGGCGATCAAGATCAAGCCGGATTATGCCGAGGCGCACGTGAACCTGGGGAATGCGCTGCTGCAAACGCCGGGAAGGCTGCAGGAAGCGATCGCGGAATACCGGGCGGCGCTCCAAGCGAGGCCGGATTTCGTGGAGGCGCACATTTACCTGGGAAGCGCTCTGTCGCAGATGCCGGGCCAAATGACAGAGGCGATCGCGGAATACCGGGCGGCGCTCAAGATCCGGCCTGATTATGCCGAGGCGCACTTCAATCTGGGGAATCTTTTGTCGCAGATCCCCGGGCACGCTCAGGAAGCGGCCGCGGAGTACCAGGCGGTGCTTAGGAGCCGGCCCGATCTGGCGAGCGTTGTGAACGAACGGTTGAAGGGGCTGCATTCGGCGCAGGCGCACCCGGGCAAATGAATCGCGGCGAACCTTGAGCGAACCGTTTTCTCCATTCGAATCGAAACATGTATAATCCCGCGCATGCCACGTATACAGTGGAGCACAATTGCGCTCGGGTCGCTGTTGCTCATCTCGGCCGGCTCCACAGGAGGACAGGAAGTGCAATCTCCGCAACCTGAAAAGTCGAAGCCGCAGCGTCCCGATCCCATAGGGGTGATCGGGATACAGCAACAGCGTATTGAGCATCGTGCTCAGAACCGATCGATTGCCCCTGTGAGCTTTCAGCGCCTTCCGCATGTCGTCTTCGAGTTCGCGGTACGCTTCCCGCATCGGCGCATCCATCGGCACGCTCAGATAGGTTTCCTCGTATGGCGGGAGTTCCCCGGAGATGTCCTCCAGGAAGACAAAGGCGCACAGCTGCATGAGGAATTCGCCAAACAGCAGCGGTGAGGCTCCGGGCTTGCGCCGGACGGTGCTCGTGGTCTTCGCCTTGGAGCAGGCATTGTTCGCGGGTTCTACCTTGGTAATGGTCTCGAGCACGCCGTAATCCTGAATGAACGAACTGCGGCCTGTGGTGCCCCACTCGTAGCCGTGCTCCTTCATCCTTCTCGCTTCGAGACGGAAGAGCGTGTTGAAAAGATCGTCCGCATAGCCACCGAGGAGTGTGCCCGTTAGCCCGACGATCCGGTCGGTGCATGAGGCCAGAGTGCCCAGGGCATTGCCTTGCGCGGTATCGCCAGCCAGTTGGTGAATCTCGTCGCATATCGCATAGTCAAACCATTCCGGCATGTAGCGCCCGATGAACTCAATCGGGGCCATGCGGCGGATCTTGTCCGCGTCCGCCTGCCACAGCGGGCTGTGCAGTGGGCGACAAGACTTCTCGCCCCTAGTTTCGATGGTCTCGGCAATTTTGACTTTCTCAAACTCGCCCGCCGTCAATCGGCTGTCGTCCACGATCACCGGCTTGCCCGTATCCGAATTCACCACGCAGCCGACGTAGGGGCCAGAGCATGGTACTCGGTAAGCATGGCGCCAGAAGTAACTCAGCTTGGCTCGTTCACGTCCGACGATAAATAGAGATGGTCTCCCGCAGAGGAGTCCACAAAACCTTCAGACGCCGGACCTGATGGCATCGGAATGCGCGAGTGCCTCGGATATCTGCGCGGTCGGCAGCGGGTTGCCGGGAGTACCGGTCCTGAGTTGCTGAGTGGCCCCATTTCATCGAGCGTCCTAGGTACGCTCGGCGTCTATCACTATGCTTGCCGGTTGCACACTGGTTGCACAATTGCGGCCGAATGGGGTTATACCTCCCAAGAATCGGGTAAGTTCTCCTAACGCAAGTCACTGATTCCGAACATCAGGCAGTGGAACGAGTGAATTTGCTAAAACGTCATACCGTCAAAGCACGGAAGGTGAGCGCAAGTGCGGCTTTTGCGCCGCTTGACTAGAAGCTATTTCAAAACCCTCCGTAAGGTGATCATGAAGCAAGCGATATGAAAGAACCCACGATAGATGGTCAGCGAGCGATCGTAGCGCACAGCCAGCCGCCGGAAGTTGCCCAGCCAGGCGATCGTGCGCTCGATGATCCAGCGCCGTTTGTAACGCCGCAAGGCTCGACCGTCTTGCGTCGGCGGTTTGCGCCGACCCTTGCGATGCGGGACGATCGGTTCGATGCCCCGTCGACGCAGTTGTTTGCGCAGTCCATCGCTGTCGTAGCCGCGATCCATGATCACGCGCTCGGGTTTCTGTCGCGGTCGCCCCGCCTGGTGTCGCCGCCTTACGCGGATCGACACGAGTGTTATCTCCCCCAGCTTGACCTCCGCCGGGGATGCAGAGTGAAGGTAGTCTCCCAAAGGAACACCCTGGCCGTCAGCCACCACCATCCACTTAGTCCCCTTACCCCGCTTGGTTTTTCCGACTCCGTCGCCCCCTTTTTCGCCGGAGCAAAACTGCCGTCCATAAACGATTCGCTCCACTTCAACTGCTGGCGCTCGTTCAATTCAGAAAGAAACGCGCGCCAGATTTCCACCCAGACCCCTTGCTCCTCCCAGTCCCGCAGCCGCCGCCAGCAGGTCGCCGGGGAAGGAAATTCCTCGGGCAAATCACACCAGCGAGCCCCGCTGCGTAAAATCCACAAAATGCCTTCCAGCACCTTGCGGTCGTTGGCGCGAGGCCGCCCGCCCCGCGGGTGTTTCGGTCGTTTGGGGAGCAAGGGCCGGATTTTCTCCCACTGGGCGTCAGTCAACAGCCGACTGTATCGCGCCATCGGCCCTCCCTCGGCGCTGCTGACTCTGCTTATCGCGCATCTTGGGAGAAACAACTACTGTAAAATCACAATCCTGTACCCAGTTTTGAAACAGCTTCTAGACAATTGATTCTGTTAGTGCCCGGAGGGGAGACCAGATTCAAAAAGCTTTTCGTTGTCTTTCACCGACATGCAAAATGTGAACGATGAAGTCAGCGTGTCCGTGCGGACCCGAGAACCGTGCCGGCTGCTTTGCCATTTCGTTCGTGCTTTGCTGCGATCCTGAGCTTCACCTTGATTGCGCCAGGCACCGGTTCTTCGGAGACCACGTAGAGGTATCCGCCGCCACAACCCGAATACATAGCGCCGGCGTAGCGTTCCTGGTAAAAAGCCAGCAAGCCAAGCAAATCTACCGTGATGAGCGGATGGGCGACGGTGTTTGGAAGAAGCGCTTCCCAACAGCTCATGCATTCGTTCAGGGAGTCACCCAGCTTTGCAGTATCTTTCGCCAGTATTGCAGCGAAACATGCCTTCCCGGATTGGCCCAGGCGGCGCACCCATTCGGCGTTCAAGTGCTGTTCGCCAAGGGGACTGTAGCCAACTGGACGTTGTGCGACCGGCAGGACGTGAAGAGTTTCCTCCAGCCACCGTCCGACGTCAGGATCATTGCGGGATTCGACGTGCGCCGGAAACAACCCACCGGCGAACCCATAGTCGTAGTCAAGCCTGTTGATCCCGGGCAGGATCAGACCGGCCATGTCCTGAGAACCAGACGGATTTGCCTTCCCCTTGTTTTCCGCCTCATAGAGTTCCCGCACCAGTGCCATTGGGTCTTTTTCTGGCAAGGCCCCGTTCCAAAGCTTTTCGGCGATGCTTCGCGTGCTGGTGGCCATCCCGGCGCGGTCCATGTAGCGGCACGTAGGCTCCAATCCGACGACCACCATGGAGCCCGGCGGGTCAGGGTTGAGCCTGGACACGAAGGGCTGGTCAATCCAACCACCGGCCAGCGCCATTCGATAGGGGATCTTTCCGATAGGGTTGTTCATCTTTGGGGCCCTTTCCGAGGCCATGAGCGTCGCCTGGTTCTTGTGTTGTACCACTGCAAAGGCGGCATCCTTTTCAAGAGCGTTTGCCAAGTGCAGAATTATGCCGACTCCAAAATCATATTCGCGTACTGCACAGTGTCACCGGTCCGGATCAAGCCAATCGCCAAGGGCACGCGCAGCTTGAATTGCGTGTGCGGCTCAAAAGTCACTGAAATCTCGCCGAAACACTGCTCGAAGCTCTGCACCGTCTGCAGATCGTTGACGCGGCGGAATTCTTCGGCCATCACGATTTTCCCAATCACAAAGTTGGCTTGAATGGCTTTCAAAACGTCCAAAACGCGCGGAACGTTATCGACGAGGGAAATATCGACAGTTTCGATTTGCGGCCAGCAGGGGAAACCGCGGTCCGCGATAACCAGCGTGTTCGTGTGGCGAACACGGCTCAACAACGAATTGATGGCGGGATTGAGGATTCCATTTTTCAGCATCGTCACCTTCCCTGTAATAGCTCGCTACAGCGTTCACTTCAAATATTGTCAACCATCGAGCGCTGAGTCTGGGCCTGAGTGCGTCCTCGATCCTCATGCGACATCCGGGCCGATCGAATCCACGAACGCCGCAGATAAAACTGGGCTTGGTCAACCCGGACGGCAATTTCGGAAGAACTGTACCGGTCCGCGGCCAGGAAGCTCTTCTTTTGTACTGGGGTCGCGGACTCGATATTCAACAGCCACAACCAGTCACGGAAGTCCTGGTGTTCCGGCAATGCCGGAAATACACGAGCGTTCCAAAGCGTGCGCTCGCGCTGCGGCGCCTCGAATGGCCAGATATCGGAAGGGAGCGCACCGATTGCGCCCAGCCACTTCTGAAGAGGCCAGCCACAAAATGTGCCTCCCTCTTCGGCTGTATGCTTAAACGTATCATCGATGCCGTAGCACCGGAGGAACCAAACCTTTTCGCCTTTGCGGCTGATACCAGCGGAAATATCCAAGCAGGCACCTTTGGGGAGGCTGAGGGGTTTTGCAACGTCGACACCCACGATGGCGTTGGACCCTTTGAGGGTTAAAGTGTCGCGAACAGAACAACCTTCAATCCACGCGTGATGCGCGGTTATTTCGGATTGAATATCGCTATTCAAGATTAAAGAGGGCGGCGCTGGTATACCCGAGTCTTCTGAAAGCAGGGCCATGCCACTCGTAATCAACTGGCGAGTCGTGCCGAAGTGGAGAAACTTGCAGCGCGGAAGGATGTCGAGATGAAAAGGAATGTGCCTCAGGAAGCCGAACCACTCCGCGAGGAGCGGGCGATCGAGGGTTGAGCCGCTTGCCCGCACGTTTTCTGCATACTGCTCGAAAGTCGTGTCTGTCCCGAGTGCGCAACAAATCTCGCGGTACAAGTCGATGCCGTTGGAATAAAGTGCCGCGCGCACCTTCGTTTTCCAATCCAACGCAGGTTCGCCATGTTCCTGAGGAGTTTTTGCGAGGAAGGCCCGCAGTAACTGAACGGCGGCGCTGGCGTCAAAACTCATCACGCCGAGATCGAGGACGGATTCTCCCTGCGCGTTGACTGCCCTGGCGGCGAGCTGCGCGTAAGGCGACGGCTTTTGCAAATAGCGCCTTACCAAGCCATCCTTAGCGGTGCAAAAAACACCGTGATGGGCTGCATCTTGCGAGGGAGCGAAGGATCCCAGCGCCGTGATACCGGAGCGAGCAAACTTCACCGCTGAAGCGTCGAACAGAATCAGAGCATCGCCGGAGGCAACCACGATCTGCCCCCGAGACGCTTCCGGCAGCATGAGAAATGCCGGCACGAGCCGGTCAAAAAGTGTCGAAGCAACGGAGGGTTGTCCCTTGGCTGGGATGGGAACGAACATCTTGCCGCAATGGGAGTATGCCGGAAGACGGCGGGAGTCGCCGCCGGCATGGACAATCAGAATACGGAGGCCGCTCAGAATCGCCTCGGCTTCCTCGAAACTGGCAGGACCAGCGCCGGGCCGCTCGCGATGCAAGACGCAGACTAGAGCGTGCAGCGTGCTTCCCCCACTACCAATGCGCTTGCCATCCATATCGGGAATTACAAGACAATTGCGAACCTGGGGAATTTCGCCGGCTTTCTGGCGCTGCTGGATCTGATGGTCGTAAGACTCGGCTTGCTGATCGTTTGCGGCCGTAATGATCAGATAGTCCCATGCACTGGTCATCGTTTGCATGTGAGTGACAGTCTGGCGCGAGCTTAGGATGACGCCGTCGTGAATTCCCTCACAACCCCAGCCGCACCCTTCTCGCGAGCAAGATACTGGTCGTAAATCCAGGCGTAGGTCTTTTCGAGGCCGGCGTGCAACGGGATACTGGGCTCCCAGTTCAGGTAGTTCTTGATCAGCGTGTTGTCGCTGTTGCGTCCGTTTACCCCTTGCGGTGCACTAAGGTCGTATTTGCGCTCCAAGTGGATGCCGGCAATCCTTTCGACCCTATCCACCAATTGGTTGATGCTGACGGCCTCGCTCGAGCCCAGGTTGATGGGCTCCAGAATTGCCGAATTCATGATCTTCTGGATGCCCACCAAACAATCATCGATATACATGAAACTGCGGGTCTGATGTCCCGTGCCCCAAATTTCGATTTCGTGCTTCTTGGACAATTTCGCTTCAATGACTTTCCGGCAGATGGCCGCCGGGGCTTTTTCGCGTCCGCCAAACCACGTGCCCCAAGGGCCGTAGACATTGTGGAAGCGCGCCACTCGGGTGTAGAGGCCGAAGTCCTCGCGGAAATGACGGCACATGCGTTCGGAAAACAGCTTCTCCCAGCCGTAGCCATCTTCGGGCAGCGCCGGATAGGCATCTGCTTCCTTCAGCAAGGGCGCTTCAAAGCTCGTTTGCTTGTCACCGTTGTAGACGCACGCCGACGATGAGTAGAAGTAGCGAGCCACGCCATACTTCAGGGCCGCTTGAAGCATATGCGTGTTGATCAGCACCGAAAGCATACAAAGGGCCTTGTTCTTCTCGATGAATCCCATGCCGCCCATGTTCGCGGCCAGATTGTAAATATCACGCGCGCCCTTAGCCGAAGTCTCGCAATTCTGCTTGTCATTGAGATCCAAAGAGAGATTCTCAACGTCCTCGAATCGCTGGTACCAGTGATTCAGGGGCTTGATATCTACAGCGCGAATGCGTTTGCAACCCTGGGCCCGCAGGGATGCCACAAGAGCGCCGCCGATAAAGCCACCGGCGCCGGTGACAAGGATGAGTTCGTCATGAGGCATGTGAATTCTCCAGTACTCGCTAAAGTTACCGTGTACTGTAACGAAAATCCTGAAAAAAATCAAGATTACCGACCTGCGGAGCCGCTTGAACGAGTTGGACAATTCTTATTTTCATCGGCCTAGGGAACTCGCACCGACGGGGGCTTCTGGAATTCGATCTTGAACGAATAGGCGTAGTTGCCAACTTTGTGCGGCGGCAACTGAATGTGCACGCCGTCCGATTTGAGTTGGTATGTCAGCGGAGATCCCTGGCCCAAAAGAGAGATCGAGACAATGTTCTGGCCGGAGAGCGCGGCTTCGTTTAGAGAGTGAATGACGGCTTCGCCGGATTCGGGCCAAGCGAGTTCGATGGCGAAGAGAAAATTGCCCTTCGTGGTGAAGCGGAAATCCTGGGCGGTGAAAGACTTCGTGTCCGTATCGTGAAAAGCGCCCTCGACGATGGCCGTAGGGCCTTCGCCAAACTTGGCCCAGGCACGAGTACCGTAGATGGCCTCCCCGTTGACTTTGAGCCAGGAACCGATTTCGCGAAGGATCGTTTGGACTTCCTCGGGGATGGTGCCGTCCGAACGCGGCCCAACATTGACGAGGAGATTGCCATTCTTGCTGACGATGTCAACGAGCTGATGGACCATTGTTTCGGCTGATTTGAAGTTGTCGTTCTCGATGTAGCCCCAGGATTTGTTGCTGATGGAGGTGTCCGTCTGCCAATAGAGCGGGCGAATGCCCGACAATTGGCCGCGTTCAATGTCCAGGACGGCAGAGTGCTCCTCGAGGGCGCTGTCCTTGTAGTTGATGACAGGCACTTTGCTCTGACTGGCGGCGTGGTTGTAGTAGAAGGAGGCGAATTTCGCGACGTGCCGGCGGGCATTGGGCTGCCCGATCCACCAATCAAAGTACATGATGTCCGGCGCGTACTTTTCCACAATTTCCGCATCGCGCGCCAGCCAATCATCGAGGTATTCGTTGCTCAGATAGGTCCAATCCTGAAGCAAGGTCTTTCCCCCGTTCAACCAGGTGTGCGCGGGACCGTAGAATGCAAGATACCTGGGATCATTCACGTCCGAATCAATCTTCCGGCCGCCCTCGAGGAAAAAATTGTGTTCGATCCGGTGGGAGGAAGCGCCCAAGCGGAGGCCCCTTTCACGCAGGGCTTTTGCGAGTTCGCCGTACATATCGCGGTGCGGGCCCATTCGTACGGCGGTCCAATCGGAGAGGCCGCTGTCGTACATGGCGAAGCCATCATGGTGTTCAAAGACAGGAACGACGTACCTGGCGCCTGAGGCCTTAAAGAGCTCGGCCCACTGTACCGGATCAAAATGCTCGGCTTTGAAACGCGGAATGAAGTCCTTATAACCGAAGGTCGAGGGAGGGCCGTATGTGGCAAGGTGGTGTTTGTATTCATCGGACCCTTCCTGGTACATCATGCGCGGATACCACTCGCTGCCAAAGGCAGGGACGGAATAGACGCCCCAATGGATGAAGATGCCGAATTTGGCGTCCTTGTACCAATCCGGGGTTTCGTAATGGCGAAGCGATTCCCAATCAGGACGATAAGGGCCGGCGTTCACGGTCCGATCTACGTCTGTCAAGAGAGCTTTGCGCGCTGCGTCGTATTTAGCGCTGGCCTTCTGCCAGGCTTGATCCATCTCCTGCGGGGATTGCGACGCAGTTGGCTTTGTACTTGAGGACGAGTCTTGTGCAACGGCGCGAGCCGGGCCAAGAAGCAGAAGACCCAGGCACGCCACGCAGCCAAGAATTCGCCAGATATTATTTCGCCTTCGACTTGCTTTCATTTGTCCTCCTCGAACGCCAGTGGTTTATCTGCAAGATAAGCCAAATGGAGATTTCATAGCTTCACCGTGCGGGTTCGCTGACGGTTGCGGAGATATCCACGCGCCGCGAGCCCAAAAACGAATACGCACAAATATAGATGTAAGCAATCAGGGGAATTGAGTAGCCCAGAGCCAAACTGTGAAACTTCTCCGCGATCAGGCCCATGAGCGGAGTAAGAACCGCACCGCCGATAATCGCCATAACCAGAAAGGAGCCGCCGATTTTGGTGTTCGGGCCGAGACCTTTCAGCCCGAGAGCAAAAATCGTCGGGAACATCAGGGACATGAAGAAACTGGTGAGAAAGATGCACCAGATTCCAACCCAGCTCGGGTGCAGGACTGCGACAGAGACCAGGAACATATTGGCTGCGGCGTAGGCCCCCATCAGGCGGCTGGGCGAAACGAAACGCATCAGATAGGCAGAGACGAAGCGGCCCACGCCAAACGCGGCCAGTGTCCCCGTAAGGAAATAGCCGGCGATTTTTTCGGGCCGGTGGCCGTATTCCTGAACGTAAGTGATGAAGTAGCTCCACGTGCCGACCTGCGCTCCTACATAAAAGAACTGCGCGACGACGGCGAGGAGGAAATGCCTTTGGCTGAGAAGCTGGCGAAAGCTGCCATGCTCGCTGTGGTCGGCCTCATCTTCGCTGGCAATCACAGGAAACTTTGTGCGGATGATGAGCAGGGCCCACGCCACGGCGATGACGCCGATGACCAAGTAAGGACGAATAACACGCAACGTCTCGAAGCGGAGATACGCCTCGTAGGTGTGCGCCGCCTGACGCGCCGCAATTTCCTGTGGATTCAGCTCGACACCGGAAAAGATGAATATCGTGCCGATCAGCGCTCCCGTAATAGAGCCCAGAGGATTGAACGCCTGCGAAAAATTCAGACGGCGCTCCGAGCTGTCCGGATCGCCGAGCTGGGCAATGAACGGATTGGAAGCCGTCTCCAGAAAGGAGAGCCCACTGGCAATCACAAACAGCGCGAAAAGGAAGAAAGCGTAATTACCGCTCAGAGCTGCCGGCCAAAACAGGAATGCGCCTGCGGCATAGAGCAGCAAGCCCACCACGAATCCTGCTTTGTAGCCTGCTCGCTTCATCATGAGGGCCGCAGGAATCGCCAGAAGGAAATAACCCAGGTAGAAGGCGGATTGCACCAGACCGGCCTGAAAACGGGAAATCTCGAAGGACTTCATGAAGTGCCGGATCAATACATCATTCAGGTTATTGGGGATTCCCCAGAGGAAGAAAAGTGCAGTGACCAGAATGAATGGAACAATTTGCCCTGCAGGAAACAATGAATGCCTGGCAGGCGACACCGTTACGCCCGGGGCATTCCCAACCTGATGGTTCGCCATCGTCTATCCTTTTCTGATTGCGGAACTTCCGTATGCGTTTCTGCAAATCATTACAGTTGCACGATGATTTTCACAAAATTCGACGCATTGGCGCTCCAGCTGTCCAGGATCCGCAGAGCCTCGCCCAACGGAATGGAGACATTTGAAGTCTTAAATTTATACGATACAGTTAGCGCTTTCCCAGTGTAAAATACCGGAGCCTTTGAGGCAAGGAATTACTCCGCTCATGCTACGTAGCGCACCCAGGGCGAGGCCGTGGGATGCGGCAAAGTCCAGTGTCCCTGGCGGGTTGTAGGAATTGCGCCGGGAGGAGTGATCTGAATTGGCCGATGACGCGCAGAAAGTTTATTTCAGACTTGGGTTCAGTTCTGGCGGTTCTTCCCTTGCCACGGTTGCTTCGGCCTAGACCCTTCGAGACCGATGCGAAAAGCTTGGCGCCAAACGGTGAGTTTTTGTTGTGGTTCGCCAAACCCGCAAAGCAGTGGGGCGATGCCCTGCCCGTCGAGAATGGACAGCTGGGAGCAATGGTGTTCCGAGGCTACAGGAACGAACGCCTTGCCTTGAATGAAGATACGTTGTGGTCCGGAGCTCCGCGCGATTGGAACAATCCGAGCGCGAAAGAGCATCTCCCCGTTGTGCGCAAGCTTGTCCTGGAGCTACAGAACTATCACGAAGCCGACCTGGAATGCCGGAAGATGCAGGGGCCCTACAACCAGTCCTACGAGCCGCTGGCGGATCTTGCCATCGCGTTTACGCACGGTGACCAAGTAAACGGCTACCGAAGAAGCCTTGATCTGGATTCCGGAATCGCCAAAGTAGCGTATGAGGCGAACGGGATCAATTACTCGCGCGAGGTTTTCTCCTCTGCGCCAGCGCAACTCTTGGTGGTTCGCTTAATGTGCAGCAAGCCGGGCAACCTGAATTGTGAAGTTCGATTGACAAGCCAGTTGCGCTACGCGTCCGAAGCGGCCAGTTCGGGCGAAATTGTGCTTCGGGGGAAAGCGCCAAACGAAAGCATTCCCCAGTACCTCCGGGACAAGAACCCGATCCGGTATGACGATGGGGACGGCAAAGGGATGCGGTTCGCTGCGGTGCTGAAGGTCCGTGCGAAAGAAGGAAAAGGTCTCCGCGATGGCCGATGGCGGCTTAAACTTGGAAGGGGCCACTAGCACCGTGATCTACATTGGCGCGGCCATTGCACACAACCGGGTTCACCAGGATGCGAAGAAGAGCGAAGGAGGGCTGGAAACATCCGGAATAGATTCCTCCCGGCCGCTCAGAGAACGTTTTCAGCGCGTCAGTGGACTTTCCGACTGTGGGATATCGTTAACTGTATCGTGATACATTCGCAAATTGCAGCAGACATTGTCAATAGCTATTTTGGATTGTCAGCGATGAAAGGGCCTTAACTCGAGGCGATGTTGGCGACAAAACTATGGGCGGCATATCCATGTACTGAACCTAGCGAAAGGCATCCATTCTCAGGTTGAGTTTCCCCAGAGATGCTAGTCCCGTGCCCTTCCTACCGAACGCGCCTGTTTAGCTGCACGCCGCTGGGTCGATCCGCGAACGATTAATACTGGCTGCAGCACGACGCTTTCCGGTTTAGGCGGCACTTTCGAGTTCAGAATCCCGAGCGTGATGCGCGCAGCTTCCTCTCCAATTCGCCGGCTGTGCTGATCAATGCTTGAAAGTGGAACACGTAGAGAATCATCGTAGTGAAGATTTCCGCAACCGATCACCGCGATGTCTTCCGGAATGCGTAATCCGTGATCCAGCGCGTAGTTCATGGCGCCCATGGCAAGAGGATCGTTGAAGCAGAAAACCCCGTCAGGCCAGGGCTTAAGACTCAAGAGCTGGCTCATCGCCTCTGCGCCGCGCTGTTTCGTTCCCACATCTCCCTTCCGTTCGGTGATGATGTAATCGTCGACGACTTTCAGACTGGCTTGCGCCAGCGCTCTTTTGTATCCTTCCATGCGGCGAATACTGGGACTGGTTTCCGGCCCGCGAATGTGCGCGATTCTTTTGCAGCCGATATCGATCAAGTGCCCGGTGGCAAGCATTCCGACGGCTTCATCATCCACGCCAACGAAGTTCGCCGAAAGACCGGGTAAACTCCGATCGATTAAGACGTAAGGCGTTTCTTGTTTTTCAATTCGGAAGAAGAGATCGACCGTCAAGCGGCACGAGGCAATGATCAACGTATCGAGTCGGCGTGCCAACAGCTGATTGATCTCCTGTTCCTCGAGATTCGGGTCTTCCTCAGAGGAAGAGACGATCAGATAGTAGCCGCTCTCCCTCAAGACATCCGAAAGAGACTTGGCGATTTCTGCGAAGAACGGATGGAGCAAGTCCGGAACGACCAAACCGACCAGATACGTGCGTCCGGTGACCAGACTGCGTGCCGCCAGGTTCGGGCGATAATCAAGC
>Ga0187877_1000491_pt1 | contig 49618 bp, 40 predicted proteins | sample June2016WEW_17_1_3_FD_132430 | JGI IMG/M metagenome (GOLD analysis project Ga0187877, IMG submission 132430) | Peatland microbial communities from SPRUCE experiment site at the Marcell Experimental Forest, Minnesota, USA - June2016WEW_17_100 | ecosystem: Environmental > Terrestrial > Soil >...
AGACACAGTAGCGGACCTCAATTTATCCATAAGGCCTTATGCCTCCAATCAACCCCGCCCATCGGGTCCCGGGCAATCACCCGATCAAACAGTGATAAACAACTATTATTCCAACCAAGGCCCGCCGGTAGTGACATACTACGCACCACCTCCTGACTATGATTACATGTACTCATGGGTTCCCTGTCCGTTCTGGTGGTCCGATTTCTGGTTTGCCGGGTTTTTCATCCTCCAAGATTTCCACAGGATCGTATATGTGAATAATAGGACGGTATTCATATCTAATCATTTCAATGACGTTAGAGAGCATAGGGTTTTTCGTGTCGATGCAGTGTCGAGATTCCATGGAAGCACCTTTGCCGGCATAGGTGCTCCTCATGGTGGAAACTTTATCTCTACGGGTGTTCAGAAAAGCGAAAGAACCATTTTTAACGGGACCCGTACACAGAAGATGTCAAAGAATAAGATTACCACCCCGTCTTCTAGGGGAAGCAGAAAGGGCAACCCGACCCCTCATGGCGGTGGTAAGATCAGACCGCCCTCGGGCGGCGGCGGTAGAGGCGGGATGGAAGAAAGGCACAGAGACTAAATTATCCCCCCCATCGGCTGCCACCCGATTGAGTTTCAAAAGAGAAAATTTAGAGGGAATGCGGGAATAGCAAGAGACCCATATAAAAAATATAACCAGCTTTTCATAATAGTCCATGTTCCTGGACAGAACCCAATGAAAGAAACAGGATGGAATAGAAAATGCAATCTGCATATGTAATGGATAAAAGCAGCGGCAATTGTCTGGATAAGCCAATCAATGGGAGGACCGGCACATTTTGATACAGGAAGGTAGGAAAAATTTGCCGATCAATAAAAAACCCGTAGGGAGGGCGTTATGTCGACAGTATCAGGGATTTCATCAGGAAGTAATTCTTATCAGAACGTTATGCAGAGCAACTGGAAACAACAGCAGCAGGATTTTCAGGATATGATAACTGCCATCCAGTCAGGTAATCTGACAGGAGCCCAGCAGGCTTTAACAGCATTCCAAGGTTCTAATACCCAAAGCGTCAGCCAAGTTGGCGGTACTGGGCAGCTGTCCAATCAGAATAATCCTATTCTAACCGATTACAACAGCCTTGCAAGTGCACTCGCTTCAGGTGACCTGACAGCGGCCCAGCAGGCATTCACTTCTCTGCAGCAGGATATACAGAATACGCAGAATACACAGAATGCAGGGCAAGTACATCATCACCACCATCACCACCATTACTCTCAGAACGCTACGGCAAGCACGGGAAGTGATGGGAGCACTAGTACAACCGATGGTACCACCACCAGCAGCATAAGTACGACAAGCATAAGTACGACAGTTTGAAGAGACAGGATAAAGAGGGGGATTAGCCATGTCAACCATCAATAACGTCAACAACTCTCTCCTTTCAAGTTTGCTCAACAGTCTGCAGACCGGTCCGACTTCAACCCAGGTGTCGAATGCCCAGACACAGGCTTCGGGGACCAACGCTACAGACATTGTCAGCCTTAGCAACTATGCACAGGAGATACAGAACGACGACCCACTTCTCGACATTGATAACCAGGGGACCGTGGGATCGGATAGTTCTATCTACAATTTACTGAGCGGTAACCAGGAATCGAATGATTCAAGCGATTCCCTATACAATATCATGCTGTCTGATGAGAATGCGAAGCTCATGCAGTCAAACCCCAGCTTGGCCCAGGATGTCATATCTGAGGAACAGGCACAAACTACGGGTAGCGGATCATCTTCTTCTACGAGTCAATCTCTCAATTCGCAGGCAATACAGGATATTGAAAACATGAGCCCCGATACTCTTTTGTCTATCCTTCAACAATACGTAGGGTCAGCAAACTCAGCATCCCAGACCACTTCAGCTACTCAGGTGGATCAGACAGTATAAGACTTCGCTGCCGATAATCGGTCCCGATGGGGTCGGGCAGGTAAGGGCGGGAAGCTCGGCCCCTCATATCTCCCATTTCTCTCTGTGTAGACATTTCTGATATCTCAGACGTCCTAAACAGCTAAACGGCTTTGTTAGAATGCGCCTTAAGAAAACGTGCTCAGACAGCGAATATATTGGATATTGGACAGCCCATCTCCATGTCCTGACTACGCGGCCGGCTATCTGCTCCACCTCATGGCCCCGTGGTATATGGATTGCGTTGTATTGCGGTCATCCATACGTCCATAATCGTAACGGGAGAGAAGTATGCGACGAACAGTAATAATCGTAGTTTTGGTGGTTGTCGGGCTTGCCGTTGTCGGCGTGTGGTCGTACCGGTCCGGAAGGGATAAGGGGCAGGTATTCCATACTACCCCTGTAAGACGGGGGGATCTGGTGACTACCATCAGTGCAACAGGCACGATCGAGCCGATTGCCTCAGTGGACATAGGCGCACAGGTTGCTGGAGTGATTAACGCCTTTGGCAAGGACAGTCGCGGGAAACCTATCGACTGGGGTTCCGTTGTGGAGGCAGGAACGGTACTGGCGAGAATTGATGATTCACTGTATGCTGCTGCACTGGAAACCGCCAAGGCCCAACTCCAGCAGAACGAGGCCAACAAAATCAGCGCCGATGCCAATGTGCTCCAGATGAAGGCGAAGTTGTTGCAGGCTCAGGCGGACTGGAACCGTGCGCAGAAGCTCGGGCCATCCGATGCATTGGCGCAGAGCGCCTACGATCAATACCAAGCCAATTACGAGGTTGCAAAGGCCAATCTTGCAGCGGCCATAGCCGCCGTTGAGCAGGCAAAGGCAGCGGTGGCACAGGCTAAGGCCAACCTCAACACTGCGCGCATCAATCTCGATTACTGTACCATCAAGTCGCCGGTCAATGGTGTGGTTATTGACCGGCGGGTTAACATCGGTCAGACCGTTGTATCCAGCCTGAGCGCGCCGAGCCTATTCCTCATAGCGAGTGACCTTAAGCATATTCAGGTGTGGTTGTCGGTCAACGAGGCCGACATCGGCAGCATTTCCAGAGGCCAGCCGGTGACGTTCACCGTGGATGCATATCCCGGCCGGGTGTTTCATGGACATGTCGACCAGGTTCGGCTCAACGCGACGATGACGCAAAATGTCGTCACGTACACAGTCGCGGTCGACACCGACAACGAAGACGGCAAGCTCCTGCCTTATCAGACGGCTAACGCCCAATTCCAAATCGGCAGCCGGCACGGTGTGCTCATGGTCCCGAATGCGGCGCTTAGTTGGTCGCCGCGGCCCAACCAGATAGTGCCGGACTCTCGCAAAAGATCCGGGCATCGGGACCACGGCTCTGACATTGCCGGCTCGCGTGGAATCATCTGGGTCGAGCAAGGCAAGTTCGTGCGACCTATTCGCGTGAAGACCGGGTTGACAGACGGCGCATCCACCGAGGTCGAGGGCAGGGGTTTGACCGAGGGCCTGCGCGTGGTCATAGGCGAAGGGATGCGGGAGGCCGAAGCAGCCCCGAGCACCGACCGCAATCCTTTCACGCCTCAAATCGGCCGTGGACGGTCTCAGAGCCAAAGCCAGGGAGCCCCGCCTTCCGGCACTGAACGCTAAACAAGCCGGTAAGGGAGCGGCGAAAGTCATGGACCTAATCGAACTGCACGATATTCGCAAGACCTACCATCTCGGCGAGGTCGACCTACCGGTGCTCAAGGGCGTGTCGCTTGGCATCAGCCGCGGCGAACTCGCGGCCTTAATGGGCGCCAGCGGCTCCGGAAAGAGTACGCTGATGCACATCCTCGGGTGCCTCGATCACCCGACTTCAGGAGATTACTTACTGGACGGCCGGGAGATTTCCGGCCTCACCCACAGGGAACAGGCCCGGCTGCGAAATCGGATAATCGGTTTTGTTTTCCAAAACTTCAACCTGCTGCCGCGCACCAGTGCATTGGAGAACGTCCTGATGCCGCTCACGTATTCGAGGGAGAACCTGAGCGAGCACCAAAAGAAAGAGCGCGCCGTGGAACTGCTCCGCAAGGTCGGCCTGGCAGACCGGAGCGATCACCAGCCGTCCCAACTCTCTGGAGGGGAACAGCAGCGCGTAGCAATCGCCAGGGCGCTGATCAACCAGCCCGAGATACTCCTCGCGGACGAGCCGACCGGCAACCTCGACTCGCACACGAGCGAGGAATTACTCCGGATGTTCCAGCAGCTCAACAGGGACGATGGCATCACTATCATCCTCGTCACCCATGATCCCGGCGTGGCGCAATACGCCGGACGGATCATTCGCATCAAGGACGGCCTCGTAGAACACTCAGGAGATGCCCCATGAGGTTGTATGGCATCCTGAAGACGGCTGCAGGTGCGCTTCGACGGAACATCATGCGCACGCTGCTCACCACGCTCGGCATTGTCATCGGCGTTGCCGCAGTCATCACCATGATGGAGATCGGCAACGGCGCATCCATCGCCATTCAGCGCACCATGACGAGTATAGGCGCCAATACCCTGGTGATCATACCGGGGGCTCAAAATATCGGCGGCATCAACATGGGCGTCGGGAGCATGATGACGCTGACGCCGCAGGACGCGGATGCGGTTCTGAAGGAGTGTCCCGCTATCGCGAGCGTGGCGCCGATCGTGCGCGCCCGCGCGCAGCTGGTGTACGGCAACCGCAACTGGGTGCCTACGTCCATCTATGGCACCACCCCGTCGTTTTTAAAGGTGCGCGACTGGACCGGTATGGACCAAGGCGAAGCGTTCACCGAGCATGACGTCCTCAACTTGAGCAAAGTGTGTATGGTCGGCCAAACGATCGTGAGGGAGTTGTTCGGCGGACAATCGCCCGTCGGCAAGGAGATCCGCATCCGGAATGTCACCTTCAAGGTCATCGGCGTGTTGAGGCAAAAGGGAGCGAACTTGATGGGCCAGGACCAGGACGATACCCTCCTCGCGCCTTGGACGACGATCAAATACCGCGTGGTTGCCACCTCCCTTTCGAGCGGCAACCAGAGCGCCACCAATACGTCGAACACCACGGAAGTCAATTCGCTCAGCCAAATCTATCCGAACATTACCTCGAGCCGCTATCCGGTTCCGTCGAGCATCGAGCAGGCGGACCTGCCGCAACCTATCCGGTTTACCAACGTGGACCAGATCCTTACCGCCGCCAAGGGAGCGGACGCGATTCCTTCCGCCATCGGGCAAATGACGGCCGTGCTGCGGGAACGTCACCACCTCCTCGCGGCTGATCCGGACGATTTCAGAGTTCGTGACATGACCGAGATTACCAAGGCAATGAGTTCGACTACAGAGCTGATAACCAGACTACTCCTGTACGTGGCCATGATCTCGCTCGTGGTGGGCGGCGTTGGCATTATGAACATCATGCTCGTCTCGGTGACCGAGCGAACGCACGAGATCGGCCTTCGCATGGCGGTCGGCGCCGAGCCGAACGACATCCTGCAGCAATTCTTGATAGAGGCCGTCGTGCTTTGTCTGCTCGGCGGCATCATGGGCATCATTCTCGGTCGTGGCACTTCCTATCTTGTATCTAAGGTGCTCCATTGGCCGACAGCGCCTTCTGTGGGTGCGATCGTGGCGGCCGTGGTCGTGTCCGCAAGTGTGGGCGTTATTTTCGGTTTCTATCCGGCATGGAAGGGCTCGCGGCTCGATCCCATCGACGCGCTTAGGTATGAATGAGGTAGTGATGAAGGTGAAGGAACAATGGCACTTGGTCCCGGTTGGGGCACTTGGTTTGGTTATGTTGCTGTTGAGCGGGTGCATGAGCGGACCGGATTATCGCACTCCGCAGCCGGCAGCGCTCCCCGGTGCGTGGGTCGGTGTGGAGAAGACCGGACAACCGTCCGTCGTGACGGAGCAACCGGCGGACCTCGCGGGGTGGTGGCGGCAGTTCAATGACCCGACATTGAGCGCGCTGGTCGATGAGGCTCTCAAGGCGAATCTTGATCTCGCGCTCGCTGAAGCGCGCCTGCGCCAAGCCCGCGCGATGCGTGGCGTGGCCGCGGGCGGTTTGTGGCCGTCAGTCACAGGATCCGGCAGTTACCAGCGGGAGCACACGGCGGGTGTCACGCCGGGGAACGGTTCACAAGGTCTTTATGAGGCCGGACTGGATGCGGTATGGGAACTCGATATATTCGGCGGCCAGCGCCGAGCGGTCGAATCGGCGAATGCGAACATAGAGGCCGCTGTTGAAAATCTCCAAGACGTGCAGGTAAGCCTCATCGCAGAAGTGGCGCTCAATTATGTCCAACTTAGAGGTTACCAACAGGAGATCGTGGTTGCGCAAAATAATCTGAAAAGCCAGCAGCACACCGCAGAGATCACACGCAAGCTATACAAAGTCGGATTCGACAGCGGGCTCGATGTCGCAAATGCGGACAGCAACGCCGCGACGACCGAGTCTCAAATCCCGGTCTTTGAAACCGAAGCGCAACAATCCATCTACGCATTGAGCGTGCTATTGGCCCGTCCTCCGGCGGATTTGCTGGTAAAGCTTTCGCCCACAGGTAACCTGCCTGGTATACCTGCACAGATCCCCGCGGGTATACCATCGGATTTGCTCCGCCGCCGGCCCGACATTCGTGAGGCCGAAGCCCAGCTTCACAGCGCCACTGCCCAGATCGGCGTTGCCGTCGCGGATCTCTTCCCGGCGTTTTCACTTACCGGAGAAGTGGACTGGAAGAATAACCAGTTCGGCTCCTGGTTGACAAAAACCAATCGCTCATTCTTTGTCGGTCCCGCGGCCACGTGGTCCATTTTTGAAGGGGGCGCCATCGTATCGAACATCCACGTGCAGGAAGCGCTCCGGGACCAGGCCTTGATCACGTACCAGGAAACGGTGCTGGGGGCGCTACAGGATGTGGAGAATGCGCTCATCGCATATTCCAAGGAGCAGCAACATCGTAAAGTGCTTTACGATGCTGTTGCGGCCAATGAAAAGGCCGTGGACCTGTCACTGCAGCTCTACACGGAAGGCATGACAGATTTTCTCAACGTGCTCAATGCCCAGCGTTCGCTCTATTCTTCCCAGGATGCGTTGGTGCAGAGCGAGCGCAGCATCGTCACCGATCTCATCGCCCTTTACAAGGCCCTGGGTGGTGGGTGGGAAGTAGCGCCGTGATCTTAACAATAAGAATCACTGTGTAGACATTTCGGATATCCCATACGTCTTAAACGGCTAAAGAGAAAAACACAGGAGGCACTATGAAAGAGCTAACGGGAAAGAGTTCTAGGAAAATGTCTTTGTTCATGATGACGCTGATATGTTCAGCAGGACTGATTCTCTTTGGAGCAGTACAGGCCCAGGCAAAGGATATGCATTGTGGAATGCACCAGGGTATGCACTATTTCAAGTGGTGGCAGTCTCCAGCGCTGTCCAAGGATCTCGGTATCACTACCGGAGAGAAGCAGTCATTGGATGATCTGTTCGTAAAGAACCGTGATAAGCTTGTCGATCTCAAGAGCTCTCTCATGAAAGACCGCTTCAAGCTGCATGATATGATTGAGAAGGATACCGTCGATGAGACATCCGTACTTGCCCAGAACAAGGTTATCGAAGAGGACAGGTTAATGATCTCTAACGAGCATATCATGTACATGCTTGGTATGAGAAGGATTCTCGGCCCGGATCGTTTTCACCGTCTTATGGCCAAGTTTCACGAGATGAAGGGAAAGCGGCATTCGCCCCAGGGTAAAGAATTCCGTCATGAGCCTAAGGAACAGTAAGAGTTAACCTCTTTCCGGTAACATAGGTTCATGAATAAGGTCTTTATAGCTAAAAAGTCCATGAGATACTCCATCGACACAGGGTTTACTTCCGGTATTGATGATCTTATAGTATCGGATATGAAAACTGCTTTGTACCTAAGGGGTATCATCAATGGATAAAGCAAGACTGTCAATGATCACACGGGCATTCGGAATCTTCTCCACTGTAATGCTTATTGCAGGGTGCAACCTTGGAGGTGGGCAGAATAACCTTACAGTGAATATAACCTCACCCTCGGCTGATACAACTATTTATGCAGGACAGTCGGTGGATTTCGAATGCTCGGTATCCAATGGCTCAAGCCCATACACCTACCAGTGGGACTTCGGAGGTGGCGCAACCGACAGCCCTGTGCAGAATCCCGGCTTGATATCATTCAGCACTGCCGGGACATATACGGTTAATCTCACGGTGACTGACAGCAGTGGAGCTACAGCGCAAGACTCGGTTGTCGTGACCGTTCAGCCTTCATCGGCATATATAGTAAGTATAACCTCACCCTCAGGGGATGTAACGATTTCTGCAGGACAGTCGGTGAATTTCCAGAGTACGGTGTTCAATGGGACAAGCCCATACACCTATCTGTGGGACTTTGACGGAGGGGCGACCAACAGCACTGCGCAGAATCCCGGCTCAATAATATTCAGCACTGCCGGCACTTATACGGTGACGCTCACGGTGACCGACGGAAGTGGGGAACAAAAGCAAGCCTCGGTTATCGTGACCGTTCAGTAGTCTTAAACGCAAAGAAAATCTCTACATAAGATTGAAGAATATGGATACGGATAAAGCCACCAAGATACTAGCCAAGAGCCTTTACCGCGAACTCATCCGCAACGGGTTCACGAATAAAGACGTTATAAATTTCTCCAAAGAGATTTTTGATCATATGGCCCAGGAGATGCGCAAAGAAGCCACTTCAAAGTATTCCAACAAAAAGGGCCGCCTCTTGATCGGTTAATTTTGCTATGTTGTCAAATCGGCTGTTCCCATCAGATACTGACTTTGATTCATTCTTTTACCTTATGGATCCCCTTGAGAATACCTCGATTATACTTATGTTGATATTATGTGCGAAACTTCATTACAGTAATTTACGAAAGAGGAAAGTTATAGAAAAGCTCAGGGTCGTCTTGGTCTGCTTCTTTGTTGTATGTTTATCTATGGTTCTGAATGGCTGCAAAGGCTCCGAATCTGCCACAACGCCGACAGGGCTGACTGCAGCTGCGGCATCTTCCAGCCAAATAAACCTTTCATGGACCGCATCAACCGGCGCAACAAGTTATAATGTATATGAAGCCACCATTTTTGAAGGACCTTACACAGAGATTGGTTCAACAACAAATACAAGTTTTACCGCTACAGGTCTTACAAACGGCACCACATACATCTTTGAAGTAAGGGTGGTGAATAGCGCGGGATATGAAACTGGAGGCTCAATGATAATCGCTACGCCGCAAGCTCCTCATACTTATCCTGTAGGCAGCGAGCCATATGGCATAGCCATAGACGATTCAGGCAATGTTTGGGTTACCAATCAGGGCAGCAACAATGTTACCGAGCTCAGTTCTACCGGCACAGTTTTAGAAACGTTTACTGTGAGCACCAATCCAACAGGCATAGCCATAGACGGTTCAGGCAATTTATGGGTTACCAGTCAGGGCAGTGACAGTGTAACCGAGCTCAGTTCTGCCGGAGCAGTTTTAGGAACTTTTACTGTGAGCGCCGGTCCAACAGGCATAGCCATAGATGGTTCAGGCAATATGTGGGTTGTCAGTAGTACCAATAACAATGTAACCGAATTCAGTTCTTCGGGCGTGCTTAAAGGGACTTATGCTGTAGGCAGCAAACCATACGGCATCGCCATAGACGATTCAGGCAATGTTTGGGTTGCCAATTGGGGTGATAACACGGTAACCGAATTTGTAGGCATAGCATCTCGGGTTGAAACACCTTAACCCGCGTGACCATTGAGGTATTAAGATATTTGGGATATTGTGCTGGCAATCATCATCAGGCGCGGGTGAAGATGATCCGGACCAAGGAGTATTGAGACAAAAAGGCAATAGGGGAAACACATAAACGTGATGTTATTGTTTCTCAACAAAGTGGTATTAATTAAGTATAGTCATTAATTTGTGGTCCAAAGAATTTACTGGAGCGAGGGAGTAAAATGAATCCGCCCCAAGAGAATGAGCCCACTCAACAACCGAGCATGAAAGGAACGCATCTGTTTTCTAAAATGATGCGAAGTCGATGGATCTGGCTCGTGATCGTCGTCTGTATCGCCGCCGTAGTTTACAAGCTCTTCCTGATGCATGCGGCAACTCAGGCCGTGGCTCGCGCCAAGGCCTTAAATGATGCTCAGCGTCCACTGCCGGTGATGGCCGTGGCGGCCAGAAAGGCGGATATGGATATCAATCTGAGAGGCCTCGGCACCGTAATACCCGTGAACACAGTCACGGTGCGATCCCAGGTCAGCGGGCAGCTTTTACGGGTGCATTTCGAGGAGGGACAGGTTGTTAAGGAGGGTATGTTGCTGGCCGAGATAGACCCCAGGCCCTTTGAGGTCCAGCTCATGCAAGCCGAAGGGCAGCTTGCCCGCGATGAATCGCTATTGATGAATGCCGAGAAAGACCTGGAACGTTACAAGCTGCTGCTGAAACAGGATTCCATCCCCGAGCAGCAGGTGTCCACCCAGGAATCGCTCGTGCAGCAATACAAGGGGGCTGTAAAGACAGACCAGGGGCAGATCGCCAACGCAAAGCTGCAACTCACCTATTCGCGGGTTATTGCCCCGGTATCGGGGCGTATCGGTTTGCGGCTGGTGGACCAGGGGAATATGGTTCAACCCTCCGATGTGAACGGGATGGCGGTGATAACGCAGCTCCAACCGGTCACTGTTGTATTTTCAGTGCCGCAGGATAATCTGCCCGCCATCATGAAACGACTGCGCACGGGAGAAGTGTTGCCTGCCTACGCTTACAGTCAGGATGGTAAAACCCTTTTGGCCAAAGGGACACTGCTGGCCATCGACAACCAGATTGACACAACCACGGGAACCGTGAAACTCAAAGCCACGTTCGCAAACAAGGATAATGCGCTTTTTCCCAACCAATTTGTCAATGCCGTTATGAAAGTTGATACCCTGTCCGGTGTGACCGTCATGCCCACAGCGGCCACTCAGCGCGGTTCCATCGGAACCTTTGCCTATGTCGTAAGGCCGGACAAGAGCATAAATGTGCGTCAATTGCAGCTTGGTCCCACGGAAGGTGAAAGCGTCGCCGTCTTAAACGGTCTGGCACCGGGAGAATTTGTTGTCGTGGTTGGAGGGGACAAACTTCGCGAAGGCACTAAGGTGGCGATCGTCACGAACGAGGCCGCAGGCACTCCTGCAAAGGGAAAAAAGAATTCCCGTAATGGTGTCCCCAAGGGAAAGGCTAAAGGATAGGACCGAGCTATGGTGCACACAATCATTGCCGGCATTGCCGCACTGACGTATTGAAACAGACAACCTTATGAATCCCTCCCGTCCTTTCATCGAGCGGCCTGTCGCAACATCCTTACTCATGACTGCCATTTTCCTGTCGGGCATTATAGCGTACAACGTGCTGTCGATCTCGGCCCTTCCCCAGGTGGACTACCCGACGATCCAGGTCGTCACGCTTTATCCGGGCGCAAGTCCGGACGTGGTCACCTCATCCATTACCGCACCGCTGGAGCGCCAGTTCGGCCAGATGCCGGGGCTGAATCAGATGTCCTCCACAAGCTCGGGCGGGGCATCAGTGATCACCTTGCAATTCAGTCTGTCCCTGTCCATTGATGTGGCGGAGCAGGAGGTGCAGGCCGCCATTAATGCCGCCGGTAATCTGCTGCCCACAGACCTGCCGATGCCGCCGATCTACAGCAAGGTCAATCCCGCCGACGCACCGATCCTGACTTTATCCGTCACCTCCAAAACTTTGCCGCTGCCGAAAATCCAGGACCTGGTTGATACGCGCCTCGCTCAGAAGATCTCGCAATTGCCGGGTGTCGGCCTGGTGAGCATAAGCGGCGGACAGCGGCCGGCAATCCGCATCCGGGCCAATCCCAAAGCTCTTGGCGCCTATAATCTGAGCCTCGAAGACCTGCACACCGCCATCACGAATGCAAATGTCAACCAGGCCAAGGGCAGCTTCGACGGCCCTGCGCGCGCATCGATGATTGATGCCAACGATCAGCTCAAAGCAGCGAAAGACTATGAACGGCTCATTGTCGCCTACCGTAATGGAGCGCCGGTGTACCTGTCCGACGTATCCGACACGCTCGATGACGCCGAAAATATACGCCTGGCCGCATGGAGCAACAATGTCCCCGCGGTCATCGTCAACATACAGCGTCAACCCGGCGCAAACGTCATCGAAGTAGTGGACCGTATCAAGAAGATCATGCCGCAACTGCGGGCGTCTTTACCGAGTTCGGTGGATGTAGAATTGCTCTCCGACCGCACCACCACCATCCGGGCTTCCGTAAAAGACGTCCAGTTCGAAATGTTCCTGGCCGTGGCGCTCGTGATCATGGTGATCTTCCTGTTTCTGCGCAACCTCTCGGCCACCGTGATACCAAGCATCGCAGTGCCGCTTTCTCTCGTCGGTACTTTCGGCGTGATGTATCTGGCAGGTTTCAGCATCAATAACCTGACACTGATGGCGCTTACCATTGCTACGGGATTCGTCGTGGATGACGCCATCGTCGTCATAGAAAATATATCGAGATACATCGAGCAGGGCGACTCCCCCCTTGAAGCGGCGATCAAAGGCTCGCAGCAGATCGCCTTCACCATTATCTCGCTTACCATCTCTCTCGTGGCCGTGCTGATCCCGCTCTTGTTCATGGGTGACGTTGTGGGCCGGCTGTTCCGCGAATTCGCCATCACCCTGGCCGTTGCCATCCTTATTTCTGCGGTTGTTTCCCTGACACTCACGCCCATGATGTGCGCGAAACTGCTGCACCATATCCCCGAAGCCGAACAGGGCCGATTTTATCGTATCAGCGGCCTGTTCTTCGAGAAAACGATCTCCCGCTATGGTAAAATGCTCACCTGGGTTCTCAATCACCAGGGGTTAATATTACTGACGGCCATTGCCACGCTTGCCTTGACTGTGCTTCTTTATGTCATCGTCCCCAAGGGTTTCTTTCCCGTGCAGGACACGGGCATGATTCAAGGCATATCCGAGGCCCCGCAGTCGATCTCGTTTTCAGCAATGGCCCAGCGCCAGCAGTCCCTGGCCAAGGTAATCTTAGAGGACCCCGCAGTGGAAAGTCTATCGTCCTTCATCGGCGTGGATGGAACCAATGTTACGCTCAATAGCGGGCGCATAATGATTAATCTCAAGGCCAAGGACAAACGTGACGCCGATGCGATGGGTGTCATCCGCCGCCTGCAGCCGAAGCTCATGCAGGTTGAAGGCATAGAGCTCTACATGCAACCCGTGCAGGATCTCACGATCGAGGACAGGGTGAGCCGCACACAGTACCAGTTTACCATGGAGACCGCCGATCCGAACGAATTGAACCTGTGGAACGGCCGTCTCGTCGAGAGGATAACCCGGTCTCCCTATCTTACCGACGTGGCAAGTGATCTTCAGGATGAGGGGTTGCAGGCCTACGTCGCCATCGACCATGATGCCGCCGGACGGATGGGCATCACGACCGCAGCCATCGATAATATTTTATACGACGCCTTCGGTCAGCGGCTCGTGTCCACGATTTTCACCCAATCGAACCAATACCGTGTCGTGCTTGAGGTTCAGAGCGAATATAAGCGGGGGCCGGCGGCGCTTAACGATCTCTACATCGCATCATTGACAGGGACACAGGTGCCCCTGGGTTCCATCGCCACTATCCTGGAAAAACCGGCGCCGCTGGTTATCAACCATCTCGGGCAGTTTCCCGCGGCGACCATCTCTTTCAATCTTGCGGAAACCGCCTCGCTGGGAGATGCGGTCAAGGCAATCGAAGCGGCCGAGAAGGAAATCGGCATGCCCATCAGTGTAAAGACCGGCTTTCAGGGTGCTGCGCTGGCTTTCAGGTCTTCGCTTTCGAGCACCCTGCTGCTGATTCTCGCCGCCATCGTAGCCGTATACATTGTATTAGGCGTGCTTTACGAGAGTTACATCCACCCCATAACGATCATTTCCACGCTGCCCTCAGCCGGTGTCGGGGCACTGCTCGCACTCATGATTTCCGGCACGGATCTGGGCATCATCGGCATCATCGGCATCGTCCTCTTGATCGGCATTGTCAAAAAGAACGCTATCATGATGATCGATTTTGCACTGGATGCCGAGCGCAAGGAGGGCAAGACACCCCGCGAAGCCATATTCCAGGCTGCCCTGCTTAGGTTCCGGCCCATTATCATGACCACCCTGTCGGCACTGCTCGGGGCCTTGCCGCTTATGCTGGGCACAGGGGTCGGTTCTGAGCTGCGCCATCCCCTGGGTATCACGATGGTGGGAGGGCTTATCTTCAGCCAGATGCTGACGCTCTTTACCACCCCGGTGATCTACCTGGCCTTCGATCGTCTCAGCAGGCGCGTTGTTGGTCCTCACAACCCTTCGGTAATGCTTGAGGAAACCGGCGGGGCCGATTCATGAGTCTCTCCTCCCCATTCATCCACCGGCCTGTAGCCACCACGCTGCTTACGCTCGGGGTGATGCTCACCGGTATTGTCGCCTTTTTCCTCCTGCCCGTGGCGTCGCTGCCCCAGGTGGATTTCCCTACCATATCCGTACAGGCCTCGTTACCCGGGGCGAGTCCGGAAACCATGGCCGCAACCGTGGCTACGCCCCTTGAACGCTCGCTCGGCCGTATTGCCGGTGTCAGCGAGATTACATCCGCCAGTTCGCTCGGTTCATCGCGCATCACCTTACAATTCGACCTTGACCGTGATATCGACGGCGCCGCCCGGGATGTGCAGGCGGCGATCAACGCGGCCCGCAGCCTGCTGCCGTCAGGGTTGCCCAGCAACCCGACGTACCGCAAGGTTAATCCGTCTGATGCGCCGATCATGATCCTGGCCCTTACCTCGGAGACCATGACCCGTGGCCAGCTATACGATGCAGCCGACACCATCCTGGCGCAGAAAATATCTCAAGTCAAAGGGGTGGGCCAGGTGAGCGTCGGCGGCAGTTCGCTGCCTGCGGTCCGGGTGGAATTGAACCCCACGCTGCTCAACCGCTACGGAATCGGCCTCGAGACCGTGCGCCAGGCGATCGTCACTTCCAATGCCAACAGACCCAAGGGCGATGTTGAACAGGGAGACCGTCACTGGCAGATATATGCCAACGACCAGGGCAAAACGGCCAAGGATTATATCCCATTGATCGTGAGCTACCAGAACGGCGCAGCCGTGCGGCTTAAGGATCTGGGCGAGGTTGTCGATTCCGTGCAGGACTTGCGCAACGCCGGCCTGTACAATGGCAAACCCTCCGTCTTGCTGATTATCAGCAAGCAGCCGGGCGCCAACGTCATTGAGACGGTCGATCGTGTCAATGGCCTCCTGCCGGAGTTGAGGGCCTCGGTGCCGAGCGCAGTCAAGATCACCATCGCATCAGACCAGACCACCACCATCCGGGCATCGCTGCGTGAAGTCGAGCGCACCCTGATGATTTCCGTGAGCCTGGTGATTCTCGTGGTATTCCTGTTCCTGCGCAACGTCCGCTCCATGCTGATTCCCTGTGTGGCCGTGCCGGTATCCTTGATCGGTACGTTTGGGGTGATGTATCTCTTTAACTACAGCCTGGACAACCTGTCACTGATGGCGCTTACCGTAGCCACCGGCTTCGTCGTGGACGATGCCGTTGTAATGCTGGAAAACATTTCGCGTCACATCGAAAATGGGATGCAGCCTTTTAAAGCCGCTCTCCTCGGGGCGCGCGAAGTCGGATTCACGGTGCTGTCCATGAGTCTCTCCCTGATTGCGGTTTTTATTCCCATCCTGCTCATGGGCGGTGTCATCGGCAGGATATTTCGCGAGTTCGCAGTGACACTCTCGGTGGCGGTCCTCGTATCACTCGTTGTCTCTCTTACAACGACACCGATGATGTGTGCACGCCTTCTCAAAACCGGAGATGATCTGAAACGCGGGTGGTTTTACCGGAGAGGTGAACGTTTGTTTACGGGTTTGCTTAACCGGTATGAGCGCTCGCTCGGCTGGGCGCTCGCGCACGGGCCTTTTATGATGCTCCTTTTGCTCTTAACGGTGTGCCTGAACATCTACCTGTACGTGGTTATCCCGAAGGGGTTTTTCCCGCAGCAGGATACAGGGCGATTGACGGGCAGCATCCAGGCCGACCAGAACATTTCTTTCCAGGCCATGCAAAAAAAACTGGTCAATATCATGAATGTGGTCCGGAAGGACCCGGCCGTCGATAGTGTCGCCGGCTTCACGGGAGGCGGCCAGACCAACTCCGGCTTCATGTTCGTGTCCTTGAAATCGCGCAGCGAACGCAAAGATTCGGCCGACAAGGTGATGGCGCGACTGCGGCCTAAACTGGCCAGGGAACCCGGCGCACGATTATTCCTGCAGTCGGTGCAGGATATCCGGGTCGGCGGACGCTCATCCGGCGCCATGTACCAGTATACCCTCCAAGCCGAAGATCTCACCGAACTGAGAACCTGGGGGAAAAAGATCCAGAATGCCCTGGGAGGGCTCCCTCAACTGGTGGATGTCAACACGGACGAGCAGGACCGGGGCCTTCAAACCGCTGTCGCCATTGACCGCGATGCAGCGTCGCGCATGGGGGTGACACCGGCGCTCATCGATGCAACCCTGAATGACTCCTTTGGTCAGCGGGAGGTGTCCATAATCTATAATCCGCTTAATCAGTACCGGGTCGTTATGGAAGTGGCGCCACAGTATGGGCAGAGTTCCGAGGCGCTCCGTGATGTATACATGCGTGTGCCTACCAGCACACAGTTTCCGGGGGGAGCCCAAGTGCCGCTTCCGGCCTTTGCTTCCTACGCCCTGAACAATACGCCCTTGGCGGTCAATCACCAGGGGCAGTTCGCAGCTTCCACGATCTCTTTTAACCTGCCTGTCGGCATATCGCTCTCGGATGCAACGAAAGCCATCAGCGATGCGACGGTCCGCATCGGTGTGCCGGGCTCCATAAGGGCCAGCTTCCAGGGAACGGCCCGGACATTTCAGGCATCCCTGCAAAGCCAGCCCTGGCTGATCCTTGCAGCTTTGTTCACTATCTATATTGTGCTCGGCATCCTGTATGAAAGCTATGTACATCCTATCACCATTATATCCACATTGCCCTCAGCCGGCGTCGGGGCCATCCTTGCGCTCATGATATCCCGGACGGATTTCAGCATCATGGCGCTGATCGGGGTCATCCTGCTGATCGGTATCGTGAAGAAGAACGCCATTATGATGATCGACTTCGCCCTGGATGTGGAACGCAAACAAGGGAAAAACTCCAGGGAGGCCATATACGAGGCATGCCTGATTCGTTTCCGGCCCATCATGATGACGACCATGGCGGCTCTGCTTGGTGCGATACCGCTCATGCTCAGCGCCGGGGACGGGGCCGAATTGCGTCGACCGCTGGGTATTTCCATTGTCGGAGGACTGATCGTTAGCCAGATGCTTACCTTATACACCACGCCGGTCGTCTATTTATACCTTGACCGTTTCAGGCTGTGGTGTCTGTCCACGAAAGGCCGCAAAGGCCGGGCAAATACTCTGGTAATGGGGGAGACTGGAGGGATCCAAAGATGAATAAACAAACGCATCGAAGCATTGTTATGATCGGACTGGTGATGCTTTTCGGCTGCGCCGTTGGTCCCGACTATGTGAAACCTTCTGCACCAACACCCGAGTCCTACAAAGAAATGAAAGGCTGGAAGGAGGCCCAGCCCAGAGAAGGCGTGATCCGCGGGAAATGGTGGGAGATGTTCAACGATGCCGGGCTGAATGCCCTCGAAGAGACCGTCAATATTTCGAATCAGAATGTGGCGGCTGCCGAGGCGCAGTTCCGTCAAGCCCGCGCCCTGGTTCAGGCTGCCCGAGCAGCCTACTTTCCGACCCTTTCGGCAGGGGCCTCGTATACGCGCTCCCGGAGTTCTTCCAATACTGTTTCAGGCGGCTCGTCCTCCGGCATTGTCTCGGACTATTTACTGTCTTTCGATGCATCCTGGGAACCGGATATCTGGGGTAAGGTCCGCCGCAGCGTAGAGTCCGGCGAGGCGAACGCCCAGGCAAGCGCGGCGGATCTCGAATCGGCTCGCTTGAGTGCTCAGGCCGAGCTTGCGCAGGACTACTTCCAGTTGCAGGACCTGGATGCACAGAAACAGCTCCTTGATACGGCAGCGAGCGCTTATCAGAGATTCCTCGATCTGACGATGAACCGCTATGCGAGCGGTGTAGCGTCCCGGGCTGATATCCTCCAGGCCCAGACACAGCTCAAGACCACCCAGGCCCAGGCTATCGACATCGGCGTGCAGCGGGCTCAGATTGAACATGCCATTGCCCTGCTGGTCGGAAAACCGGCGTCCGACTTTTCCATACCCGTTATGCAGCTTGCAGCCGACCTGCCACCCATACCCGTAGGGATGCCCTCTGAGCTCCTCGAACGGAGACCCGATGTTGCAGCCGCCGAGAGACGCATGGCTGCTGCGAATGCCCAGATCGGGGTGGCCCAGGCCGCATATTACCCTGCAATCACTTTGAGCGCATCGGGCGGATATCAAAGCGCCGGCAGCGCTGATTGGCTTACCTGGCCGAGCCGCTTCTGGTCGGTCGGGCCTGCAAGCATGGAGACCGTGTACGATGGCGGTTTGAGAAAAGCCCAGACCGAACAGGCGCGGGCCGCCTATGATGCAAATGTGGCATCCTACCGGCAGACCGTGCTTACCGGATTTCAAGAGGTGGAAGACAATCTGGCTGCACTGCGCATCCTGGAGGAAGAAGCCGGGGTACAGGATGAGGCGGTAACGGCTGCGCAGCAGTCCGTGATGGTGACCACCAACCAGTATAAAGCGGGCACGGCCAGTGCGCTGGACGTTATCGTTACCCGGATTACCGAGTTGAACAACAAGAGGACCGCCATCAGTATCACCGGCAACCGGCTGACCGCCAGCGTACTCCTCATTAAAGCCCTCGGCGGCGGCTGGAGCGCTGAAGCCCTGCAATCCTCCACTGACAATCATTCTCATGGACCCGGCAACGACGACAAGCTGCCAATCGGCATCCCTGAAAAGGGCATGATGATGGAAACAAAATGATTTCGCCTGCACTTCACATCAGGGACTTAAAGCAAGACATACGTCGTGAGCGAGAGCGAGGTCAGTGTAATTGCGGCCCTCCGAAGCCTCGTGTACCGGCATACGAAAGAAATTTCCGGTGTTGACCACATGTCCCAAGACCCTTGTACATATGTTTATATATTTACTTGCCGGAGCAATAAGTCAAATTTCCATTCGAAGATTTCTATGAACCTGGCTCCTGCCTCATTAGACAAGAGCCAGGTAATTTCGGTATCTGTATGGTATTTAAAGTTTTTTAAGGGCAATGATATAAGGCTGGGAATGTTTCACGGCGATTAAATCTCCAAGCTTAATATTTGACCTTAAAGACTGATTATCGATATTCATCCAAATATCATGACCTTTTGAATCCTTAACTACTAAAAAACCAGCCATATTATCAAACATTTCTACTTTACCAACATCTCGGAGCATTTTTACCTCTGATCCAGGAGTTGCCCTAGGTGGCAATGGACAGGTTTCATCGAGTTTTACAGATGGAGTCTTTTTTTCCTCAGGAGTAGCCGTGCCGATGTCTGCTGCTAAAGACATATAATATCTTGCCATGATTTTATCACCTACAGCAAAGGTGGATAGATCCTTCACTTTTGTATCAACAGCATAAGTGACCACATTCCCACCGGAGGCTTTTAAGGTTATTTCCATGGCTTTCACATTAATAGCCGTGACTTTGGCATTTATATCCCTCGGCACCCATTGGCAAAGACCATCTTCAAATTCATCAGCTAAGCAAGCAGATTGAAAGAAGAGAGCTACTAAAAACACCATGATTGATGAAAATATTTTACCTTTCATATTTCCTCCGATTCTTAATATTTTTACTACGAAGATGATATATTAATGCAGTAACCCCCAAAAACAATACCCATCATGCTGCAATGTCAAAGTTCTTTAGATAATGACCCGTTACATAATCTGTTGTAACTATTTTATTGCTCACATCATAAACAAACATCCTGGGATGCATGGAGTCGGGTTCGAGTTTTTCAGGAAAACGTGGAGATACTTCTTCACACGTCTTAAGAGCTGCTCTTGGGATGAGAATGAGTTACTTATTCAGCTCCTCCAGCTCAGCCATGATGGTTTCCAGGGGAGGTCTCTTGTTGATGTCGTGGACATCGATGTATCGGATCTCCCCTTTTTTGTCGATGATGAAAATCGCCCTTTCTGCTGTTCCGCTGGAACGTAAGACACCATATGACTGGGCCGTTTTTCCGTGGGGCCAGAAATCCGATAACACCGGAAACCACAGGGTACCCATGGCTTTTGTCCACGCATAGAGGGTCGGTATGTTGTCCACTGTTATACCGAGCAGAACCGTATTGTAACTGTCGAATTCATCCTTTGCGATATTATATCCCGGCCACTGATCTGAACAAACCGGGGTCCAGGCTGCCGGCACGAATGACAGCATGACATTCTTTTTCCCCAGGTAATCCTTCAGGGATATGGCCTTGCCGGAAAGAGACATAAGGGTGAAATCCGGGGCCATCTCACCGACTTTCACCTTCAGTGTACTGTCAATAGGTTTGAGCGTTCCCACCTGGTAGATTTCATCCTTCAGTGTATCGGATGCATGCAGGACAGGCATGCCGAAAAAGACAAGACAGAAGATGGATATTATCTCAACAAGTAAATGATGTCGTGGGTTCTTCATTGGCTTCTCCCTGGTAATTGTCCGGACTTGTTCAGCACGGTATTGAGGAATTTCTCGGGATCTTCAAAGGCCCCTTGTTGTGTGAAAAAAACATTCAGGGATCTGCCTGTTTTTCTGATGGCGAAATAATATGGCGTTCTTATATCGGGAAGACTGTTCAGGACTGCTGAGTTTGCATCATCAAACAGGGGGAATTGAATGCCGTACTTCTTCTTGAAAAACTTCACTTCATAGGGTGAATTGCCAACACCGATGCCCAACAGCCTGACCTTGCCTCTTGTGTCGCTGCGTGTTTCTATGACTGTTTGCAGCTTGTTAGTCATGGGTGCATGTCTCTGGCAGAAAGGGCAGTACATGCTGAAGATCTCGATGATGATTACCTCGGCATCGATATCATTAAGCGTTATTTGCCCGTCCTTCTGCTTGATGCCCAGTGAAGCAGCGACCCCAGGATCGTCAGGCGGCAGCTTGAGTTTAACTTTTGTTATGGCAGCAAGGCAATCCTGCTCCGATGCAGCTGCATAGCTAGAAAGGGGTATGATGCCGAACAGGATCATGCAAATAATCAGGCTTCTCATTATTTTTTTCATAACAGAATAATAATATATGCAAGAGCTCATCTCAAGTACCTTTAAGAGAAAAAGGGCCCTCATGTGAGGACCCTTTTCTAATGTCTTGAAGTAATGAGTATAAGTGGGTTGTACCGGGTTTCTTATTTCTCTCGGCAAACCATCGTGGGCAGTGCGTTTCGCACTAGGCATTGCTCACCCAGCAGGTGATCATAGTCGATACCGTACCCGGGTTGCCGATGGTGCCGAAGGACAATGGTTATTCCAGAGCATAGATTTCATGATAATCACTGCATTGATATTATTGAAGATATCTAAACATTATCTCTACTCGTAGATGATCCAGATGAAGTATAAAGAGCTATAAGAAATGCAAGATCCCAGAACATTACAAATCGCACAAGCTGTATGATAGCATCTTAACTACTGTTACAATTCATGCCTTCGATGTTAGCGAGTACCAGCAATTGTTCGACAGTAGCATATTCACTTCGATATTTGGATTGATGTAACGCATTTTCGTCAAAATAATGGCAGCTCTATCGGAAGTCCTGTTGGGAACCCGACGGCTGATCAGGTTGATCTCTATAACTAATTGAAATTAAAAAGAAATAAAACCCAACACTATTGGCATCCTTCATTTATGTCTTATGAATCATGTTAAATACACCATCTTTTTCTAGTTCTACTCGAGTGGATTCAAGGAATCTGCTGATAAAATTGAAGTAACTTACGCATAAAATAAGTTCCGTTGCACCGCGAACGCCATAACGACTGAGGGTTTGGGTAAGGGCTTCGTCGCCGAGCCTGACATTCCTGCTTATTTCATCAGCCACACGGCAGAGGAGATTGCCTTCATCTCCAAGCGATATCACCGGGTCTTCGGTTTTGATCTTTTCGATCTCATTATCAGTGAGGCCATAAAGTTTTGCAACAGCAACATGGTGGGTCCACTCATAGATAGCCTGCGTTACATGAGCAACTCGGAGCACAGCAATTTCACGTTTTCGTGGATCGAATTCGCTCTCAAATAAAATGGAACGAGCTAATTCACCTAATCCTTTAAAACTAGCAGGTGCATTTGCTGTCATTAAGTAGATGTTTAGTGGAAATGCTTGTACTATTTCTTTGATTTCTTTGGGAAGGCTCTCAATGCTAGGCAGTGGTATATAGGGGCTCATTTCTTCTCCTTTTAATAAAACAAATCTCCCTATTCTCATTGAACGTGATCAGCGATTTTTAGATGTGGGATCACAGGTGTGTAACCACTTATTTTTATATCATGAGATGTATATCAAATCTATATCAGAGTGCATATCATGCAATAGATGAGTGCTTTTAAAATACCTGAAACCTGATGCTCTCGAAATAAAATCTATGGAATGATCAGGCCAGCTCTGGATTTGACAGTAGCACATAATCTTAACTTTTATCTGATTGCTAAAATAGTTAAAGTCGTGCCATAGTCTGGACTTTAATAGGTTTTACACTCGTGTATTGATTTCATCACAAAACATCTACTGTTTCTTGCCCGATCAAAACCTATTCTTTGAAAGCTTTGGCGGAAATTTTTGAGAAACACTTGGGTAGAGACAATCGCTTAAGAATAACTGATTGATGCTCCCAGGGTTTGAATCACTTGTGCTTCCGCCAGCATTGAGGATGCCCTTATACCCTATTTCATACATGTGTATGATGCCATAATGGGTATAACGCCAATGGTAATGTTGGCATGTCTCTTGGTAAGTTTTCTCAATGCACACTGTGTCGTCTTATTGTCTTACATTTTTTAATCCCGATAATTCAATCGGTTATAATTTCAATGTAGTTTTCTCATCATTCATCGTTGACATGCTCTTTCATCAACTTATCTTTATAGTATCGGAATAATGATTCAATGTTATTATGCTTGTAATTAGGTTGTTTCAGGATAGGGAAAATGACCACTGCCCTAGAAGAACGCAAGGCCGAGACAAGGGAGATGATCTTCCAGGCCGCCCGCAAGGTGTTCAGTGAAAAAGGTTATCACAAGACTCAAATCGCTGACATTGTCAGGGAAGCAGGCATATCAACGGGCAGTGTCTATGCACACTTCAAAGACAAACGCGACCTGTTCGAACAAATAATTCGAGAGACCAATGAGGTTCTGAGGGCCAGGCTCAAGGAACTCAGCCAGACAAAAAAGCCCGGTGATGTCCGTGAGCGTGTTCAGCAGTGGCTGCCGGCCTACATAGCATTCTTCGACTACGTGGAGCAGAACCCGGAGCAAATCCTCCTGATCGTGCGTGGAGGATTCGGCGTTGATGAAGAGAATGATACCATCACATGGAACTTCTTCAACGACTTTGCTTCTGACATTGCGGAAGACTTCCGCAAGTGGGAAGAACTCGGCTTCATTGAGGGTGTCAATGCCGCTCTCATGGGGCATATAATCATCGGTATGTGTCTCCATGTAGCCATGAGCTACCTATTGGAAAGACAGTTTACAAAAAATGAGGCCATCAACAATCTTATGAGCCTGACCTATGCCATGGTCTCCATGTATCTCACTGACAAGGGAAGAACCGAGCTTGGCGACATGAAGATTCCAGGGCTCCCGGAAGACTGACAATCATAGGAGCCGTTTGGGAGCCATATAGGAATACAGTAGTGCGGTTTTTTTATTGGCTGGGCTAAAGGCCCGCTTGTTGGAGTACATGTTCAGCAAAAAGGAGGGTGCTATGCTGTCCAGATCAGAAGTTTCGGCTCGACTATCCCTGTTCCCCAAGTTTGAGGACACCCATCTGAGCCTGCCCTATGCCCCAAGGATGCCTAAGCACATGGTCAGGCAGACAAGGGAGATCATCGCCATTGCCCGGAAGTTCAACCAGGAGGTTGCAAGGCCTATAGCCCTTGAGCTCGACCGGAAGACCCACGAAGACCCGGATTACATGCCTTGGGACCTGGTGGAATTGTGCAACAGGTGGGGATTCTACACCATGTGGATACCGAAGATGTTCGGAGGCAAAGGCTACAACATGCCATCCATGTCCTACTTTGTTGAAGAGGTTGGCTCGGTCTGCCTCGGCATCGCGAATGTTATTGGCGTGCACTATCTGGGAGTTGCCGGCGTCATGTCTTCAGCCAATGCCCGCCTTACCAAGCGGATCCTTAGTGAGGTAATCGAAGGTGAAAAGACCGGCAAACCATGCCTCATCGCACTGGCCATTACCGAACCTACAGCTGGCACCGACGTGGAGGAGGTGGATCTTGCGGACAAGGGCAAGATCACGTGCCATGCAAAACGGGTCAAGGACGGCTACATCGTCAATGGCACCAAGGTGTTCATCTCCATGGGGCACGTATCCACCTGGACCGTGCTCTATGCATACACCGACCTCAAGAAGCCTTCGGAAACCACGGTTGCCCTCATGGTGAAGGCTGGCATGAAGGGATTCTCCTTCGGCACCCACGAGAATAAGATGGGGCAGCGGGCCTGCCCGGCCAGCGTGCTCATCTTCGAGGACTGTTTCATCCCGGACGAGCTCGTGCTCTTCGACACTGATATGGCGAAACAGATCACCAACAAACCTGTCAGAGATATTTCCCAGCATTACATCGACTACGTGGTCTCGGCCACGAGGCCCGGCGTATGTGCCTTCGGCGTAGGTGCGGCCCGGGGTGCCTTCGAGGCGGCACTCAAGTATGCCTCCACCACCGAGGTGAACGGCAAGCTGCTCATCAACAACGAGTGGGTGCAGTGCATACTCGCCGAGATGTACAAGAACGTAGCCCTGGGTAGGCTAGCCTATGTGGAGGCCAACTATGCAAACAGCCACCGCGGCATGTACCAACTCCTGCAGCTCAAGCCCTTCTATTACTACTACCTTCTCATGCCCAAAGCCTACTTCGATACCGTTATCGCACCCGTCATGGAAAAGGACTACTTCAGGAAGTTCATGGGAAAGGTCTATTTCGACTGGGCCAAGCCGCAAGACCAGCGGTGCTGCTCGGGATGGGCATCGCTGGCTAAGTTCGCGGGCACGGATATCGGCGTCAGGAACTGCCAGATGGCCCTCGAGCTCATGGGCTCAACTGGGCTCAGGCAGGATGCTGGAGCGGAGAAGATCCTACGCGACGCCAAGCTCCTTCAGATCTATGAGGGCACCAACCAGCTCAACCGGCTCAATGCTTTCAAGTGTCTCATCGCCCCTGCGGTCCCGCAGGCCAAGGTCTTTGAAGAATAAGGAAAGGAGACTCCAATGCTGACCTCACTCAAGCCCGATCTATTGCCCTTTGAGGACCTCGCCCGGTCCTTTGCCGCCAAGGAACTTGCCAAGAAGGTGGAGGAGCATGACCGCTACCCCTTCGGAGAATTCTTCACCAGTGTGCTCGACAAGGCATACGAGGTGGGTTTTCTGGGCGTCTTACTCCCCGAGGAGCTCGGTGGCATCGGGGGAGGCATCGGCACGCTTTGCGTGATCCTTCAGAACATCTGCCAGACCGACGCCTCGCTGGGCGGCATAATCTTCACCAATGCCCTGGCCCAGGAGATTATGCTCTGTGCCGGGGCAGAAAAGCTCCCGGGCACAATCTTTCATAAGGCAGCCTCGGCTGGTGAGTTCCTGGTGGCCTTCCCTGTCTTTGTGAACCCGGCCCAGGTGAGCACGCTCCCCAGGGCAGCCAAGTCGGGCAAGGAATATGTCCTCACCGGTACAATCGAGTTCCTCGTACTGGGCGGGCTGGCTTCCCGTGCCATAATCCCGGCTCGCATTCATGCGGGATCTGCCTACTCCCTGTTTCTTGTGGACTTGGCCGACAAGGGCATCGTCAAGAGCAACCCTATCTTCAGCCTGGGACTGCATGCTTGCCCCGGCGTGGATATCTCCCTGAAGGGGGTGAAGGCAAAGCTCATCGGAGAAGAAGGAAAAGGCAGGGCTTACTTCGAGAAGGCCTCCCGACTGATGCATGCAGCCGCAGGGGCCATGAACGCAGGCATCATGAGGGGATCCTTCAATGAGGCCATGGCCTATGCCAAGGAGCGCTTCCAGGGCGGCTGCGAGATCATCAACTGGAGCGAGGTGAGCATGCTGCTGGCCGGCATGGCCATCAAGGTTAACGTAGCCGAGATGTGCGTGGCCCAGTCCTGCCAGGCCATCGACCTCGGCGGTGAAGACTGGGGCCCCAGCGTTACTGCTGCGGCGATCCACATCCACGAGTTGGCCTGCGAGGCGGTCACCGATGGGATACAGGTGCTGGGTGGTAACGGGTACATGAAGGACTACGGCCAGGAGAAGCGCTACCGTGACGCCAGGCAGGTCCAGGCTCTGCTCGGGATCGCGCCTCTGAAGAAGATCGGTATTATCCGTCAGATCGCCGGGCTGGAGGACACCTGTGCCGCAACATTCTAGCAAGGGAAAGGATCTGGCAGACAGGAATATCTTCCCCTTGTGCTCATGGGCCTGCCTGAGCCCTGGGTCGGGCCTGATGAGGCGTTCCCGACAGAGCGGTAAGGCCGTTTGTAAGAGGAGGACACCATGGAGTACAGCTATCTGAAAACGCGGCAGGTGGGCGCCACCCTGTGGGTCGAAATCCACAACCCGCCGGTCAACTTTCTCACCACGGATATCTGCGAAGAGCTCTTCTGTCTGGTCAGGAAGGTGGAGAAGGACCCGTCCATCAGGGTCTTCATCCTCACGGGCGGTATTGAAGATATCTACATCATGCACTTCTCCATCCCAGAACTCGTGAGGATCTCACCAGACAACGAGAAGATCATGATGGACAGGATCTTCCGGATGAGGTTTCTGGGCAGGTTGTTCGCGTATCTCACCACACTGTCGAACTGGCTCATGGACTGGGTACCGGGTTATGAGACACTCACCCTGAAGAATTTCAAGGCAATCCGGAGCTATTCCTCAACCCTCTTCCTCTGGTTCCAGATGCATCGGCTCTATCTTGCCATCGAGCGCATGGGCAAGATAACCATCGCGGCCATCAACGGCCCATGCAACGGCGGCGGTACCGAGCTGTCGGCCTGCTTCGACTTTAGGTTCATGATTCATGACCAGGACTTCACCATCGGCCAGCCCGAGGTCCTTATAGGAATCATCGCGGGCGGCGGCAGCACCCAGCGTTTGCCCAGGCTCATCGGCAAGGCCAGGGCCTTGGAGCTCATGCTCACTGGCAAGCAACTCACACCGCCGGAGGCCAAGGCCATGGGGCTGATTACCGATCACTTTGCCAAGGTCGAGTTCCTTCACAGGGTGCAGGAATTCGCCGACATCATGGCCAGACGCATCCCGGTCGCTGTTGCCGGAACGAAGCTGGCTGTCCATGAAGGGTTCGAGACCTCGCTCCGCCATGGCCTGAGCCTCGAGATGGAGCAGACCATAAAGTGCTTTGCATCGCCCATGACCAAGAAGGCGCTGCCGGAATACGCATCATTCCTCCAAAAAATGGTGGAAGTGCCTAAGGAAGAACGTGCATCCATTCAAGAGGTTATCGACATGCTGCAGGGAGATGAATTCTTGAACAAACTTAAATGACTTTAGGAGGTTCATCATGAGTGACGATGTCTACATCATTGGCGTAGGGATGATCAAGTTCGGCAAGTACCTGGACAGGGGCATCAAGGCCCTGACCGGGGAAGCGCTCGACCTGGTCCTGAAGGACTGCGGCCTGGGAAAGAACGACATCGAAGCGGCATGGTTCTCGAACTCGTCCTGGGGTATCGCATCGTTCCAGCACTGCATTAGGGGCCAGGTAGCGCTCTCGGCCAACGGGCTTGAGGGCATACCCATCACCAATGTGGAAAACGCCTGCGCCAGCGCCTCAACAGCCCTGAACGGGGCATGGATGGCCGTCAAGGCCGGACAGTTCGACTGCGTGCTCGCCATCGGCACCGAGAAGCTCTATAGCGAGGATAGGGCCAAGACCATGGAGGGTTTCATCTCCGGCACCGACGTAGAGGTGACCATGCAGCTCATCGCCAAGCTCCAGGAGGAAGCGAAAAAGCACAAGGAGGAGCGCGCCAAGCTCATGGGAGAGAAGGCTGTCCAAGAGAAGCCAGGAGGCCACTCCTCGTTCATGGACCTCTATGCCATGGGGGCCCGCATGCATATGGAGCGCTACGGAACCACCCAGAGACAGCTTGCCGTAATCGCGGCCAAGGCACACAACAACTCCACCCTCAACCCCCTAGCCCAGTACACCTTCCCCATGTCCGTGGAAGAGGTATTAGCGGACCGTGAGGTGGCATGGCCCCTGACACGGGCTATGTGCGCGCCCATCGGAGACGGTGCCGCAGCAGCCATCGTCTGCAGCAAGAAATTCATGAAAAAGCACGGCAAGAAAAGGGCCATCGCCATCCGTGCCTCAGTGTTGAAATCAGGTAAACGCGAAGGCATGAGCGACATTTGTTTTAGGGCATCCCGTGCGGCCTACGACATGGCCGGAATGGGACCGGAGGACATCCAGGCGGCCGAGGTCCATGACGCCACGGCTTTCGGGGAGCTCTACCAGACCGAGCAGATGGGGTTCTGCCCGGAAGGCCAAGGCGGTCCCTTTGCCGAGGGCGGTGCCACGGCCATCGGCGGAAAGATCCCCATCAACCCGAGCGGCGGGCTCATGGCCCGTGGCCATCCCATCGGCGCATCGGGTCTGGCACAGATTTATGAGCTCGTAACACACCTGCGGGGTGAAGCGGAAAAACGGCAGGTTGATGGATGCAGGATCGCCATGGCGGAAAACGGCGGCGGATTTTTGGGTATGGGCGAGGCTGCCATGGCCATCCATATCCTGGAGAAGGTGAAATAGCCTGTCAAAAGGAGGTTGAGCAATGCCCGAGATCGAGAGGAAACCGAAAAGGGTAGGAAAGGATGAGTGTGTTGAACGCCTCAAACAGGGGTTCACCGAGACGGAAAAGGTAATCCTGCAGCGCAGGAGCGTACGTCTCTACAAGCACGATCAGGTACCGGAGTTCATGATCAAGCGCATCCTGGAGGCAGGCAGGTTCGCCCCGTCCGCCGGGAACTGCCAGCCCTGGAAGTTCATTGTCCTGCGTGACCCGAGCATCATCAATGCCATGACCGACGATGTGGTCAATATCTGCGATATCTTAAGGAATATGGTGGACTACCGCAAGCCCGGGGCCTCTTGGATACGGCCCATGGTGAAATTCAACACCCGCATACGCAAGAACGACCTCCACCCGGTGCCCTTCGGTGCCATCCCCATGATCGCGGACAGGAAGCTGGGCCTGTGGCACGGCGCGCCCACGGTCATACTCATCTTCGCAGACGTGCGTGGCGTGAGCTGCCCCGAGCTCGACTGCGGTATCGCGGGTCAGAACATGGTGCTGGCCGCCCACAGCATGGGGCTCGGCACCTGCTGGGTGGGCTTTGTCCGGCCGGCCTTCGATTACATGCGCAAGTGGAAGAAGTACTTCGGCATCGGCTACCCCTTCAAGTTCCTGTCGAGCATTGCCATCGGGTGGCCAATGGGGGATCCCAACGGCATGGTCGCGCGCCAGACCCACGCGGTGGACTGGTATGAGAGCGGCGTCAAACAGGTCATCTACTAGGAAGGAGGCAGACCATGGGTAATTTCAGTCTTCGCGAATTTTTCAAGATCCCGGACTATGACAATCCCGATGAATTGAGCTTCGGGGAGGTTGCGTTCGACGAGACAAAATGCATCAAGTGCGGCATGTGCGCCAAGATCTGCCCCGGTGCAGCCATCGCCTTCGACACCAGGCCTTCCATGAAGCCGTTCCCGGAGAACCAGTGCATGTTCTGCGGGTGCTGCTCGGCCATCTGCCCTAAGGATGCGGTCATCATGAAAAAGCCATTAATCGCCAAATATTTCTACAAGCCCATCGAGCATGGCGAGATCAAGACGCCACGGCTCTTTACGGATTGATGAAAATCTATTTGTGATAGAAGTCGCCCTACAACAAAAAACCTAAACGGGAGGGATCCATGAGCGAGAAGGTTTCAACCTGGGTTTCAGTTCTCGAGGAGCAGGCTGTACAGCGTCCCGACAGCCCCTTTCTCTATCTTGTCTATCAAGATCGATACATTTCCTATGGTGAAACGGACAGGAATGCGAACCACCTTGCACATTACCTCTTGAAGCTCGGCGCTGCACCTGGGGATGGCCTGGCCGTGCTTATGGGCAACTCCCCCCAGTTCCTGGATGTGTTCTTCGGCATCCAGAAGATCGGGATGTACATCAACACGGTCAATACCGCGCTGCGGGGCGATGGGCTGGCCTTCATCATCGACAACAGCGATACCAAGTACCTGGTGGTGGACCACGACCTCATTGACCTCTATCGGAGCGTGGCCGACAAGACGCCCCAGATCACGACCATCATCGTGAACACCCTGGAGGCACCTGCCGGGTTCATAGTTCCAGACGGCATGCTGGACCTGAAGGATGCCTACAATAAGGATCTGCCATCAACAAAACCCAATGTGGAGTTCGACGAGAGCAACATCCTCATCCTCATGTACACTTCAGGAACCACCGGCCTTCCAAAGGGTGTGGTCTCAAGGTACAACAGGAACCTCGTGGACAGGATAAGGCCCTTGGCGCAACTGCTCCTGACACCGGAAAAGGTCTACTTCACCGCGCTGCCTCTGTTCCACGGCAACGCCTTGTTCGTCACCACCACCCAGTCACTGGTGGCGGGCTGCACGGTGGCGCTTTCCAAACGCTTCTCTGCAAGGAACTTCTGGGATGAGATCTACCAGTCCAAGGCCACATTTTTCAACACCATTGGTGCCATCATACCCATCCTCATGAAGACGCCGCCAAACCCCCACGAAAAAGACCACCGGGTGACCCACGTCTTCTCCGCCGGATGCCCGACAGACCTCTGGGAGCCCTTTGAGAAGCGATTTAATGTCACCATCTGGGAGGCCTATGCGGCCATCGACGGCAGCGGTTTCATCGCCAACTTCGGTGACGGACCCAAGGGTTCCATCGGCAAGTCCTATGTCTCAACTATCAGGGTCGTGGACGAAAAGGGCAATGACGTACCTGCTAAAACCACTGGAGAGTTGCTCTTCCAGGTTGACCCCGAGCGGAAGACCACTGTGGAATACTACAAGAACCCCGGTGCCACAGGAGAGAAGACCCGGGGCGATTGGGAATACACCGGTGACCTCGTGTACCAGGACGAAAACGGTTACCTTTACTTCGTGGGCAGATCTACCGACTCCATGCGCCGCAGAGGCGAGAACGTGTCCGCTTATGACGTGGAGCAAGCCATCCTCAAGCACCCCGCCGTGATGGAGGCTGCTGTATACGCGGTGCCTTCCGAGATGACCGAGGATGAGATCATGGCATCCGTAAGGCTTGTTGGCGGGCAGAAGCTCTCGTCCAAAGACCTGTGGGGTTTCTTACAGGACAAACTCGCAAGGTTCGCCATCCCGCGCTACATCCGTTTTGTTGACGACTTCCCTCGGACCGAGACCTTCAGGGTCAAGAAGGGCGAACTGAAAAACCTCGGGGTCACGCCCGACACCTTTGATGCGGAGAACCCGGCCCGGAACGCCTGATCAGAACATTTCATATCAAGAGAGGAGCACACTCATGAAGAACCTTGCGAATAAGGTCGCAGCAGTGACAGGCGCCGCATCGGGCATCGGCAGGGCCCTGGCAGTCAACCTCGCCGCCGAGGGCTGTCACCTGGCCCTGGCGGACATCGACGAGGCAGGCCTTCAGGAGACAGCCGCACTCATTGGCACCCGGGTGAAGGTCTCCACCCACAGCGTTGACGTATCGGACCGTGAGCAGGTCTTCCGCTTCGCCGAGGAGGCCGAATGCATCCACGGCAACGTGGATATGATTATCAATAATGCGGGCGTGGCCCTGGGCGATTTCCTGGAAACCGTGCCCCTGGAAGACTTCGAATGGCTTATGGGCATCAACTTCTGGGGCGTGGTGTACGGCACCATGGCCTTTCTCCCGTTCCTGAAGACGCGACCCGAGGGCCACGTGGTGAACATCTCGAGCATCAACGGGATACTGCCAAATCCGAACAACGGGCCATATTGCTCTGCCAAGTTCGCGGTCAAGGGCTACACCGAGACCCTTGCCCAGGAGATGCAGGGCACAACCATTCATGTGAGCTGTGTGCACCCAGGTGGGATCAAAACCAATATTGCACGGAATACTCGATTCAACCGGGCCATGTACTCATTGACCCGGGAGAAGTCCATATGCCTTTATGAAGAGGAGCTGTTCAAGACCACTGCCGACAAGGCGGCGCAAATCATCATCGCCGGGATCAAGCGGAACCGGAGGCGCATCATGGTAGGGACCGATGCCAAGGTCGTGGACCTGATCACGCGGATATTCCCTGTAACCGCAGTCATCCTGTGCACATGGTTCAGCAGGTTTATCGCATGGTCGTACGCTCGAAAATAACTGTTTAAATTAAGGACGAGTTCTCGTTTCACCTATTCTTATTACTGATGGAGTGCATATTCTCTCACCCGATACCATCATGAACTGTTGAACAAGGGGGGTCTAATGGGTAAAGAAGTAGCACAAAATTTCACTCATGGGGAGAAAGGCATACAGGAGTTTCTCGGCGGAATAGTTGACAATCTCTTTCTCCTTGTGCCGAAGATCTTAAGACATCTTAAGAGACCAAGGAATATATCGAGATCAGAATATGAATCGCATGTCGATTTCTATATTCAGAAGGGGTTTACCGAGAATCCGAAAAGCTTTTTTACCTTTCCCAACGAGATCCCGACCTATAAAATCCTCTTGAGAAGACCTTATCTTGATGGCGAGTATCAATTAATCTTATTTTCAAGCGGCTATGAACCACAAAATCCCATGCTTCGCGAGAGCTACAATGCCCATCGTAATAACAGCACATGTTATATAGTCAGGTGGACACACGGCAGGGATGATGTCAAGACGGTTCTCTGCCTTCATGGGTACATGTTAGGCAACCCAAGACAGGCACAACGGATGTTCAGGATCAGGAAGATGTTCGAGCTGGGTCTGGATGTGGCCCTTTTCATAACCCCTTTCCATTGGAAAAGGGCCCCTATATCCAAGGCACAACGAGGGATCTATCTGCAGCCCGATAATGTGGCCATGACGTGTGAGTGCGTGGGGCAGACTATGTATGACCTTTATTCGACCTGCAAAGTACTCCAAATTCTTGGGGCCGGCAGCATCGGCCTAATAGGTGCAAGCCTCGGTGGATACCTTGCAGCCCTGTTTATATGCCTGCAGCCTATAGTCAACTTTGCTGCCATGATGGTGCCGGTTGTAAATTTATCAGGCACCTTGGGCCCTGATACCGCCAAACTCCCTTTCCCAATCAATGCTGAATTCCTAAAGAAGACACAAAAGGTTTATGAGTTTCACTCCCCACTCAATTTTTATCCGAAGATACCCAAAGACCGCATCCTTATCATAGCCTCACAAGGAGACCAGCTCTGTCCCTTTGAATTCGTCCGGCTCCTCTGTGAAAAATGGGACTGGCCAGAGCACCAATTCCTCAGGGGAGGCCATTGGCTGATCTTCAATAACAACCTCAGGGGACAGACATGGTATGCATTTCTTCAAAGAATGGGTTTTCTAATCAGCAAGAAAACCCTGGCAAACACTACCCAATGATTAAGGAGGGCCAACAAAAATTGATCCTACAGCACTGATCCATGGGCTATATCTTGAGCGAGATCAGGCAGGTGATGAATTTGAGATCAATTCCCTGTAATGACCCCTTGAAATCAATACCGATCATGCGGCTAAATTTTCTTTGTAACTGATCGGCGAGTTATAACCAAGTTCCTAGTGAGTCCGATCGGACCGATTAATTGCGGAAATCAATGGTTCATAGTCTGAGATTGGGACAGCAATTTATCGAAGGCATCATATAGATACGACCAAGATGGTCCTCAATGAACAATGATACCTATTGTATGACCTTGAAGATCTTTGGCTTATCCCTTGGTGTTTTCCCCGGGATCTTTACCGGATAACCAAGGATTATGGGTGCAATAATTTTGTAATCATCAGGCAGACCGATCTCCTTGAGTAAAGCCTGATCTTGGATAACCGAACCAAGGTATATCCAGCATGTCCCTAATCCACGATCTGCAGCAGAAAGCATGAGGTAGCTCGCAGCAAGTGTGCAGTCCACAGGTGATGAGTGAACAGTGCGGAGACCTGCAATATAGATAAGGCAAGGCGCATTGTAGAAGACGTTAAAACGTTGGTCCTGAAGGATCGCCTTATACCCGGCTACAGGCGAAGTAGGATTGCGCTCTATTTCCTGAAGAATGTTTTTCTTGCTCTCATCCGAGCACCTCTTCATCATATCCTTATTTGTTATGACAATGAAAGCCCAGGGCTGCCTGTTGCCCCCGTTTGGGGCTTCGCATCCATCGGCTATGATCTCCTGGATCAAAGGTAATGGAACACCTTTATCTTCGAATTCTCTTATTGACCTGCGAACCCTTACGAGCTCCCTGAAATCCATATCCCTTTATCCTCTTTCTTAATAGAAATAACCTTCAGCATCTTCCAATTATTCCCTATTCTCTATGGCAATTGTTTTCACCAGTTCCTTTGCTGTCTCGAAAGGCTTTGAACGCTCGTACCGGTGGAGCTTCAGGGTTTCCTGGGGGCATACAAGGGTGCACACGCCACAACCGATGCACTTATCGAGTTCCTTTACCATTGCTCGGTTGGTTTCTTCATCTACAGTAAGGGCCTTGAGGGGACAGCGATCGGTACAGATGCCGCATCCGATACAATCCTCTCCAGCCTGTGGTACAAAGTTCGACGGCAAGATCGAATCCGGGTTGTTCCACCTGGTCCTTCCTCTTAGATTAGAGCAGCAGCATTCGCAGCACAAACAGATAACCGTGCTGCCTGAGATTGCATTATCCGTCGTACCAACGAGACCCAGCTCTACCATTTCGTCAAAGTACTTAACTGCCTGCTGCCTCGTTACCATCTTCCCAATGCCTAGCATCTCGAAGTGCAGTGCAACAGGTCCCAGAAAGATGCATGATGCAACAGGATATCTGTCTTTGCATTCGCGGATTCCCATCTTCTCCGTGCGTGTGCGGCACGGACAGGGAACAAGGGCCATTTCTTCGGCTGCGAAATTCAGGAGAAAGTCATGAGCCTCTTCTGCAGACAAAACCTTCTGGCCTGCATCAATAGCCTGGCCTATGGGGATGGTTCGGAGGACCGGTGTCCCCTTTTTTGAGGATTCGTAATATTTATAGAAACCGCCCTTAATGAAATATTCCTGATACAGCATTGCCGCTTCAAGATCATCCGGTTTGTTTTCAAGATAGAAATTGTGAATGTTCACCAGGATCTGTATGGGAGGCAGGCTGTAGCTGTTACCCATTCCCAGCAGTGCGTTTCTCCTGAACACATCAGCCAGTATCTGTTCCACATATGTGAGGTTTTTCCCGGAGGCATCAGCCACTTCCCTGGTGGAGACAAACATACCGGGGCGTTTGAAGTGCTCGAGTAGCTCAGCCTCCTGGGGCGAATAAACCAGCTGTAGATACCTGATAAACGCCTCGTGGAAATGAATGCCGTCAGCGGCTTTCGGGGCGGTGGAGAAGAATTCATCCATCTTCTGTGCGATAGTAATATATGCAGTATCATTCATGGCTTTCACTCTGTATGTCTCATATTTATGTGGTTATGAAGTCTCCACTTCTCAACCCATAGTCCGTGAACATGTTCTCGTGTTAAGACCTTTCTGCATCAAACGCATCAGGGGTCACACCCGTGGACTTCAGCTCTCCCTTCTTGATCCGGAAGGTTTCGGTGCGGGGAAAATCGTCGATGATCCGGATATAGCGGGGTATGGCAAACTTGGCGAGCTTGTCCTGAAGGAAGTCCCACAGTTCTTTGCCGGTCAGTTTTTTCCCCTCTACGAGCTTGACCGAGGCCATGATATCGTCCTCGGTCATCTCCGAGGGAACAGCGTAAACGGCGGCCTCGAGCACACAGGGATGCTTGAGGATGGCCTGCTCCACATCGTAGGCCGACACGTTCTCACCCCTTCTCCGCATGGAGTCGGTGCTGCGGCCCACAAAGTAGATGTACCCCTGCTCGTCCTGGTACATGAGGTCTCCGGTATACTCCCATTCGCCTTTTGTCTTCTCGCCAGATGCATTCGGGTTCTTGTAGTACTCCACGGTGCTCTTTTTGTTGGGGTCAACCTTGAACAGGAGCTCACCAGTGGCGCCTGTTGAAACATCATTGCCTTTCTCGTCCACAAGCCTGATGATGGAGTTCAGGGGTTTGCCGATGGAGCCCTTGGGCCCGTCGCCGAAGTTGGCGATGAACCCGGTCCCGTCAATGGCCGCATAGGCCTCCCAGATCTTGACGCCGAACCTTTTCTCGAATGGCTCCCACAGGGCCGCAGGGCACCCGGCCGACAGGACCCTCACTACCTGGTGGCTCTTTTCATAGGGGCTTTCCGGCTGCTTCATGAGGATGGGGATAATGGCGCCGATGGTATTGAACACCGTTGCCTTGGACTTCGCTATCTCCTCCCAGAACCTGCTGGCAGAGAACCGCTTGGACAGAGCCACCGTGCACCCCACGACGAGTGAAGAGGTGGTGGTGATATAGAGTGCGTTCCCGTGGAAGAGCTGGAGCGCGGTATAATATACGGAGTCAGGTGTGAGTATTATGCCTGCAAGCATCTTGATCCTGTCGATGATGTTCTTGTTGTAGCGCATGACCACGCCCTTGGGCAGGCCCGTGGTGCCGGATGTGTACATGAGCATGAGTATGCTGTTTTCGTCGAATCCCACGATGGGTTTCGTTGTGGGGATGTCTTTATTGTACGCATCCTTCAGGTCGATCATGCCCTTGGGGACCTTGAATCCTGCGGGTGCCTCGAGGGTGTTCACGATCACACGCGCCACCTTGGGGGTCTTGTCTGCAACACCCTGGTAGACGTCGAGAAGGTCGTGGTCCACCACCAGGTATTTCGTGTCGCTGTTGTCGATAGTGTAGGCGAGCTGGTCGCCGCGTAGCGAGGTGTTCACGGTGTTTACATACATCCCAATCTTCTGGATGCCGAAAAAGATGTCCAGGAACTCGGATGAGTTGTTCATGAGAGTGGCGATGCCGTCACCCGGGGTTGCCCCCAAATTCAGCAGAAAGTGAGCAATCCTGTTGGCGTTCAGGTCCATGTCCTGATAACTGACGGAGCGGTCCTGGTACACAATGTATAAAAAGGTTTTGTCCTTCAGCTTGGCTGCCTGCTCTTCGAGCAGGGTCGCCCAGTTGGTCGCAGCGGCCATAATATTCTCCTTTCTTTAGATGTGTTCTTACTTTTTGTGGGTTATTTCATCCTCGGCAGCTTCAGATCACTGTGGTCGATGGTCTTGAAATGCTTCGAGAACGCATAGCTCGACTTCATGCGTATTGCTTCCTTGGGACAGATGGCCATGCAGTCGCCGCATGCCATGCACGCACCTCCGGCCAGCATCTCTGGCTTCTTGTCCTTCATCTCGATGGCGCTGGCAGGACAGATGCGCTCGCAGGTGCCGCAGCCGTTGCACTTTTCATAGTCAAAGAAGAGCTCGCCCCAGTGGGTCTGCCGAGGATCTGCATAATTGGGGACCGTAAACTTCTCCCCCAGACTGATGCCGGAATCACCTTTGCTCGGATCCACCACGGTCTTTTTCCCATTCTCGAACCAGTCGACACCATGGGCAGGCCGTTCCACAAACCCATCGGGCTTGCCCATAGGCCAACCTATGGCCAGGCTGGTGATGAACTTATAGGGGTACTTGATGCCGAACACCTTATTCCATTTGAAGCCGAGATAGTCAAAAGCTACGCTGGAAAAGCTCACCCAGCAGGTCCCCAGTCCCATGCTGTGGGCTGCCAGAGCAATGTTCTGGCCAGCGATCCCGCAATCGAGGTCCGGATTGGACACCCCGCGCGTATCCTTGAATATGAGGATGACCGTCGGGGCACCATGGTACAGCTTCAGTTTCCCGTCTGCTATCAGGGAGATGGCGCTGAACGGTACAGGATGCAACTTTTTCGGCATCAGATGGGTATAAAGTTTTGCTATGGGGAACTTCCAGAAATTCCCGGGTGTACGGTATTCGAGGATTGACTTGAACAGCTTGCAGATCATGACGACACTGTTCGTGAGGTCATCGATGATCGAAGGCTCCCTGATCACCACGAACTTCCAAGGCTGGCAGTTGCCGGCAGACGGCGCGAACCTGCCAGCCTCCAGGATACGCTTCACCATGAACTCGGGCACCTGTTCCTTCTTGTACCAGCGGGTGCTCCTGCGGCTCAATATTATCTTTTCCGTCTCGGTGAAGTTCTCTTCCAGACCCTTCAGGAACTCGCCTGTGTCCTTTTTCACTTCCTTTGTCTCAACTGCCATATGTCTACCCTCCATTTATAATATAACGTATGCCTTTTTATTTCAGGCGATCTCCTTGGCTTTTTCTCCCCTCTGGGCAGCCAGGAAGAGGAATGTCCAGATGAGGTCTCCCAGGGCTGCTAAGAAGCCAAAGAGTGTTATCTGCCTGCGAAGATAGAGTCGGCCGAAGATGAAGAAGATGAGCACTTTGGCTAGGCACCCTATCCAGATGACCGCCTCATTCTTGTCCGGATCACGGGACACCAGATAGTATCCCAACCCGAAGACCCCCACCGCTATCCAGAAGAATGCAAAGAAGGTCCGGGCCAAGACCCCGGTAATAGCCTTTGTCGAACCGGATATAAGCCACATGGTAGTCTTCGGCATTGCCAGGCCGGTCAGTGCAAACCCGAAGTTCCACAGTGCACCCAGAAAATATATCTGCCTGCGGGTTTCATTTTTCATGATATCGTTCCCCTTCTCGTTATATGTTAGCCTGCATGTTCTGCTAAATACCCAGTATCTTATCCAGGATGCCCCGTGAGTACAGGAATGCATTGACATTGTAGTATGTGTTCGGTGTCATCCTCTTCATGAACCAGAAAAGCTTGGAATCGGGCTGGGGTAGGACGTACAGCTTATTCTTCTTGATGGCTTTGAGGGTCGCTCTGCTGACACTCTCTACCGTGCCGAACGAGAATTTGTTGAAAAAGGCCTCTCCCATCTTTAATTGACGTTCGTCGGTACTCCGTGCCTGGTCCATGAGGTTTGTCTTGAAAAATGTCGGACATACTACCGTTACCCCGATGTTGCTTCCCTTCAACTCCCCGCGGAGTGTCTCGGACAGCGAGATGACCCCGGCCTTTGTCACGTTGTAGGGCGACATCTCGGGTAATGAGCAAATCCCAGCAGATGAGGCTGTATTTACGATATGCCCCCAGCCCTGCTTCTTGAAGATGGGGATGAACGTCCTGCATCCGTAGATGACACTCATGAGCATGACATCGATCTCGAACCGCCAGTCTTCCAGGGTGATCTTTTCCATGAATCCCAGCACCGGGACGCCGGCGTTGTTGATAATGATATCAACAGTGCCCCACTTTGAGACCACTGCATCAGCAAGGCCCTGCACCTCCTCGGGCTTTGTGACATCGCACCTGATTGCAATGCCCTGGCCGCCTGATCCATTTACAAGCCGCACACTATCCTCGGCCCTTTCCATGTTGATATCGCTGACAGCCACCTTCCATCCCAGTTTTGCAAAATCCAATGCAAGGCCTCTGCCGAAACCGCTGCCTGCTCCGGTTATCACCACGGTTTTCGTCTTGAATCGATCCATAAAACGCTCCTTTTGTTGTCAAATTATTTAATTAAAATTAAAAGTTATGCGCCCTCGATAGATAAAGGGATCTGGTGACACTATGAGGTGTCACCAGATTCAGGAGGGTATAGAGATTACAGCCAAATATTGTCATTTCTTATTTCACCCGTTCAAGAATATGGATAGTCATGGAGGCCTCTTCAAAGGCGATGTTCCCGCCGCCATTTTCTCCAAGCGCAAGCATGCACCCTTCCACCTGCCTGGGACCCGCCTCGTGTCTGAGCTGCGTAACCAGCTCGTGGATCATGCCGAGCCCGGATGCGCCCACCGGGTGCCCGCGCGACTCGAGCCCACCCGAGGTGTTCATGGGGATCTTCCCGCCCAGCTTCGTGGCGCCGGTCTCTGCAAAGGGGCCTCCTTCGCCCATTTTGCAGAACCCCAGCGACTCGCACTGATGCAACTCGCCGAATGCTGTGGCGTCGTGAACCTCAGCAACATTGATGTCTTCAGGTCCTACGCCTGCAATGTCATATGCCTGCCTGGAGAGCCTCACCGCGATATCCAGGTCCACCTGGTCATGCCTCCTGTTCGTGCCGGATCCCAGGACCGATGCCAGGATCTTCACCGGCCGGGCGGACTTCAGCTTCTTCAGAAAATCCCCCGAGCATACGATAGCCCCGGCAGCACCATCACCTACAGGAGCGCACATGGGAACGGTCAACGGCCAGATGACAGGCTTGCCCTGTAGAATCTCGTCCACAGTCATGGTGTTCTGGAACTGTGCATTGGGGTTCATGGAGCTGTGAAAGTGATTCTTTGAGGCAATGACCGCCAGCTGGTGCTGGGTGCTCCCGAAAGTGGCCATATGCCACCTGAGCATATTCGCATACACGTCCATGAAGGCGCTTCTGGTCTTTCCGGCCCCTGCTCCGCCGTCATCTTCAGGGATGTCCAGCTTCACCCCGTCCATGATGCCCCTCAGGGCTTTCATGTGTCCTTTCATGTTAGAGACATCTATTCCTGCATTGAAGGCCATCATGCTCTTTGCCTTATCCTCGTTGTAGAGCTTCTCCATGCCTATGGCCAGAGAGCATTCGTACATGCCGCTTGCCACGTCCTTGTATGCACAGTGCAGTGCCGTGGATGCGCAGGCACATGCATTCTCCACATTGGTGATAGGAATGCCCTCGATGCCTACAGGCCGCAGGGCTACCTGCCCTTTGATTGAATGCTGCATGGTGAAGAAGCCCCATGCCGTGTTGGCAAAGAACGCGGACTGGATATCACTGATCTTGATTTCTGGTGCATCATCCATAGTCCTGGCAAAGGCCTCTGCCACTAGGTCCTTTTCTGTTTTATCCAGGTGCTTGCCGAACCTGGTCATCCCCACTGCGATAATATACACGTCACGCATTCTCAGTTGCCTCCTTGTTCCAGTAGTTCCGATCTCTGAATATCTTTCGGGAAATTCTTTCACTGTTCAGGGTGATTTTCCCCTACACACGGCTGGAGAAAACCACCCCTCACAGAATGATTATTCGTCCTCTGGAAGAACGCCGCGGTACTTCATGATCTTCTCAAAGACCTTTGCCTTGCCCTCGGCGTCCTTTTGTAGGAACTCCTCGTCCTGTTCCACCTTCATGAAAGTGGGGTTTTCCCACCAGTTGGGTTTTGTTTTGATGATGGGATACCCGCCGCCGGAAAAGGCCATGGAGAGATTGGGCCCACCGGCCAGCTGACCCATCGTCCTCTGTTGATAGTTAAACGCATTCACCCAGCTCTCACGGTCGAACCAGTTGTTGAGCCCCACCGGGCCGACCGGCAATCCGAGAACGAAAGATGCACCCTCCAGGTGTCCGAGGAACATGGACACCGCACCGATACTGAACATTATCCTGGCCTCGACGCGATGCATTGCAGCTGCGGCGCAGGCATAGTCCGCTGCCATTCCGAAATCGATAACCTTCCACACGCATGATGGCCCGTAAGCACCTATCCCGATACCCTTGTTCCGGCTGACGAACTTGATGTATTCACCGCACGTGGGAAAACCGCACGCCCCGCAGTCCCACAAGACCGGATTGCAGAGGTCTGCGCCCATCAGCAGTATGGGTGGCAGCACGCCTTTCTCGGCCATGGATTTAAATGCCACGGCATCGTGCATCTGGAAAGTGGATGTCTGCCCGAAGGTCTCCAGAACATCGATTATGGGATTGAGATCTTCTCCTGTAACGATCTCCATCCGAAGACCCAGCGAGTTCGTAAGGGTCGGTGCCTTGGCTGCCGCCACGGCGCATCCTTTGGTAACTTCCAGGAGGTGTTCTTGGGTGGCTTCCTCTCCGCTATATATTGCCATGGCCTAGTCCTCCTTCTTTTTCTTGTCTTTGGATCCCTTGGGTTTGCTGGGATCAAACCTGTGATACGGATGGTTTGCCATCTGACGGGTAATGATGGATATCTTCCTGACTGCATCTATCTGTTTGGCCATGTTCGTCAGATGATAGTCCGTCGGGATGTCGGCGTAGGGGTTCTTTGCCATGGCACCCACCAGAATACCCACAACCACCTCTGATTTCATGCAGAAATCAAGGTTCCTTCCGGCCAGCCCCACCGAGTAGCATGGTTTGGCGTCCACAAATAGAGTCGATGCGATCCAGAGGGCCGATCCCACTGCATACCCGACATCGTGGGCCCTGAGCGTACAAAGCGGGCCCTTGATCGCCGTGGTTCTCTGGCGGTCGGTGGTGTCTATGATACCATTGAGATGCTTCACCTTGTTGTAGACAAACGAGCAATCCTGCTCGCCGCCGCACAGTCCACATGCTGCATCCATGGGTGTGCTGTGGGCCCTGTAGTTGCCGATAAAAACGACCACATCGCTTTCCCTGACCATCACCGCCTCATAGAGAAACGGTTTCTTAAGTCTCTCGGGCACCTCGTGGTTGGCCAGGCGCTCCATCTCCCTGGCAATGTATTCCAGTTCTTTCTGTCCATAGGCTATTTCAGCTTCAATTCCGCCTACACCGCCTGTGAACGGGGCTGTCAGTGCGGCATTGGTCATGAGTTTTGCCGCCAGCAGCACATTGTCCTTCTTTGCCTGCTCAGAGGGTGTATACGGAGGCCATTCTTCGATATGAATCCTTGACATTGTTTTCCTCCTTTTAAGATCCAGTGTTCTGTACCCGGGCTAAAAATCCAGCGGCGGACGCGGGTATACCTCTGCGAGTATATGTCCACCATGCCGCTCCAGGGTCTCGTTGTTGCCATCTTCGATGAGGGTGGCCCGGGCATCCCTGAAGAGTTTCTCAGCGATATATTCTTTTGTTAGCCCATTGCCTCCCATGATCTGGATCAGCTCATGGGCGTTCTGGAAGGCCATCTCAGTGCACTGGCTCTTTGCCACCAGCGAATATTCCGCAAGAGGCGGGGAAACATTCAAGTTGAGGTTGACCACGTTCCGTGAGATTGCCCGGATGACCTCTGTACGCGCGAACAGCTTGAAGACACGCTGTTTGTGCACATAGTGCTCCATGAGTGGCCGTGTACCCTGGACCCGTTCTTTTGAATATACAAGCGCCTCTTCAAATGCGGCCCGGGCAATGCCCGTTGACCAGGTGGCCATGATCATGTTGGCTGCGGCAAGGATCATCTCCAAAAGGGGCTCATAGAACGTCGGATCTGCAAGCATGTAGCTCTTGGGGATCCTCACATTGTCGAAATAGATCTCACCCTGGTTCAGGTCACGCTGTCCGATCTTTTCAAGAGGTTTTCCCCTGGTTACACCGTCGAGATCCAGCGGGAGAACGCAGATGCCGTTTCCGCCGAAACCATGTTTCGGTTCGAGTTGCAGAAACAACAGGGCATGGGTGGCAATGGTGCCGCCAGAAACCCATGCTGATTTCTGGCCGTTGATGACATATTCATCACCCTCCAGCCTCGCCTGGACATTCCCCCGCATCTTGGGCGTGGTGAAGTAATCCTCACCCGAGGCAATGTAATCCGAGCCATGGTCCGGTTCCGTGATGGCCCAGCATCCCCTGATGCTTGCATCGGTGCATGCGCAGAACGGTTTTACATATTTCTCGATCAGTTCCTCATTACCGGCCAGGCACGCAACGTAGAACGGGAAGCAGATTACACCGAGCAGTACGGACAGCCCAAAGCTTCCCCAGCCCATCTCCTCGAACACAATGTGGACCTGGAGGGGGTTAAGGCCCAAACCACCATAGTACTCGGGCAGCAGAGTCTTGTGGTAGCCGAGCTCATATGCCTTCCTCAAGAATGGCCACAAGGGCGATCCGGGGGCCACCACATCAGCGGCGGACATGGTATCCAACGCCTTTGCTGTGGGTCTCATGACCTCCTCGGCAAACTTGTGGGCCGCCTTTTTCAGGGCTATGTCATCTTCTGTCAGGTTCATGAATTGGATATCGAAATATTCCATGTCTGGCCCCCTTACCCTTTCATAGGCAGGTTGAACTTCTTGCAGTACTCGGGATATATTTCCATACCAGGTTTCATGAGGGGCAGAAGCTGCAGGACCTTGTTCACCGGTCCCTTTGCCACGACCTGGCGCAAAGCCAGTGCCATGGGGACGTTCAGGTTTTTCAGCCAGAATTTGTGCACGATGTCGCCTTTCATCTTCATGGTGACCACAGGCACTTTCTTCTCCGCCTCAGCACCGAAGATGGGGCCGTTTTCATCGACAAACATGACCATATCGGGGTCAGTCACGACAAAGAAGATTGATATTCCCGACTCCTTGAGGCTTTTCCCGAACCCGAAATCCTTTATCATCCTTGTCCAGAGTTCACCGAATAGTTCTTCCGCTACTTTCTTGGTAAATATTGCCATACATTCCCCCTTTTGAGTGATTAAACACCTATTAATTTTATGGCTTGCAATGAATCCCGCTGTATTCAAAAAACCTGGTTGCTCAATAGCTCCTTTCTTAGATTTTATTCAGCATGCCATGTCAGTCATGCGTTCTTCCCAGTAATGCTCAAAACGGCGGCACTCGAGCTTGATTCTCGACAATCCGTGAATACCCTGCCTTATAGTTCCTCAATGATTTCTTTACGACTCAATCTGATCACGTCTGGCACCTCCTGTTTTCCAGGGCATCATTTCCTTGTGCACCCTCTTATGAGCAAGGAGCGTACCAGGGCGAAGATTACTTATAGTTATCTAATATTATTGTTGATATTCCAGAGCACACCCAGGATTTGACTTTATTAAGACATCGATCGTCTTTATTCAGTCAAAAGAGACCTTGCAAATTTCATAAAGACTGTTATTCTACTCGTCACTGTCATGAGGTTTAGTATGAAAGAAAAATATGTTGACCTTACTGCGGAACAATGGAAGTTTCTCGCCACACTCGATGCCCTTAGCGGCGCAGTGCACATAAGTATTCTCGACCATCTTGCCCCACTCACCGCAGGACAGCTCATTGACCTCATGAAAAAGACAGCAGATACCGGCCTGCTCCGTCAGGACAGTGGTGAGATCTTCTCGCTGGGTACACCCCTTCCCGATGCTGCTGCAAATAAGATCAGGGGGATCAATTCGAAGAAGAACCTCTCTGCCCTGGTGGATGCCGTCTATGCGAAGAATATCGACAGGGACCTGGACTCGCATGTTCTCATCGGTCTTCTGGAAAAGGCAGGAAGGGCCATCGAGGCCAGCAGGGTGGAATTCGAACGTACCGACAAAGACCTGGGAGACAGGAGAAATCTCGAAGACGTTCATCAATCACTCATGAGGGCGGTCGGAAGGCTGAAAAACCTGGACCTGGACCCGGACACCAGCGTCCTGTACATATCCCGTAGCCTGAAGCTCTCGAACCTCTGCTATGTGCTGGGTAGGGGGATCACCGAACTGGGAGAAATCCTGGAAACAGCCCAGGCTCTGGCAGCAAGGCTGGGAGATAAACGGTCCCAGGCCCTGATCAACCTCCATAAGGGGATGCTCTACTATTTCACCGGCCGCAGGGATGAGGCCTTTCTTTCATTATCCGTAGGGCTGGACAAAGTGAACGAGATCGGAGATGAGGACATTCTATCCCAGTCCGCCGAATTCATCGCCGTGTTCTATTTTATGAAGGGCCAGTTCCGGGAGGTGATGAAACACCTGGAACATCTTGAGAACCTCATCGGCATCAACGAGGAGAGCATCCAGCCCCTGACCTATATCCTCTTCAGCTACAGTGCGTTGTACCTTGGCCAGTTCCACAGGGCCTTCGGGTTTCTTGATTCCAATCTCCGCCTGGCCGAGGAGAAGTCCAACAAGGCCCTGACCTCAGTCCTGAGGACCGTGCTGGGCACGACGCTGGTCCTGGTGAAAAAATATCACGAGGCCGAGTTCCACCTCAAAAAGGCCAGGCAGGAGTCGATCGAATCAGGCAATGCCTTCGGATACCACTATTCCGGAGGCGGGCTTGCCCTCCTGTATTTCATGAAGGGTGATATGGAAAAGAGTTATGACATCCTGCAGGATACTATTCAAAAGGCAGAGCAGGTAGGACTCATCCAGCAGTTCTCTTCACCATGGATTCTCGAAATCGTCTATGAGTTCCAACGGCTTGGCTTCAAACCACTGCCGCACTGGAATTACCGCAATATCATGGAGACAACCCTGAACGGGGTCAATGTGCATCTGAGAGGCGTGGCGCTCCGCCTGCGGGCACGGGAGAAGATGGATCAGGGAATCGTGAAGAGGAAACCGATAATGGCCGACCTTGAAGCCAGCAGGACATGCCTCGATCTGTCGGGAAACCATATACAGCTGGCAAAGACGGTCCTCGAGATGGCGCACCTCGAGCTACTCAACAACAACAAAGAAGCAGCAAAGGCGTATGCACAGGAGGCATGGCATCTGTTCAGTGGACATGCAGCCGACTTCTTCCCGGACCAGTACAAGGCCCTCCTGGAGAAAAAGCTGCTTGCCCCTAACACCAAATCTGCCAGGGACGAGTATCTCAGGCACTATTTCGAGGAGATTAATTCCATCAGATCCAGTATGGGTCAGGAAGAGACACTGCATAAGACCATCATCTCCACCAACCGCTTCTTCGGCGCCGAGCGGGGCGGCATTTTCTGGTTCGCCGAGGGAAAGTACACCGCCAAGCCTGAACTGCGTGCGGCGAGCAACCTGACAAAAGAGGAGGTGGAATCACCCCAGTTCAAGCCGTACATGGAGCACGTGCTCAAGGCTTTCAGGACGAACAACCCCCTGGTCGTCAGGAACGATTCTTCGGCGCGGGCTGTGAAGGGGGAGAAGATCCGGTCGGTCCTGTGCATACCCTTTGAAGTGCAGGGCATGACGCGCGGCGTCCTGTACCACGACAACTCATACATGCAGGATGCCTTCGAATTCCTGGATCCCGCGATGATGACGCTCCTTGGCAGGCATACGTCTGATACGGTCAATTTTCTCCTGAATACCATGAGGGTGAGGGAAGAGAAGGAAAAACTCTCTCGGGAGCGGGATACCTCGCAGCAGGAGTTCAAGAAATTCCAGCTCATCGCCGGGTCAAAGATCATGAGGGAGCAGCTGTCCATGGCGGGCCAGGTGTCTACGACAGATTCGACCGTGCTCCTCACAGGTGAAACAGGCACCGGCAAGGGGATGTTCGCTCAGTGGATCCACGAAAACAGCCGCAGATCCGAGGGGGCGTTCATCGTGGTGGATTGTGCCACGATACCGGAGAACCTGGTGGAAAGCGAACTGTTCGGCTATGAGAAGGGAGCCTTCACCGGTGCAGACAAACAGAAACTGGGCAGGATCGAACTGGCGCATAACGGCACGCTCTTCCTCGACGAGATCGGCGAGCTCCCACTTCACCTCCAGACAAAACTCCTAAAAACCCTTGAGGAAAAAACCTTTGTCAGGATCGGCGGCGGACGGTCCATCAGGTCTGATTTCCGGCTTATCGCGGCAACCAATCGCTCCCTTAAAGACGAGGTCGCTGCGGGCCGTTTCCGGGAAGACCTCTTCTACCGTCTCAATGTCTTCCCCTTGTCCATGCCCCCTCTGAGGGAGCGCGAGGAAGACATCGCCGAGCTGGCGAGGTATTTTGTCGAGCTCTATGCAAGGAAATACGGTCGTCCGGGACTCGATCTATCCCGGAAGGACATCGGCATGCTGATGAGATATGCCTGGCCCGGCAATGTCCGCGAGCTGCAGAACGTCATAGAACGGGCAGTAATCCTGACCAAAGGTAAAGAGCTGCAGATACCCCTGTTTCCGACAGGTTCTCAGACAGGCGCAAAGGCAACCTTCGATGACCTGACCACGCTCGACGAGCTGCAGCGGCGGTATATCAGACATGTCTTCGAATACACGAAGGGCAGGGTCAGCGGGCCCGGCGGCGCTGCCGAAATCCTTGGCATGAAGCGCACAAGCCTCTACTCACGAATGAAGGCACTTGGCATGAAAAAATAATACCCACCCACTTGGCAAGTTTAAGTGATGCCTCCCACTATGAACCTGGTGTATAATCCTTCCCCATAAATACCGTTTCCTGCCAGTGGCCATAGAGCACCTCCAGAGATACAACTGGCAGAGCAATATGAGAAAAGATGATCTTCATTACCTGGACAGACGGCAAGGTTCATATTGTAATACATCAGCCTTCATCTTCTTACAGTACATCCCATAGACGCCTGCTAAAAGTATAGCACCAGAGGCAATAAACTGAGTTTGTTTTTTCAAAACCAAATATTAATATCAGGCAACCATCGGTTTGCCATTGTTGAACATTCCTTCGATAAAAGCGTCGTTCCCGATCTCCTAAAATCAACCGTTGATTATGCAATAAAATCATCAGTCCCACACGTCCGGAAAAACTGATGATCATGTGCCATAAGCAAGGGTTTGGCCTAATTGAATATATCTTTTGATAATCATCACCATCAGGCAATCATGTGCGAGTCCACAGATCTATAAGAAATGCAAGATCCCAGAACATTACAAATCGCACAAGCTGTATGATAGCATCTTAACTACTGTTACAATTCATGCCTTCGATGTTAGCGAGTACCAGCAACTGTTCGACAGTAGCATATTCACTTCGATATTTGGATTGATGTAACGCATTTTCGTCAAAATAATGGCAGCTCTATCGGAAGTCCTGTTAGGAACCCGACGGCTGATCAGGTTGATCTCTATAACTAATTGAAATTAAAAAGAAATAAAACCCAACACTATTGGCATCTTTCATGCAATTTCGCAGCCTATGATGAGGACGCCAAGTGGTTGGAATCATGCAAGATACGGGTGATGAAGGCCGCGATCAGGTATAGGTCAATGATATAAGGGGAGATTTTGATATGAAAAGAATTTTATTAGTGGAAGATGATGAGCATCTCCAATTCCTCATCAAGGAAGAACTCGCCGAAGTCGGGTACGAGGTCATGACCGCATCCGATGGCGTTGAGGCCATGTCCATGCTCCAGGCCGAAGGGGCATCAAGTCCCGATCTCATCATCCTGGACATACGCATGCCCAGGATGGACGGGTTCGAGACCATGGGGCACCTTTTAAAGTCGAAGATCGACTCACCCATCATCATCCACTCTGCATATTCAGGCTACAAG
>Ga0187877_1000496_pt1 | contig 49337 bp, 42 predicted proteins | sample June2016WEW_17_1_3_FD_132430 | JGI IMG/M metagenome (GOLD analysis project Ga0187877, IMG submission 132430) | Peatland microbial communities from SPRUCE experiment site at the Marcell Experimental Forest, Minnesota, USA - June2016WEW_17_100 | ecosystem: Environmental > Terrestrial > Soil >...
GCGCGGCGTCGAGATCTCCGGCGCAAAAGTGCAGCGCGCCATTGCGCGCGGCGTCTCGGTGTACCAGGGGGACATCGACCAGGGTCTGGCGGATTATCCCGACCAGGCCTTCGACTACGTGATCCTGAGCCAGACGCTTCAGGAAACCCATCGCCCGCGCAAGGTGCTGCGCGAGATGCTGCGCGTGGGACGCCGCGCGATCGTGGCCTTCCCCAACTTCGGCCACTGGCGCGTGCGGCTTTCCATGCTGGTGAGCGGCGGCGCGCCCCGGACCAAGCTGTTTCCGTACGAGTGGTACGAATCTCCCAACATCCACTTCCTGACGGTGTACGATTTCGAAGCCCTGGCCGCGTTAGAGGGGCTGGTGGTGGAACGGCGCTACTTTCTGGCCGGACGCCGCAAGGTGACGCTGCTGCCGAATCTGCTGGCGGAGGTGGCGGTGTTTCTGGTGAGCGCGGCGGGCTGAAGCGCCTTATCGAGCGGTGGCCACGAACCAGTCCAGGATTCTCCCAAAAGCAGCCATGAGTCCGTCCCCCGGACTCTCGCCGCGGCGCGTCAGCGAATGGTCCGCTCCTTCGATTCGGTCGAATACGGCTGCGCGGCCTTTGGCTGCCAGCTCCGCGCGCAACACGTCGAACGCCGCGATCGAACTCTGCTCGTCCGCCGTGCCATGGACCAGATACAGTGTCGCCTTGGATCGAAGACACTCCTGAACCAGCGAGGTTTCGAGCAGGCTCGACCACAGCCGGTACGGCTGACCCCAGCAGAACTCGGTGGCACTGTCCGGATGGCGAAGAATCTTAGCCCAGCAACCAAAAACCTCAACCTCAGGATCAAGGTTCTTGCGACGCACGTAGTCCGCCACCACGAAAAGATGGTTCGGCCCGCCGCCGGCAATCGATGCCGCATGTGTCACCGATTCCAGCACATTCGAGACGTGCACGGCGACGACACCGCCTTCCGAGCCGCCGACAACCAAAGTCCTGGATCGATCTACACCGGGTAATCCTTGTGCCGCCTTGATGGAGGCCACGATCGCCTCCGTCCATCGATCCAGCGTGTGCTCCTCCCAAAACTCCTGCCGGCAGGTCTTCGCGTCCGTAGAATCGGGTGGTGTATCGAGAAACTGCACGCCGGGCTTCTCCACCGCGAGAATCCTGGCGCGCCCGCGTGCGACATCGTTCAGGAGTGTCTGCGCGCCCTGGAGGATGCGCTCGCCCTGACGCTGGAAGTGCGAAGCACAGCCGGTGCCTTGCACAAAAACGGCGAGCGGTGCCAGGCGCTCGGCCGAGCTCGCCGACAGGTAGAACGTGATGGTTCTGCCGAACCGGTCTTCGGTGGAGTACCGATGGAACGCCGTCCCCGGCACCGCGCCGCTATCGGTAACCGCTCCATTGAGCAGCGTCGCACAGAAGATCAACGGACCAAGAAGTCGCATTCACATGGCTCATTATGCCACCGACGCCGCGGCTTCGCCAATACGCGCCCCCCGCTTTGCAGCCCACTCCGCTATCTCTTGAGCATGGCGACAAAGCCGCCGCCGGAACGCAGATCGATGGAGAGCGAGTCGCTGGCAGAAAGCGTGACGTGCTCCACCTTGAGAGCCGCCGGTTCCCCTGTATCGCGCAGGAGCGTGGCCAGATAGGGGACGGGGCGCCGGCCTTGCGGTTGTGTGCCTCGGAGGAAGGCCGAGAAATCGATGCGCACGTTTCGCGCCGTGGCCCCGTTGGTAATCGCCAGGAACCACGTGTTCCCGCTGCGCCGGGCGAAGGCCGCGACTTGCCGGATTTCGGAGACCGGCAGAACCACGGTCTCATCCCAATAGCTCGGGATGCTCTTGAGCACGTCTACGGACGGGTTCTCCAGCATATGCGCGGGGTGCGCCACATAGACCAGCAGCGGAGACTGTAGGATGACGGCATTGGCGACCTGGTGCGCCCAGGTGGTATCGGCGATCAGCGCGCCAAAGTGGGTAGGCGTGTAATCGGCCATCCCGGCCAACAGGCGGGTGAACGGCAGGACGACGTCGTGCTGCGCGTAGGGCGGAAAGAACTCCATCCCGCGGACGCCTTCGATGCCCACGATGTTGGGATAGGTTCGCTCGAGACCCGTCGGCTTGTTGGCTCCATGAAAGTCAACCAGCAGTTTGTGCTCGGCGGCGGTCTTGGCGAGCATCTCGTAGAGATCGACCACCTCTTTGTGCTCGTGGTCGAAGAAGTCTATTTTGAGGCCCGCGATGCCCATCTGGTCGCATAATTCGAGAGTCTGCTGAAGGGCCTTGGGGTCCTGCAACAAGGAGCGGATGTTCCACACGAAGGTCTTCACCCCATGCTCGCGCGCGTAACCCACGACATCCTTCAACTGCGCCTCGGACCAGTTGCGCCAGAAGTTCTCCATCACGATGTATTCGAATCCCATTTGCGACCCGAGCCGCGCCATCTCTTTCTGCCCTTCGGGTGTCGAGTCCACGCCGTCGAGATAGCTCCAGACCGCGCGGCCGGGCTTGATCCAATCGGTGTGAATGCCCTGGGGGAAGAGCTTGGGATCGGGAGGCGCGGCCACGTTGTGCACGATATCGCAGTTGACCAGGGCATTCAGGTCCGCGCCAATTATGACGATTCTCCAGGGCGTCATGATCGGGCCGTTAATCACCGCCGGATGGCTGAGGCGCTCGACGTCCTTGGCGTATCGCGAGCGGAACCCGAAGGTGGCGGGCTCGGAGTGGCCTAACCTGGCGTGCAGCGCTTGGGTGGCATCCGCCTGGAAAACCATGCCGCTGTAATTGACCAGCGCGCCCTCGGTGATGGAAGCGTACGCGCTCTTGTCGCGCAGCACGAAGGTGAACGGGGGGTTGGTCCACTCGCCCTCCATCATGCCCTCGATGGTGTTGGTGGTGGTTCGCCACGGATAGAGACCCTCGTAGCCGGACACGTAGTTCTGAGGTGTGATGACGCTCCCCGCCGGAACGCGGAATACGGTGGCCTCGTCGGGCGTCCGGGCGCCCTGGCCCGGCACCAGGTGGCGGAAGGCGACGCCATCGTTGTATGCCCGGATCTCCAGCGTATAGGAGGTTCCTGTTTTCGGGTGTGTCAGGGCCACTTTGACGCCGTTGCAGTTGTCTACCGCGGTGGAGTGCGGGCCGTACCAGGGGTAAGTTTCGTCGATCTTGTAGGTGTCCGCCTTTCCGATCTGCGCGCCGCCGGCGAGGTCCACGCCATCGACCACAATGCCCAGCGGGGATGGATCGAGGATGTTCTTCGAGTTGAACGCGACGGTGTATTCGAGGTGGCCTTGCGCGCCCGATGACAGCACAAACCGCACGCGGCCATCCGGGCTGGCCATGGTCACGTCCGCCGCCGCGGGGAGCGACAGACAGAACAGAACTAATGGACACAGAATCGTAGCTTTCATTGGCCTTCTCCCTGAACCGGGACGAGCCGTATGGCGCTGCCGCCCCCCGGCGCCAGGTTCAACTTCAAGACCGTCCGGGCATCCACGCGGCGCTTCTCGACCACCGAGTCTTTCGGCTGCGCCGCCGCATTGGGTCCGTCGGCGTAGATCTCTGCATCGTAGGCCCCGCTCCCCAGAAAGCTCAGCGGCACATCGAGTTCGCGCGCGTCCCAGTCCGTGATGCTGCCCACGAACCACTCGTTCCCGCGGCGCCGCGCAATGGTGATGTACTTGGGCGGCACGCCATTGAGGACGCGGGTCTCGTCCCAGCTCGCCGGGACCGCCTTCAGAAACTCCAGTTCCTTCTGCCCGTCGTAGGCGTCGGGGGAATCCGCGACCATCTGCAACCCGCTTTCGAAGACTACAAACAGCGCGGTGGCATGGGCGCGCGTGCCCATCACCATGGGCGCCTTGTTGCGCGGCACGAAACTCTCGCGGGTCACGTTATCGAACCCGCCGGGCGTGTAGTCCATCGGCCCCGCCAACATGCGTGTAAAGGCGAGCGTCACGTTGTGCCTGGGAGTGATTCGCGCGCTCCACTTGTTGTACTCCGCGCCCATCACGCCTTCGCGCGTCAGCACGTTGGGGAAGGTGCGGCGCATCCCGTCGGGCTTGAACGCGCCGTGGAAGTCGATCATGAGGTGGTGCTCAGCCGCTTGCTTCGCAGCCGTCCGGTACCAGTTCACCATCCATTGGTCGGTGCGGTCCATGAAGTCGATCTTCACGCCGGCGATGCCCCATTTTTCGAACTGCGCGAAAGCTACGTCCATCTGGTCGGCCATGTCCCGGGAATGAGTCCACAGCCAGATGCGGACGTTCTTCGACTTGGCATACTCGACCAGCATCGGAATGTCAATGGCGGGGATGGACTTGGTGAGGTCCGCGCGGCCACGCCGGGACTGCTCAACCTGGCCGGCCGGCGTGGGTAGGTTCGCCGACCAGCCGGCGTCAATCAGCAGGAACTCGAACTTGTTCCGCGCGGAGAAGTCGATGTAATACTTCATGGTCTCGTTGTTCATGCCGGGCTTCGCCACGCCCTTGGCCTGGCTGCCGTTCCACCAGTCCCAGGAGGTCTTGCCCGGCTTGATCCAGGAAGTGTCTCCGATGGCGCAGGGCGGATTCAAGTTGAGCACCATGTTGGATTCCACCAGCCGTCCGGGTTGATCCGCGATCATCAACACGCGCCAGGCCGATCTGACGGGGGTCTGCGCGATCACTGATACCTTGGACGCATCCGCCTTGGGATCGAAGGAGGGGGCGATGTTCGCGTTGGTGTTAATGTCCTCGACGCGGGTGGCCAGCCGGGCTGCCAGCGTCCCGGCGCCCGCACCGGTGACGAACAGGTTGGAATAGTCCTCGATGTCGGCTTCCGTCAGACCGACCCAGGCGATTCCAGGCACCTCCAGGAGGAGCGGAAGGTTGACCAGGTACTCGGGATGCAGGGCGCTGATAGTCAGTTGGTGATAGTCGTCCTCGTTGCTGGTTTCAAAGCCGCGCGAGATCAGAGAAAAGGTGCTGGCGTCTTTGGAGAAGCGAAACTCGGTGGATTCGTTCAGGATGCGCAATTCCTTCAGGGAAGGCTGCTCGGGCACGATGTAGCGGAAGGCCACGCCGTCATCGTAAGCGCGGCCTTCCACCACCAAGCGGCGGCCGCTGGCGGCCGTCTCCACCGTCTGCACGGTGACGGCGTTGTAATGATTGCGTATGGGATTGGCCTTGCCTGCGACCGGCGTCCAGGTGTCATCCTGGCTGGAGGGCTGCGACGACTCGATCCGGACAGCCGGCCCGAGCGCGGGCGAGCCCTCCAGTGCGAGCCCGAGGTTCGACCACTGGATCACTGGCTGACCGCGAAAAGTCACGCGATACGCCAGTTGGCCGCCTGCCGCCTGGACGGACTGACCGCGCACGGTGGCGATGGAAATCTCGAGCGCCCCGTTCGGCGAGGTGAGCACCACCGGTCCGGTTTGCGCCGCGGCCGTGAGCGCGGCCAACAGAACGAGCGCGAAAATCCTGACGATTTTAAAGAACATACCCCGGTTGGATCCGCGGGAAAAGAGCTTTTTCTGCACCCTACGGTGATACCACATTCTCATGGTCCGATCGTCCTATACTTTGTACATCGCGCTGGAGGCACAGAAAGGAGAAACGCGTGCCAAACGAAGTGGAATCCAATCAATCCACCCGCCGAGGTTTTCTCGGCGCCATGACAGCCATCACCGCGGCTTCCTACAACCGGGTCCTCGGGGCCAACGATCGCGTCGGTATCGGCTTCATCGGGTACGGATTGATCGGCAAGCAGCACATCATGAATTTCAAGAAGTCGTTCCCGGACGTCGACCGGGTGGCACTTTGCGACGTCTACAAGCCGCGCCTCGAGGAAGGCCTGGCGTACATGGAGAGCCCCAATGCCAAGGGCTACGGCGATTTTCGCAAGATGTACGAAAACAAGGACATCGATGGAGTGGTGGTGGCTACGCCCGACCACTGGCATGCCATGCTCACCGTCATGGCCTGCGCGGCGGGCAAGGATGTCTATGTCGAGAAGCCGCTCACGGTTTTCATCGACGAAGGCAAGTGGATGCTCCGGGCGATGAACAAGTACAAACGCGTGGTGGCGGTGGGCACGCAGCGAAACCACAATCCGGGCCATCAGGTGGCCAAGAAGATCGTCGGGAGCGGCTTGCTGGGCAAAATCCAGATGGTCAAGCTGGGAGCCGGCGGCCGCAACGTCTATCCGGGTTTCGGAAAGACGCCGGTGGAGAATCCGCCCGCCGATTTCGATTACGACCTGTGGCTGGGGCCGGCGCCTAAGAAGCCATATCAGAAACACCGCGGGTTGTACCACTTCCGTTGGTTCTGGGACTATTCCGGCGGCCAGTTGACCAACCTGGGGGCCCACAGTGTGGCTGCATTTCTGTTGGTCATGGGCGCCAAAGGTCCGACGAAGGTGGTGTCGTTCGGCGGACGCTTCACCCTCGAGGACGACGGCGAGACGCCCGATCTCCAAGATTGCCTCTACGAGTTTCCCGGGTTCATGATGACGATGGGCGTACGCGAAGCCAACGGGTACCGCGACTCCACGGGCTCGGTGGTCATGGGTGACAAAGGCAACCTGGTGCTGGGCTCGAACCAGGTGGTTCCGGAAATGCACGGCGATCCGGTCAACCAGATTCCACGGTTCCAGGGCCATCCGATCGGCGGTCCGGTGTACAGCGACACCAAGCCGGCGCCGTGGATCGAAGCTCAGGCGGGAACCGGCGGCAGAGGCGGTCCAGGCGGCGGCCGCGGGGCGGCAGGCGGCGCAGGGGGCGGCGAATCGATGGAAGACCAGATGTTCAACGCCAACAAGCGCGACTGGATCAGTTGTATCAAGTCGCGCAACAAACCGTTCTGCGATCTGGAGATGGGGCATCGAACGGCGGTCATCTGCAACCTCGGCAACATGTCGCTTCGCCTCGGCGGGCGGACCATTCACTGGGATCCCGAGAAAGAAGTGGTGGTGGGCGATAAGGAAGCTGCCGCCATGTGCACCAAGCAGTACCGGGCGCCTTGGGAGGGCATCCTCCGCAGCCTTATCAAGGTGTAACCTGAGATCTCCGGTGGCCGCGTTGGCCGCCGGAGACCATGAGGAGCTTAATGAAGCTACTTGCCGTTCCATTCATACTGGTGGGCATGGCCGCGACCGGCCTGCCCCAGACTCCCGCCGGACGAGCCGGCGCCGCCCAGCCGCCGGACACTTTGTTATCGCCTGAAGTGCGGGCGGACCGGACGGTCACCTTCCGCCTTCGCGCGCCCAAAGCCTCCGAAGTGACTGTGACCGGGGAATGGATGCTGGATTACCCGTCCAACCAGACCGCATTGACCAAGGGTAGTGACGGTGTCTGGAGTGTCACTGTCGGGCCGCTGGTTCCGAATATCTGCCTCTACAGCTTCACCGTGGACGGCATGACCATTGCGGACCCCATCAATCCCACGGTCAAATTGCGCGCCCGAACCTCCGCCAGCCTGGTTCTGGTCCCCGGCGGGGAGGCCTGGGAATTCCGCGACGTGCCGCACGGGGTAGTGAACATGATGTGGCACAAATCGGCGGTGCTGGATGGCGCCATGCGACAGGTCTTCGTTTACACTCCGCCCGGCTACGGCCAGAGCGGCTCCACGCGATACCCTGTTTTGTACCTCCTTCACGGCAACCAGGACGTGGCGGCGGGATGGACCTGGACGGGCGCCGCCAACCTGATTCTGGACAACCTCATTGCCGAAAAGAGGGCGGCGCCGATGATCGTGGTGATGACCAACGGGCACGCGGTTCCTTACGGCGCTTCCGCGGAGCCGGGCAAGAACAACGAGTTGTTCGAACAATACCTGCTCAAGGAAGTCGAGCCGATGGTGGAAGCGAATTACCGCGTTGCGGCGGGACGCATCAATCGGGCCATCGCGGGCCTTTCGATGGGAGGCGGGCAGGCGACCCAGATCGGACTGGGCCACGTGGACCGGTACGCGTGGGTGGGCATTTTCAGTTCAGGACCAGCCCAGAACTTCGAGACACGGTACAAAGCCCTGCTGGACGATCCGAAGACTACGAATGAGCGCCTCAAGCTGCTGTTCATCGGGGTAGGGAAAACCGATCCGGGATACGCTCGGGTGAAGCAGTTCTCGGAGATGCTGACGGCCCACAAGATCCAGAACGTCTATTGGGAGACGGAAGGCGCGCACGTCTGGCCGGTGTGGCGGAGATGCCTGGTGGAAACGGCCTCGCGGCTGTTCCAGAAGAGTCCATAGCGGGCGCAAGCCCGGCACGATGCGCAGAAGGTACGTCCGTGGACGAGGGATCAGCGTCGCTGGGTCTCGCCTTGTGAAGCAACTACCCGGCCACCAGCTCTTTCTCGAGGGCCTGATGCAGGAGCATCTTCATGTAGGTCTGGTACGGCAGACCCTTGCGGTCCGCGAGGCGTTGGGCGGCCTCTAGATCTCTCACAGGTATCCGAATGGTGACGCTCTTGGACTTCGGAATGCCCCGCAACAAGCGCCCTTCCTTGGCTGCCTTCTCGAATTGCTCCACGATGAAGTCGGGGTGGCCGTCCCACCAGGCCGCTTCTTCGGCTTCGCTCTCGAACTTCGGAATCGTGGCCGCTTGGGCCGTCTTCTTGCTCGCCATAGGTTATCGCTTCCTGAAGTAGAACTCCTCCTGCCGGAGGGTCAACCCAGCTCACCCCGCCAGCTTCAGATACGCGTAGATCAGCGGCAGCGAAAACAGCGTGCTGTCCACGCGGTCGAGAAGGCCGCCGTGGCCGGGCAGAATCGCGCCGCTGTCCTTCAGGCCGGCGCCGCGCTTCATGGCCGATTCCGTGAGGTCGCCAAGCTGGCCGGCGGCGTTGGCGGCAACCGTGAGCGCCACGGCCTGCGCCACGGCGACTCCCGGCACGAAGCGCAGCAGGTACGCCCCTGCAATCAGCACGGACGCGGCCATCGATGCCGCCGCTCCTTCCCACGATTTGTGCGGGCTCACCCGCGGCGCCATCTTGTGCCGGCCCCAGCGCCGGCCCACATAATATGCGCCCATATCGCCTACCCAGTTGACTAGCAGCGCGTACATCAGCCAGTGAGGATTCAGCTCGCGCAGGGGCATGGCGCACTTCCAGCAGCCGAAGATGTAGACGATGCCCGCCAGCAGCAGGGCCGCGCGGGGAAGCGATTTCGCCAGGTCGCCGGCGCGCATCGCCAGCGCCAGCAGGATGAGCGCGATGCCGAGGACCAGCAACCAGGTCTCCTGCCGCCAGGCCAGCAACAGCAGGCCGGCGCCATAGCCCAGCGGACCGGGCGCGCCGAAACCGTAAGCCTCCGCGACCCCGTTGAACTCGCGGTAGCACAGCAAAGCCACCGTCACCAGCACGGCGAGGAAGGCCCAGAAGTTGGCCCACAAAACTAGGTAGACGACAATGGGAATGAGCGCGGCCGCGGTGAGAACCCGCTTCATGACGAGCGAAGCGCTGCGATCCAAGTCTCGTTCGTGGCCTGGGCGTCGCCGTTGACTGGCGCACTGAGCCCGCCATAGCGGCGGTCGCGTTTCTGGTATTCCAGCACGGCCTCGAGCAGGTCCGTGCGCGTGAAATCCGGCCACAACGTTTCGGTGACGTACAGCTCCGAGTAGGCGATCTGCCAGAGCAGGAAGTTGCTGATGCGCATTTCGCCGGAAGTGCGGATCAGCAGGTCGGGATCGGGGCAGGAAGCCGTGTAGAGGTTGGTGGCAATCAGGTCCTCATCGAGTTTCAGCGATCCGATGCTGCCGTCGAGCCGCGCCATCTCGAGAATCGCGTTGACGGCGTCGACAATCTCCGCCCGCCCGCTGTAGTTGATGGCCAGGTTGACCAGCAGCCCGCGGTTGGCGGCGGTGGCGTCCACCGCGGCGTCAAGTTCGCGCCGGACCTGCGGGGGCAGCGCGTCCAGCCGCCCGATGGCCTGCAAACAGATGTCGTTCTTCTGAAGTTCGGGAAGCTCCTGCTTGAGGTAATAGCGCAGCAGCCGCCACAAAGTTTCGACTTCGGCCCGCGGCCGCTTCCAGTTTTCGACGGAGAAGGCGTATAGCGTGAGCACCTTCACGCCCAGGCGCGCGCAGGCCTCGACGGTCGAGCGGACGGGACCGATTCCCGCTTTGTGGCCGGCGACCCGCGGCAATCGCCGCCGGCCCGCCCACCTTCCGTTGCCGTCCATGATGATGGCGATATGCGCGGGCAGCCGGGCGGGATCGATCGCCTGGGCGAGATCCCAATCCCTCTCACCGGGCTGGAGCGATTCCAGTAAAGCCTTCATGCAGTAACTATTTATAGTACAACACGGCCATGCGCGTGGTGCGCGCTGGGGCGGAGGCTTACTCTTCGCGCAGCGTGCGTACAGGGTCGATGCGCGCCGCCCGCCGCGATGGCAGCCATGCCGCTGCCAGCGCCGCCGCCGAGAGAATCGCCGCGGCCGCCACGATGCTCCCCACGTCATGCTCGGGCACTTCGAACAGCAAGCCTCTCAACAGGCGCGTAGCGGCCAGCGAGCCTGCCAGGCCCAGACACAACCCCGCCGCGGTCCAGCGCGCCGCGTGCAGCAGAAACAGCCTCGTGATCGCCGGAGGCGTGGCCCCCAACGCCATGCGGAGGCCGACTTCGCGCGTGCGCTGGCTCACCAGGAACGCCACCACGCCGTAGATTCCGATGGCCGCCAGCAGCAGCCCGGCGGCGGCGAATCCGCTTAGCAGCAGGGCGTTGAATCGCGGCGTCTCGGTCAGCCTGCCGAAGCGCTCGCGCAGGGTTTCAATGGTCACGGGAAGGGTGGGGTCGAGGTCCGCCAGATCGGCACACAGCAGGTTGGCCATGGCCTGCGGCTGGAACGGGCCGCGGACCACCACGGTGGCCGCGCGCCAACCGTCGCCGGGTGCCTGGTTGCGGAAAGTGTCGTCGGGCGCGTGCTTGCGCAGCAGGTAGAACTCCGGATCGGGTTGTCTATCGAGGCCGAGATTGCGCACGTCTCCGGCGACCCCGACGACAGTGTGCCACGCGCCGCTGGCGCTTCTCAGCACGTGCGCGCCGATCGGGTTCCGGCCCCGGGGGTATCCCGGAAAGAGCCTCCGCGCCAGGGTTTCGCTCAAAACCATGGGGAGCTCCGGGGAGTTGCGGTCCCGCTCCGTGAATGCGCGGCCCCGCGGCACCGGAATCCCCATCGCCGCGAAATATCCGGGCGTGATGTACCTCCAGTCCACATAGCCGCCCGCGCCTTGCGGCAGGTCCGGCCGGCCCTCCACGTTGAGCGCGAAAAAGGGCATGGCGCGCGTGCCGCCGGAGGGTGGAATGGAATCGCCGATTCCGTAGACGGCGGTTCCGGCCAAGCGGTTCAGCCGGGCCTCCAGGCCATCGAAAAACGCCAGCAGACGGGCGTCCTGGCCGTAGGCCTTGCTTAAGACGAAGCGGGCCGACAGCGTATGTCCGGTGTCCACGCCCAGCGGGACCTTCTCCAGATTCCACAGTGATCGCAGCAGCAGGCCCGCACCGGTGGCCAGGACCAGCGAGGCCGCGATCTGCCCGGCAATCAGAAAGTGGCGTAACAGGCCGCGGGTGGTGACCACGGCGCGTCCGGCGGACAAGGTCTCGGCGGACGGACTTTCGAGGGCCGGCGCCAGTCCGAAAAGCGCGCCCGAAATGACCGAGAGCGCCACCGCGAAGAGCAGTACGCGGCCGTCGAGCGCCGCCTGGTTCAGCCTCGGAATAGCCCCGGGGGCGGACGCGATCAGCAACCGAAGCAAGACCCAGGCCAGGCCGCAGCCGGCCAGGGCGCCGATGCCGCCCAACAGCAGGCTTTCCGTCATAGCCTGGCGCACCAGGCGCGCGCGGCCCGCGCCGATGGCAGAGCGAATGGCCAGTTCCCGGCGCCGGCTGGCGGAGCGCGCCAGCATGAGGTTCGCCACGTTGGCGCAGGCGATCAGCAGGACCGCCAGCACCGCGCCGAACAGCGTCCAGGAAGCCAGCCGCACGTCCTCGACCTGGCGGTCGCGGAGCGAGCGCACCACCAGCTTGATCTCCCGGCGAACCGGCGCGGGTGCGTCCCTGCGCGCCTCTTCAAACAGTGGTTGCAGGGCCTCCCGCGCCTGCTGAACCGTCACTCCCCGCTTGAGCCGCGCGAAGACCCGGAAGGCGCGTCCCGAATGCTCCCGGCGCTCGTCCAGCGCTTCCGGAATGACGAGGTCGACCGGGCTGAGATTGAACAGCTCAAAATCCGGCGGCAGCACGCCGACAATCGTGGTGGGTTGCCCGTCCACGGGTATCGCCTTGCCGGCCACAGCGGGGTCCCCCGCGAAGCGGCTTTTCCAAAAACCGAACGTCAGCAGGGCGACTTTGGGGGCGTTCGGTCGATCCTCCTGCCGCGTGAAATTCCGGCCGATCAGCGGTTGAATGCCGAACGTGGGCAGAAACGTGGATTCCACCATGGCGCAGCGCAGCCGCGCGGGATTCGGCTCGGTGAGGTCGCAATCGGAAATGAAGCCGAACGAGGTGATGCTGGAAAACGGCGTCTGGTGCGCGCGAAACCGCACGTAGCCGTCGGCCATCAGGAACTCGTTGCGGTCCATGCTCGGAGCCAGCATCCCGAACGACACCAGGCGGCCGGAATCGGGGTAGGGAAGCGGACGGAACAGAATCCGGTCCACCACGCTGAAGACCGCCGTCGAGGTGCCGATCCCCAAGGCGATCGCCACCGCCGCCGCGATCGTGAAAACCGGCGCCCGGCGGAATCCGCGCAGCGCGTAGCGGATGTCCTGGAGGACGGTTTCGACCCAAGGCATGTCGGGAAGCCGGCGCATGTCTTCCTCCCGATAATAGACACCGCCGCTCTCATCGCAGTTCCAAGCCATCTGGTACGATGAAACTTCCCCTTCATTATGGCGTTGCGCTTTTACAACACGTTGTCACAGCGGGTGGAGGAGTTCTCGCCCGCGCGCGACAATACCGTCCGCATGTATACCTGCGGCCCCACGGTCTACGATTACGCCCATGTCGGCAACTTCCGCACCTTCACATTTCTCGACATTCTGCGCAAATGGCTGCGCGCCAGCGGATTCCGCCTCGACCACGTCATGAACATCACGGACGTGGATGACAAGATCATCCGCAATGCCGTGGCCCAGCACAAGACGCTGGGGGAATACACCGACATCTATACCAAGGCTTTCCTGGAGGACTGCGCCACGCTGCGGCTGGAGCGCGCCGAGCGCCTGGTCCCCGCCACGGAGCACATCGACGACATGGTCGGGGCGATCGAGCGCCTGGGCGCCGGGAACCACACCTACTCCAGCGACGGTTCGGTGTACTTCCGGATTTCCACCTTTCCCGAATACGGCAAGCTCTCGCACAACGATTTCAGCGGCAACCTGGCGGGCGCGCGCGTCGACGTGGACGAATACGAAAAGGCCGACGCCCGCGATTTTGCGCTGTGGAAAGCGCCCAAGGAAGGCGAGCCGTTCTGGCCCGCCGCCATCGGCCCGGGCCGCCCCGGTTGGCACATCGAGTGCTCCGTGATGGCCATCAAGTACCTCGGCGATACGCTGGATATTCACGCCGGCGGCGTCGATCTGATCTTCCCGCACCACGAAAACGAGATTGCGCAATCGGAATCGCTGACCGGCAAACCTTTCGCGCGCTTCTGGCTCCATGCCGAGTTTCTCATGGTGGAGGGCCAGAAGATGTCCAAGTCGCTTGGCAACTATTACACGCTACGCGACCTGCTCGACCGCGGCTACCAGCCGGAAGCCATCCGCTACCTGCTGGCTTCGGCGCCGTACCGCAAATCGCTCAACTTCACCTTCGACGGGCTGAAATCGTCCGCCATCGCCATCGACCGCCTGCGCAATTTCAAGCTGCGGCTGGAGACCGACCAGTACCCCGACGGCGTCAACGAACCGTTGCTGGCCCGCACGGCGCAGGCTTCGCAGGCATTTGCCGACAGCCTCGACGACGACCTCAACACCGCCGAAGCCCTGGCTGCGGTCTTCGAGTATGTACGCGACGCCAACAGCGCCATGGACTCCGGCGAGTTCCGCGCGGGCAACGCCGCCGCGGCGCTCGAGTTTCTCGACCGCTTCGATTCCATATTCGACGTGCTCAAGCCCACCGTCAACAGCGGCGAGCTCTCCGACGCGGAAATCGAGTCCCGTATCGCGGAGCGCGCCGCCGCCAAGAAAGCCAGGAACTTCGTGCTCGCCGACCAGGTTCGCGACCAGCTCCTGGAACAGGGCATTATCCTCGAGGACACCAAGTCCGGCGTGCGCTGGAAGAGGAAATCGAATTGAAGATCGAGACCCAAGCCGTCCACGCTGGCGATCGCAAGAAACCCGGCCCCCACGTTCCCGTCACCACCCCGATTCACACCGCCTCGAGCTACTTCTACGACTCCATGGAACAACTCGACCGCGTTGTCGGCCGGACGGAGCCGGGCTACAGTTACGCGCGCTACGACAACCCCACGAACGCGGCGCTCGAAGAGCTCATATCCGTGCTCGAGAGCGGCCACGGCGCGCTGGCCTGCGCCTCCGGAATGGCGGCCGTGCACATGGCCGTGGCCACCGCGCTGGTTGACCGGCGGAAATCCGTGGTGGCGGCCGATGCGCTCTACGGCGCCACCATCGGCCTGCTCACGAAGGTGCTCGAGCCGGCGGGCGTGGCGGTGCGGTTCACCGACGCGTGGGATCTCGAGGCCCTCCGCGCCGTGGTGGACGAAGCCCGCCCCGGCTGCATCCTGGTCGAGACCATTTCCAACCCGCTGCTGCGCGTGGCCGAGATCGACCGGATCGCCGAAATCGCGCGCCGGGCCGGCGCCGCCCTGGTGGTGGACAACACTTTCGGCACGCCGCTCGTGGTGCGTCCCCTCGAGTTGGGCGCCAACTTCACGGTTCACAGCGTCACCAAGTACCTGGCCGGCCACGGCGACGTGCTGGGCGGTATCGTGGTCTCGGACGAGCAGCACTTCGAGGCCCTGCGCGCCCTTTCCCGCGTCGTCGGTCCGGTGCTCGGGCCGTTTGAAAGCTACCTGACCATGCGCGGCATCAAGACTTTTCCGCTACGCATGGAACGCCAGTGCGCCAATGCGTGCCGTGTGGCCTCCTGGCTCGGCGCCCATCCCAAGGTGGAGCGCGTGTACTTTCCGGCCGACCCCGCGCATCCCGACGCCGCCGCCATCCGGCGCCTTTTCCCGGCCAACCTCTACGGCGGCATGGTGAGTTTCGAGATCAAGGACGCGGGCAGGGAAGAGGTTTTCCGCTTCATGGACTCGCTCAAGCTGATCGTGCCCGCCACCTCGCTGGGCGATGTCCACAGCATGATGCTCTACCCGGTGATGAGCTCGCACCGCGAGATCTCGCCCCAGCACCGCGAGCGCATGGGTATCCGCGACAACCTGGTGCGTTTTTCCGCGGGCATTGAAGCCGTGGAGGACATCATCGGGGACCTGGAGCAGGGGTTAGCCAACTCCGGCGGGTAGGATCACGGCAGCGTTTCCAGCAGCCGGTCGATTTCGGAAGGACTGTTGTAAAAGTGCGGCGAGGTCCGCACCCACCCGGCTCGCGCCGCGGTGATCATGCCGGAGGCGCGCAGTTTCCGTACGATCTCCGCGGCCTCGAGCGGCGGCTTGCGGAAGCTCACAATGCCCGCACCCGTTTCCGGTGTTCGATCTCCCAACAGTTCGTACCCACGCGCCTGGACGCCCTGGGCAATCCGATCACCGAGATTTTGGATAACCGGGGCGATTTCTCCTACGCCAACTCCAAGTAAAAACTCAATTGAAGCCTTCAATCCAAAACATCCAATGGTATTTAGCGTTCCACACTCGTATCGGCCAGCATCCGGCCTCAAGGTCATGTCACGGGAGGCGTAGTCGTCGTGCCGCGCCACGTTGGTCCAGCCGAATTCCACAGGCTCCACGCGGTCCTGCAGTGCTTGGTTTATGTAGAGGATGCCGCACCCTTCCGGCCCCAACAGCCACTTGTGACCGTCGGCGGCCAGCGCATCCACCCCACAGGCGCGCACATCGAGCGGAAACGCGCCTAACCCTTGTATGGCATCTACTAAATAAATGCATCGGTTACGCCTGCAAATCTCACCAATTGCTTGAATGGGAGCCCGCCGTCCGCTCAGGAATTGCACAAAGCTGATGGCCAAGAGGCGCGCGCCCTTAGTGGCTTGGTCGATGCAGTCCAAAGGGTCCGCGACGGAAAGCCACCTGACCTCGATCCCTTTCTCTTCCAACCGCTTCCAGGGGAAGTAGTTGGCCGGAAACTCCTCGCGGAACCCCACCATTCGGTCCCCCGGCTTCCAATCCAGCCCCATGGCCACGGTGGCGATGCCTTCCGACGTGTTCTTGACCAGGGCGATTTCCGACCGGTCGGCCCCGATCAGTTTGGCTGCCGCCACCCGCAGTCCCTCGTAGGCGGCCAGCCACTCGCCATAGTGCAGGCTGCCGAAAGTGAGGCAATCGTCCGCCAGGCGCTTCATGGCCTCCGCCGCGGGCTTCGACAGCGGCGCTACGGCCGCGTGATTCAAATAGATCAGGCGCTCGCGAACCGGGAACTGGTCCGCGTACCGCTGCCACAGCGGCAGCCCGGCCGCGCGATCTTGAACAGATTCGGAATTCATTCCTTTTAGAATACGTTGATCACGGGTCAGCGATTAGCCCCAGGCGGCGCCCCAACTCGCCTGGCGGGCGGCGCGGAAGGCCTGGCGGTCACTCCGCGGCGCGCGCACCGTTCGCACACCGCCCGGCGCGCAAGTCTCCAGTTCGATCAGTCCGGGCCGCTGGCGCGGGCGCCGGATGATGCGCGATGCAGGCAAGTCCGCCGGCTCGCGCGCCACCGCGACGTAACTGAACTTTTCGTCTTCGTAACACAGCTCCGCATCTTTGATCCGGCGATGGAGGGACGAGCGCTCCGCGCGCGCCGCGAAATGGCACCAGTCGGGTGCGGCCAGCGGGCACGGCGTGGCGGCGGGGCAGGGCGCCACCATGCGCGCGCCGGCTTCCAGCAATGCCTCGCGCACCTTGAGGATCAGCGCAGATCCGCGCGGCGTGCCCGGTTCGATGGCCACCAGCGCTACGCGCGCGGCCTGCCACAAGCGCGCCGCCAGAGGCTCGGCGATTTCGCCCAGCGAGTAAGCCGCCATCACCAGGTCGTGCGGCGGAAGGGCATTTATGCGCGTGACGTCTTCCAGCATGACGGCGGCTTCGGGCAGCCACTGGTGCGCGGCGGCGGCCAGCGCGGAATCGCGCTCCACCATGGTGATGGTCTGGGCTTCCGGAAAGCACTCGCGCGCGGCCAGCGACGCTCCGCCGGCTCCCGCTCCGATGTCGAGCACGCTCAAGATGGGGCGCGCTCCCAGGCGCTGCCGCAACTCGCGCAGCACGGCGTGAGCGGCGGCGAAGGTCGCCGGCATGCGGGTCACCAGGTAGGCGGCCGTGCGTGCGGGGTCCGGCAGGCGCACGGCGCGGCTTTCGCGGTAGGCCTCCGACATCGCCGATGCCGCGTGCTTGAGCGTCGGAAACCCGACCGCCTCGGCCCGCTCTTCGATCATGCGCCTGACGCGAATCGGCAGTTGCACACTTTCATCATGCACCGGTCTTGAACGAGAAGAACCCGCTCACGTTCTCCCAAAGCAATTGCGGAAAGCTCTTGTCGAGGTAGGACCGGATGGACACGTAGCACTCGTCGCACTGGTTGCGGCTGGTGAATTCGCGGATCATGCGGGTGCGCTCTTCGAGCGGGTAGCGGTGGAACTGCATGGAACACGGCTGCAAGGCGCCATCGGCGGTCACCACCAGGAAGCGCAGGCCGGCCTTGCAGCCGGGGGTTCCGCCGTTGGCGAAGTAGCGGCGCGTGGCTGCGAGCGTGGTGGGCGCGTTGGCGATCCAGTTGGTCTGGTCGCGGCGCGCCTCCACGCGGTCCAGGTGCGCGTTCAATTGCGCAAGCTGTTCGGGCGTGTTGAGGAAGTGGTCGCGGCAGCCGGTGCGCCGCGTCGAGTACGCGCTATAGCACAGGTTGACGCCCCACTCGCGGGCCTTGTCCGCAATGGCGCCGATCTCACCCACGTTCTCGCTGGTGATGCAACTGTTGAGCACGATGTCGTCGTGCCCCAGCTTCGCCATGCGCGGAACCAGGCTCTCGAGATGCCGGTAGAGGCCCGGATAGGCGCGGAAATCGTCATGCCGCTCATCGGGGAAATCCAGGCTGACGGAAAACTGGTCGATGCCGGCCTCGCGCAGCGCCAGGTACTTCTCCGGGGTCATGAGCGACCAGTTGGAAACCAGAATGGCGTACGGCAGCTTGGACCCGCCCTTGATGTGGCGGACAATTTCGACCACGTCGTCGCGCAGCAGCGGCTCGCCGCCTGACACCTGCACCACGCAAGGGCGCAGCGCCCGCATGTAGCGGCGGTATTCGGCGGGCTTCCGATTGCGCGATTCATCGCGCGGCCCGCCGTGGTCGCAATGCTTGCAGAAGCACGTGCAGGCGTCCGTCACCTCGAACGAAACCACGATGGGGCGTTCGGCGATCCAGTTGAGCGACCCTCGCCCGATAATCCGCAGCGATTCGATGAGGGGGACCTTGCGCAAACGACAAGCCTCGAAGAAAAACGATGGTAACATGCCGCGCCGCGGGCTTGCGATTTCTCGTGACGCTGTTATGCCATATCGGCTATACTTAAGAAGTGCCGGACATTCAGCGAGCCATCAAGGAGTTGCAGGAGACCGCTATCATGATGAGCGGTATTCAATCGCGGCAGGCAGAGCTGCTGAAACAGCACGCCGAATGGTCGCATTCCCACGACCTTGCGATGACCCAGGCCCGCGAGCGCGGCCGGGAGACCGACGAGCGCATCGATAAGCTCGTGATCGCTATCGGCGAGTTGCTGCGGAAAGACGGCAAATAGCAGCTCATGCCGCACACGCTGACTACACGCGCCGCTCGCAAGATGGCGGCCGCGCGGAAGACGTACGGCGGCCCTCGCGGCGTCAGTATGCCCTGCGGATGGTGCGGCAAGCCAATGACCGCCAGCCAGATGCGGAAGCACTTTACGGATTGCCCCAGGAGGCCCAATGATTAACCCCGAGGAATTGGCGATCTGCAGGAGGCGCGGGCACGAGACGCGGATGCTCGACGATCAATGGGAGCGGTGCAAGTGGTGCGGCCTGTGGCTGCGCCGGGTCGTTACCGTTGAGGAGCGCGAAGACGAACCACCGAAGGACGAAGAGAGCCCGTTCGGGCGCGGGCTGAAATGATGAGAGTCGCCATGTCCGGCGACCAAGCCCTCATCCAAATCGTGGATGCCGCGTTGGCCGAGGCGGCGCGCAAGAGCGGGCCCTGGCTGGTCTGCCGCCCCGGCTGCACCGAATGCTGCCTGGGACCTTTCCCCATCACCCAGCTTGACGCTCGAAGGCTGCGAGAGGGTCTGGTGGAACTCGAACGGCGCGACCCGCAGCGCGCCGCCGGTGTCCGCGAACGGGCACGCCAGGCTGTAGCCGCCACCACGGACGATCAGCCGTGTCCGGCGCTCGACCCTTCGACCGGAACGTGCGACCTCTACGCCGCGCGCCCCATCACCTGCCGCATCTTCGGCCCGCCGGTGCGCTGCGGCTCCGAGGCCGTGGGCGTCTGCGAGCTGTGCTTCCAGGGCGCCAGCGACGAAGAGATTGCCGCTTGCCAGGTGGAGGTCGATCCGCTGCTGGAATCCCAATTGTCAAATGAAGTTGAGGAAAGCACCGGCGCGCGCGGCGAAACCTCGGTGGCTTTCGCGCTGGTCACGGCGCAATGAGCATCCGGCACGCGCTGGCGATCCTGGGGCTTTGGGCCTTCGCACTGCTGGCGTATTCCAACTCCTTTCGGGCCGGCCTCTCGCTCGACAATGCCTGGGTGATTCAGGAAGATTCCCGCATACAAGCCGCCACATCCGAGAATGCGCGCCTGATCCTGACGCAGGATTATTCGTACAAGAACTCGTCCAGCGGGCTATATCGTCCGCTGACGACGTTCTCCTACCTGCTGAACTACACCATTCTCGGCGGCGGTTCCCATCCGGCTGGCTACCATTGGGTCAATTTCGCGCTGCACGCCGTGAACATCCTGCTGGTCTATTGGCTGGGCTTGCTGCTGTTCCAGGAGATGGGACCCGCATGGGCGCTGGCGGCGGTCTGGGCGCTTCATCCCATCCTCACCGAATCGGTCACCAACATCGTGGGCCGCGCCGATCTGCTGGCCGGTTTCGGGGTGCTGGCGGGTCTGCTGTGCCACGCGAAAAACGCGGCTGCTTCCGGCCGGCGCAAGCTGGCGTGGCTGGCGGCGCTGATGCTGGCCGCCACCATCGGGATGTTCTCGAAGGAAAGCGCCGTGGTGCTGCTGGCGGCGATGGTGATTTTCGACTTCACGTTCGGAACGGGCGGAGCACGCGCCCGCTGGGCCGGATATGTCGCGGTGGCGCTGCCAGTTGCGCTCTTCTTGTACGTTCGTTCCCGGGTCTTTGCGGGACTTGCCGCGGCGCCGGTTCCGTTCACCGACAACCCTCTGGTTGGCGCTGGTTTCTGGACTGCGCGGCTCACCGCCGTCAGGGTGATCGGCAAGTACCTGTGGCTGCTAGTGTGGCCGCGCGATTTGTCCTGCGATTACTCCTATAACCAGATCCCGGCAGCCGATGGTTTTGCCGCCCTGGCGGTTTGTGCCGCCGCTGCCGCGGCTGCCATCTTTTGCTACCGCCGGCACAAGGCGGTGTGCTTTTTCATCGCCTTCTTTTTCGCGGCTCTGGCGCCTACTTCCAACCTGGTGATTCTCATCGGCAGCATCATGGCCGAGCGGTTTCTGTATCTGCCCTCGGTGGGCTTCGCCGGTTGTCTGGTTTGGGCGATCTATAGGCGGCCGCGCATTGCGCCCGCCGTGCTGGTCCTCATCAGCGCGGCGTTGGCCATCCGTACGTACGCCCGCAACATCGACTGGCTCGATGACCAGAGCCTCTGGGCCAGCGCCGCCAAGGTGTGCCCCGCCAGTTACAAGACACGCCTGCATCTGGCGACTGCGCTGGTCGGACCCAAGGGAGAACGGATAGACCGCGCCATCGGCGAGGTGGACCGGTCGCTCGCTATTCTCGATGGCCTGCCCGACGATCGAAACGTCCCTCAGGCTTACGCCGTCGCCGGTTTCATGTACATCATGCAGGGCGACTTGCTGGCCGCCAACAACAAGCAGTGGTATCAAAAGGCGTTGGATGTGTTGTTGCGCGGCGAGAGAGTCGATCGCGTCTCCGCCGAGGAACTGCGGCGCGAAAACCAATTGCGCGGCGTCGCGACATCCGCCTCGGGCTGGTATCCCTTGTATCTGGCGCTGGGCGACGCGTACCTTCGCCTGTCCGATCCGCGCCAGGCCATGGAAGCGTTCGAGTATGGCCGCATCCTCCGCCCGGCGCCGGAGTTTTTCGAGGACATGTCGGCCGCCTGGCGCGCCATGGGAGACCCGCAACGGGCCGCCATCACGCTGATTGAGGGACTGATTGTAGACAAGAGTCAGACCAAGCTGGCTTCCGAGTTGGTGGCTTTGTACCGGCAGACCGATCCGGGGAGCTGCGCACTCAGCCTGGACCCGGCCTGTCCTCTGGTGCACGACCAGGTCTGCACAGCCTTCCGGAACGTGAAGCGGCTTTACATGCGGATGGGACAAGAGCCCCTGGCCGCCGGCATCGGGCGGAGGGCCGTAAGCGAGGCGGGCTGCCCCGCGGAGCTTCAGTGACTGACACACGCGTCCCAAGGCGCGGGGGTGCCCTCTGGGCCCTGCGCCGCGTGGACGCTGGTGTCTGTCACTGAATTTTCTACTTCCACTTGATGTTGCAGCCGATGCTGGGTTTCTGGCGCGGGTGCACCGGCCTGCCGGCGAGTACGGCGTCGATGGCGGCCCGCAGATCGGCGCCGGTCACCGGTATCCCGTTTCCTGGACGACTGTCATCGAGCTGGCCCCGGTAGACCAGATGCCGGATCTCGTCAAAGAGGTAGAAGTCCGGTGTGCAGGCGGCCTGATAGGCGCGCGCCGCCTCCTGAGTTTCGTCGTAGCAGTACGGATAGGTGAGATCAAGCTCTTTCGCCATCGCGCGAAGCCCGTCCGGCGCATCGTCGGGATATTGGACCGCGTCGTTCGACGAAATGGCTACGATACCCAGCGGCTTTGCGGCGTAGTCCTTTCCCATCCGCGACAATTCGTCTTTGATGTGTTTCACGTAGGGGCAATGCCGGCAAATGAACATCACCAGCAGCCCTTTCTTGCCGGTGAAAGTCTCCAGGCGGATGGTCTGGCCGGAGACGACGTCCGGCAGTCGAAAATCGGGGGCGGGAGTTCCCAGCCCGAGCATGGTGGATTCGGTAGCTGCCATGGTTCTGACTCCAGAATATCAGCCGCCCTGCGCGGGTTCCGACAGGACCTCCCGCACCTTGGCGGTCAGTTGCGCGGGGGAGAATGGTTTGGGCAGATAGGCCACGCCCGGATCGAGCAGGCCTTCGTGCGCAATCACGTTGGCCGTGTATCCCGAGATGTACAGGATCTTCAGCGAAGGACGAAGCGCCAAAAGCCGCGTGGCCAGTTCTCTTCCGGTCATGCCCGGCATCACCACATCGGTGATCAGCAGGTGGATTGGCCCCGGGTCCCGCTCGCACAGCGACAACGCCTCGCTTCCATTAGGGGCTTCGAGGAGCCGATACCCCTGGCTTTTCAGCACCGCCAGCGTCAGTCTCCGCACTTCCGTCTGGTCCTCGACCACGAGCACGGTTTCGGTGCCTCGCGGAGTCTCCGCCGCCGCAACTGGCGCTGGGAGCGGCTCGGGGGCTCCGCCGGCCCTGGGAAAATAAACCTTGAACGTCGAGCCTTTGCCGGGTTCGCTATAGACCCAGATCCAACCGCCGCTCTGTTTCACGATGCCGTAGACCGTGGGAAGACCCAGGCCGGTTCCCGCTCCGGTGCCTTTGGTGGTGAAGAAGGGCTCAAAGATGTGTTCCATGACCTCCTGGGTCATCCCCGCTCCCGTATCGGTGATGGAGAGGAGGACGTAAGGCCCGGCTTCCACGCCGGCGTGCTGCGCGGCATAGCCCTCGTCCAGATCGGTGTTCAACGTTTCTATGACGATCCGGCCGCCCTCCGGCATGGCATCGCGGGCGTTGACCGCCAGGTTCATGAGAACCTGGTTCATTTGGCTTGGATCCGCCATCACGGAACCGAGGCTCGGATCGAGGCGCGTGATAATTTCGATGTCTTCGCCGATCAGCCGGGAAAGCATCTTGCCGGCCTCGGCGACTACGTCGTTGAGGCTGATGACCCGTGGCTCGGCCACCTGCTTTCTGCTGAACGCCATGAGCTGTTGGGTGAGCGCCGCCGCCCGATTGCCCGCCAGGAGAATCTCTCCCACTGGCTCGCGCAGCGGATCGCCGGGGCCCATCTCGTCCAGAAGCATGGCGCAGTAACCGTTGATCACGGTCAGATGATTGTTGAGGTCGTGGGCGACCCCGCCTGCCAGCCGCCCGACGCTCTCCATCTTCTGCGCTTGCAGCAGTTGGCGCTCCAGATTGCGCCTTTCGTCTTCCGCCCGTTTCTGCCCGGTAATGTCCTGGACGAGAGCGATGAAGTGCAGAGGATCTCCGGAGGGCGAGCGGAGCAGCGACGCCGTCAGGTTTACCCAAATCACGCCGCCGTCTTTTCGGAGGTAGCGCTTTTCCATCGCGCAACTGGGCAACTCACCGCTCAACAGTTGCGCCAGGCGCTGTTCGGTTCGATCGACGTCGTCCAGATGGGTGATCTCGCGGATCGTCAGTTGAAGCAGTTCCTCCCGCGAGTATCCCGTAATCTCGGAGTATCGCTGGTTCAACTGGACGAACCGTCCGTCCAGGGATGCCTGAGCCATGCCGATGGCGGCCTGCTCGAAGATCGCGCGAAAACGGGATTCGCTTTCTTGCAGCGCCTGCGTAGTCCTCTCTTCGAGCGCCCGGCGCTCGATTTCCGCCTCGTAGCGCTCCCGGTAGAACAGGAATTGCTGGCGCCGCCACCAGAGCACGATGATGGCGCCCACCGCCAGAATCAGCGAAACCGCACCCAGGCCCAGCACCAGCGAGAGCCGGCGAACAGGCGCTTGCACCTCGTCCTCGTCCATCTTGGCGACCAGGTACCACGGCGTATCGGGAACGCGCCGGACGGCGGCGAACACCGGCACGCCCCGATAATCCAGCGCTTCGATGTTCCCTTCCTTGCCGCGCACGGCCTCGACCGCCGCAACGTCCGTCTGGCTCATGGGGACTCTGAGGTTGACCGCCGAATTCTCACGGCCGCGAAGCCGGTTCAAGTACACGGCCTCACCGCCATCCCGGCGAACCAACACCGTTTCCCCGCTCGCACTGGCGACCGGCCAGGTTTGGAGGAGCGGGTACACGTATGTCTCGGGATCTATGCCGAGTGCCAGCACGCCGAATGCCGCCGGATCGGGGGCGAGTCTCAGGGCCAGGTTCAGTGCGAGATGGACCGGTCCGAAAGGTGAATCGCGGTGAAAGTCCCGAACCACGACATCGCTGGCCTGGAGCGTCTGCTCGACAAGTGTACGAAGGCGTTCATCGTTGCCGAACCTCGGTCCTACCGAGAGGACCAGCCTTCCCTGCCGGTCGAGGAGCCGGACGCTCGGGTAACGCAGGTGTTTCGACAGCGCGTCCATCCAGGCGTAAACATCGGCCCGCTCGGACGCGTTGGCCTTTCCCGCCAGAACACGCCGGATTACGGTCAAAGCCATGCGGTCCGCCAGAATGGCGCGCGCGTCGCCAAGCCGCCTCGTCCGCCACGTGGATAGCTCCCTGACCTTGATGTCGGCGATGGTGAGAAGCTGGTTGCGGACGTCCTGCTCGACGGTGTCCTTTTGTTCGATGTGAAACCAGTACGCCATCGCGCCGATGGCGATGGCTAGAAGGACGAACAGGGCGAGAAGCTGATACGGAACGCGGGGCGAAGAACTGGATCTCATGCCCTCACTCGAAGCAGATAGTTCTCAGCGTAGCAGAACTCAAGCCACATCCACCCAGGCGTGTTTCCGGTGGCTGTCCATCTCCGCCTGGAGGATCGTGAGCGTCCGCAGGCCGTCGGCGAACTGCGGGTACTCGGGTTCGGAGCCAGGCTCCTCGATCGACCGGTAGAAGCGGCGGAACACCTGCTTGAAGGTGTCGTCGTAGCCTTCGCTGTGGCCGCCCGGCAGATCCGCGTAGGAGCGCGCGCGCTCTTTCAGCAGCGACGGGTCCTTGATGATGATCTGGTTGTTGGTGTTGCGGTTGCCGATCCACAGCTCGTCGGGGCGCTCCTGGTCCCAGGCCACGCCGGCTTTGGTCCCGTAGATCTCGATGTTCAGACGGTTCTTGCGCCCGGCCGAAACCTGGCTGGCGGTGAAGGCGCCGCGCGCGCGGTCGCCCATGCGGAACGCCACGGCGCCGAAATCCTCGGTGTCGATGGGCGTCTCGATGTAATCCTCGGGCTTCAGCATCTTGCCGGCGAACGTCTCCACCGGTCCCTTGGGACGCTTGTGGGTTTTGTGGTAGGTCTGGAGATCGGCGCACACCGAGGTGATGCGCAACCCGGTGACGTGCTCGGCCATGTCGCACCAGTGCGAGCCGAGGTCCGCCAGGCAGCGCGACGGGCCGCTGGTTTTGGAATCGAGGCGCCAGTTCCAATCGGTGTCGTAGAGCAGCCAGTCCTGGGAATAGGTGCCCTGGACCACCAGGATCTCGCCCAGGTCGCCATCCTCCCGCATGCGGCGCATGTGCTGCACCATGGGGTAGAAGCGCAGGTTGTGGAAGGTGCAATTGCGGCGCTGGGTCTCGCCCGCCAGCGCCACCAGCCTGCGCGCCTCCTCCACCGAGGTGGCCAGCGGCTTCTCGCAAATCACGTGCTTGCCAGCCTGGAGCGCGTCCTTGGCCATGGGGAAATGCATGAAGTTGGGTGTGCAGATGTGCACCGCGTCGACGGCCGGGTCTTCCAGAATCCTGCGGTAATCCGAGTCGATTTTCTCGACGTGGAATTCGGCGCCCAGCCGCGCCGCCTTCTCCACCTCGCTTTCGCCGATGGCATACACCTGGACGTAGCCCAGCCTGCGGATGCCTTCCAGATGGACGCGGCCCACGAAACCGGTGCCGAATACCGCTGCTTTGAATCGATGCATAATTTCCTCCGACAAAAGTGTGGTCTGGGCAGGCTAAAGCGTGCCCCACCATAATCTAACGCAAAAGTTGTTAGATTGGTATCACGCCGTCATGCGGGTTAGGATCCGGTTTGCCAGACGTTCCAGGACCGCCACCAGGCGCAGGAGAGACCAGCGAATTGCCCTGGTGGTGGCCGCGCTGCTGACGCCGGCCGCGGTCATCGCCGCGGCGCTCGGATTGTGGCGCATCGCCGCCGACCTGAACTGGGCCAACAATTTTGCCATCCCCTCCGGGATCTTCTCTCATTGGCAGGTATGGCTGGGCGCGGCCGCCGCGCTGCAGTTTTGCTCGCGCATTCTGAACCGGTACGGGAAAAGCGCGGGCCGCGCCACCTCCTGAAGGCCGAAACCGTTTTGATATTCTAATTCTTAGAGACCCGCCATGCGATACGCCCGGTACCCGTCTAGGAGTTCCTTCTTCTACGGATACTTCCCCGCTGGAGTCAAGTGGCTCCTGATCGTCAATACGGCGGTTTATATCCTGACCGGTCTGGCGCCGCGCTCCTTCGAAGCCGATATCGCGGTGCTGGCGCTGGCGCCGGTAGCGGTGGTCTACCACTTGGCCTTCTGGCAACTGGCGACCTACCTGTTTCTGCATGGCGGCGTGTGGCACCTGCTTTTCAATATGCTCACGCTGTGGATGTTCGGCGTGCCGTTGGAGCAGGATTGGGGCACACGGAGGTTCCTCAAGTACTACTTCCTGTGCGGAATCGGCGCGGGCCTTTGCGATGTGGCGCTGCATGCGGCGATGGGCGACTGGGGCACCCGCACCATCGGCGCGTCGGGCGCGATTTTCGGCTTGCTGCTGGCCTTCGGCGTTCTGTATCCGAACCAGACGGTGTTGATGAACTTCCTGTTCCCCATCAAGGCCAAGTACATGGTCATCATCTACGGGGTGATCGAGCTTTGGATGTCTATCGGCCCCAACACCGGCGTAAGCAGCATTGCCCACCTGGGGGGCATGCTGTTCGGGTACGTGTACCTGAAGGGCCGCTGGCCGGCCTGGCGCATGCCCGACGCGCTCGGCGCGTACCGCCAGTGGAGGCTCCAGCGCGCCAAGAGGAAGTTCCAGGTTTACATGCGAAAACAGGGCGGGCGCGGGCCGTGGGTCAACTGATCCGCAACGTCAGTGCCGGTTGGCGCGTCTTCTGATATAGTGACACCAGAAGCACGCCTATGCGACCCTCCAGAACCCTCATGATGTGTGGCGCCGCACTGCTGGCGGCGGCCGGGTTGTCGATCGGTCAGGAGCAGGGGCCTGTGCGCGACCCCAGCACCACGGTCGCCAAGCCCAAGAAAGCGGACGCCGGCAACAATGCCGGCGAGTCCGACCTTCCCCCCATTCCCTCGCGCCTGAAGAAAGACAAGGTGGACATCGGCAACCTGCCCAGCTTCAAGAGCAACGTGGACATCGTCACGGTGGACGTGGCGGTGGTGGACAACAAGGGCCACTTCATTCCCGGCATTCCGCCCGGAAACTTCCGCGTGCTGGAAGACAACGTGCCCCAGCAGATCCGCGGGGTCAATATGGGCGAAGCGCCCATGACCGTGGCCATGGTGATCGAGTTCAGCAACCGGTTCCAGCAGTATTGGGGACCGGCCTGGTATCAGACGCTGCAGCTCGCGTGGGGTTTCGCGTCGACCCTGAAGCCGGAGGATTACGTGGCCGTGGTGGCCTATGACCTGCGCACGGAAATCCTGGCGGACTTCACTACCGATCGGAGCAAGGTGCAGGAAGCGCTGAGCCGGCTTCAGATTCCCGGGTTCTCCGAGTGCAACCTGTTTGATGCGATCACCGATACGGCCGATCGCATGTCCGGAATCGAGGGGCGCAAAGCCATTGTGCTGATCGCTTCGGGCATCGACACCTTCAGCAAGATCACCTTCGACCAGTGCCGCAAGTCGTTGCAGCAATCCGGCGTGCCCATCTATGCCATCGGCCTGATGCAGACCCTGCGCGAGCTGATCGACGCGCGCGGAGGCATGGGATCCATCCAGCGCATGGACTTCCTCCAGGCCGATAACGAGATGCGGACTTTCGCCAAGGAGACCGGCGGCCAGTCGTTCTTCCCCCGCTTCCAGGGCGAATATCCCTCGATTTTCGGGCAAATCCACCAGGCGTTGCGCAACCAGTACGTAATCACCTACTCTCCCAGCAACAAGGCCCACGACGGCAGCTTCCGCAAAATCAAAGTCGACCTGGTGAACCCCGCCACCAACGAACCGCTGCCCGTGAAGGACGAGAAGGGCAAGCCCATCAAGTACCAGATCGTCGCCAAGGTTGGCTACAAGGCGCCCCGCGAAGTGGAATAGCGCCGGGGCCAGACACCCGCGGGGGGCCAGACACCCGCGTCCCAAGGCGCTTTTTTTGCGCCGCGTGGACGCTGGTGTCTCTTCCGAAAATGGAACGTAAGTTGTTGATTCCCCGTGCCGGACAGAATCCATTTTCATCGTGTGTTGTGAGCCGCCGCGGCTCATAGAGCAGGACTGTCCCCGAATTTTCTGTCCCCGAACCTTCCCCCGAATTTTCCGAATTTTCGCACAGCGCGTGCGTTTTCGCACACTGGGCTGCCTGGATTCCGGGGCAACGTCCGCCCGATTTGTCAAGCACTGAATCTGGCGATTTTACAAGATGATGCAAGAGCGTTGACAGGCACGTTACAGGTCTGTTACTCTCGCACGGTTGCAGCATGAAGACCCCGGCTCCGCCCCACCCCAACATTCTGCTGGTGGACGACAATCAGGATGGATTGCTCGTCCGTCGATCGGTGCTCGAAGAACTGGGGTACGGTGTATCCATCGCCCGCAATGGGGAAGAGGGCCTCAAACTTTTTGAGAGCGCCAACTTCGACGTGGTGGTGACGGATTACCGGATGCCTCGCATGAACGGGGCGGAACTGATCCAGCGGATTCGCAAACTGAACCCCAACGCGCGCATCATTCTGCTCTCCGGCTTCGTGGAGGCGCTGGGGCTGACGGAGGAGAATACCGGCGCGGATGTCGTCATCGCCAAGAGCTCGAACGAGCCGGCGCACCTGACGCGCTGGGTCAAGCGCCTGCTGAACCGCGCCGCGCGCAAGCCTCCCGCCACGCAGAAGATCGCTCCCGCGCGAGCCAAGGCGGCGAGCGGCTGAAATCTGGCACACTGAAAGCGTGCCCCGTCCTTTTCTTCTGGTTGTAGCGTGCCTGTCGGCGGCCCTCGCGGCCGCGCCCGCCTCCCGCCGGAGCCCCAGTCCCCCGAAGCCGTCCGCCGCGGCGAAGGCGTCGTCCACCGTCCGCCACTGGATGCGCGGCATGACGTTGCGCGATGAAGTGGCGCAGTTGATCTTCATCCCGTTCCAGGGCGCGCCGCCGAATTCGCGGTCGCGCGAGTACCGGAACTTCGCGCGACTGATTCGGGAGACCAAGGTCGGCGGCGTGGTCCTGACCAATGCGTCGAACGGCCGGGTGGTGCGGAAGGCCGAGCCCTACGCGCTGGCGGCGTTTCTGAACCGCGTGCAGCGCATGGCCGGAGTGCCGCTGCTGGTGGGTGGAGATTTCGAGCGGGGCGCCTCGATGCGCGTGGAAGGAACCACCGTCTTTCCTCATGCTATGGCGTTTGGGGCCGCGGGAGACCCGGCCTTTTCGCGCTTCGAGGGTGAAATCACGGCGCGCGAGGCGCGGGCGCTGGGCGTTCACTGGGTCTACTACCCGGTGGCCGACGTCAACAACAATCCCGACAACCCCATCATCAACATTCGCTCGTTTGGCGAGAATCCCCGGGAAGTGGCGGCGCACGTGAAGGCCTTCATCGAAGGCGCGCATTCCGACAAGCGCAATTTCGTGCTGGCCACCGCCAAACATTTTCCGGGCCACGGCGACACGGCCGTCGATTCGCACATGAACCTGGCCACCATCAACGCCGACCGCGAACGGCTCGAGCGCCTGGAATTGGCGCCGTTCCGCGCGGCCATCGAAGCGGGCGTGGATTCCATCATGACCGCGCACATCGCCGTGCCCGCGCTGGCGCCGCCCGATTTGCCCGCCACGCTCTCGCCGGCCATCCTCACGGACCTACTGCGCAACGAGATGGGCTTCAAAGGCCTGGTGGTGACGGACGCGCTCGAGATGGGCGGCATCGCCAAAGGCTTTAACGGGGCCGAGGCGGCCGTGCGCGCGCTCGAAGCCGGGGCCGACGTCCTGCTCATGCCGGCGGATCCCGAGGCCGCCCTGAAAGCCGTCGTGGCGGCGGTGGAGAGCGGGCGGCTCACCCGGCGGCGCATCCAGCAGAGCGTGGCCGCGATTCTTTCGGCCAAGGAGCGTGTGGGCCTCGAGCGGAAGCGCTTCGTGGACCTGGAGGCCATCGGCGACGTCGTCGATTCTCCCGAAGCATCCCAGCGCGCGCAGGAGATTGCCGGCCGCGCCGTCACCCTGGTGCGCAACGGCGGCAGTCTCGTCCCGCTGGCCGCGCCGGAGCGCGCCTGCTACGTGGTGATGGTGGAGAACCGGTACTCGTCCGACGGGCAGGTCTTTGCCCAAGAGGTTCGCAAACGTGCGCCCCGGGCGGCCGTCGCGTCCCTCGACGCCTCTATGTCGCGCGATGCGCTGGAAGATGCCATCCGCGGACTGCCCGCGTGCCAGAGCTACGCGGTGGCCGCGTTCGCCGCCGTGAGCGCCTACCGCGGCTCGGTGGGACTGGCGGGCGGGTTGCCGCACGCCGTGGAAACTCTCGTCGCCTCGGGCCAGCCGGTGGCGCTGGTGGCGCTCGGCAATCCGTACCTGCTGCGCAATTTCCCCGGCGTGACCGCGTACCTGGCCACCTTCAGCAACGTGCCGCCGTCGGAGGTGGCGGCGGTCCAGGCGCTGTTCGGCGAAATCGACATCCGCGGCCATCTGCCGGTTTCCATCCCCGGGCTGGCGAACTACGGGGAAGGGATTCAGGTGCAGGCGACGCGGGCCGTCCAGGCTGCCTACCCGGCGCGGATAGTCGCGTTATACTTGTGAGTCCATGACGTTCTCTCTTCCGCCGCCGGGAGTGATAGCGGTCTTGCTCGCGCTGGTGCTCGCCGCTGCGGTCTACGACGTGCTTTCCCGGCGCATTCCCAACTGGCTGACGGTTGCCGGCGTTCTGATCGGCGTGGCGCTCAACGGGTTTCTGGACCAGGGCCGGCCGGGGCTGTTCGTTTCGTCGCTGCTGGGGCTGGCGATCGCCTTCGGCGTGTATTTCGTTTTGTACGCGCTGCGCGCCATGGGCGCGGGCGACGTCAAGCTGATGGCGGCCGTCGGGGCAATTGTCGGGTGGCCCAACTGGTTCGGCATTTTTATCATCACCGCGATTCTCGGCGGCATCATGGCCTTGGTCCTGGTGGTCGCGCGCGGGCGGGTGAAGAAGACGTTCTGGAACGTCGCGTTCATCTTGAGCGAGTTGAAAGGCGGCCGGCCCGCTTACATGCGCAAGGAAGAGATGGACGTGAAGAATCCCAAGGCGCTGGGGTTGCCGCACGGCGCGGTGATTGCCGTGGGCACGGTCTTCTTTCTGGCCTTCAGCGCACATTTTACGAGGTAACAGGCAATGATCGACTTATTCAGTCTCAAAGGTAAGAACGCTCTGGTGACCGGATCGCAGACGGGTCTGGGGGCGGGCATGGCGGTGGGGCTGGCGCAGGCAGGCGCCAACGTCGTGGTACACGGGATCAATACCAAGGGCATCGCCGAGGTTTGCGAAGCTGTGCGCGCGGCGGGCTCGAGGGCGGTCGAAGCCGTGGCCGATGTCTCCGACGCCAAAGCCTGCGTCGAGTTGGTCGAGTTCACGGTGAAGGAGCTCGGCTCCATCGACATTCTCATCAATAATGCGGGGATCATCCGGCGCGCGCCCGCGGCCGAGTTTTCGGAAAAGGACTGGGCGGACGTCATCGAGATCAACCTCACCGCGGTGTTCCGGTTCTGCCAGTTGGCGGGCCGCCACATGCTGGCGCAGGGAAGCGGGAAGATCATCAACGTCGCTTCGCTACTGGCGTTCCAGGGCGGCATCTTCGTGCCGTCGTACGCCGCGGCCAAGGGCGGCGTGGCGCAGTTCACCAAAACGCTGGCCAACGAATGGGCGTCCAAGGGCATCAATGTGAACGCCATTGCGCCTGGATACATGGCCACCGACAACACCGCGGCCCTGCGCGCCGACGCGGCGCGCAGCCGTCAGATTCTGGAGCGGATTCCGGCTGGCCGGTGGGGAACCCCGCGGGACTTGGCCGGAGTCGCGGTCTTCCTGGCGTCGCACGCCTCGGACTATGTCCACGGCACCGTCCTCACCGTGGATGGGGGTTGGATGGGGCGGTAGGCAACGGTGACACGAACGCGCCCGACCGGGAGGAGAGGATGAAGACGTTTCGTCCAGCGAGCAAGCGCATCGACGTGTCGGTGGGCGAGTCGGTTCGCATCATTCGAGAGTCACAGGGGTATAGCCAGAATGAATTAGCCAGGGTGAGCGGCATTCCCCAGGCAACGCTCTCCGCCATCGAGAATGATCGCGTCCGGCCCGGCGTCGAGCGCGCCAAGATTCTCGGGCGAGCCTTACGGTGCCATCCGGCGGTTTTGGTCTTCCCGGGGTGGGGGGTATCCCACTAAAGAGTTGACAAGTAAACCTGTGGGGCGGCCAATTCTGGCCGCAGCCGGCTTTCAGCCGGCAGGACCCGCTGAAGCGGGTCCGCAGCCTGAATAGGCTGCCCCACAGCACATTACAGCCCCCCGTACCACCCCAGTATCCTTGGCCCCGAGATGGCTGCCAGCAGAGCGGCGGCGCCCAGAAACGTGCCGAAGGGCAGCTCATAGGTTGCGGCGTCCTTGCCGGTGGCCTTGATGTAACCGTAGCCCAGAACCGAGCCGCAGATCGAGCCGAGGATCAGCGTGAGCAGCGCCCCGCGCATGCCTAGAAAACTGCCTACCATGGCGATCAGCTTCACGTCGCCGAAACCCAGCCCTTCGCGGTGCCGCACCTTGTAATACAGCCAGCCGCCGCCCCACAGAACCAGCGCCGGCAGCAGCGCTCCGAAAACCGATTCAGCCAGGGATTGCACGGTGCCCCCCAACTCCGCGCCGAAAACCCATAGCAGCGCACTCGCGGTGATGTCCGGCACGGGCACGAACAGCGCCAGCACAAATCCGGCGACCGCGCCGCCTACCGTCAGCTCGTCGGGCAGGATGCGCTTCTCCAGGTCGCAGAAGATGAGCGCCACCAGCATGGCGGTGAAGACGCACATCTTGAGCGCGGCCGGCGTCGGCCCGAGCGCGGACACGAAATAGAAAAACAGCAGCCCGGTGAACAGCTCCACCAGGGGATACCGCACGGAAATGCGCTTGCCGCAATGGCGGCAGCGGCCTCTCAGCACGGCATAACTCACCAGCGGGATGTTGTCGTACCAGGCGATAATCTGGCGGCAGCGGACGCAGTGCGAGCGCGGCTTCACCACCGAACGGCCGCGCGGCCACCGGTGAATGCACACATTCAGAAAGCTGCCGGCCAGCAAGCCGAAGAAGAACGCGAGAATGGCTTCCATCACGAGAGCACCTGCCGATAAACTTCCATGGTACGGCGAACCATGTGGTCCACGGTGAAACGCTCCATCACCGTGCGGCGTGCCGCGTCGCCGATGCGCCGCGCGAAGGCGGGGTTGTCCAGCAGTTTGCGGACAGCCGCGGCGATGGCTGGGAGCGCATTGTCCACCAGCAGGCCGTTCTCGCCGTGGCGGACGATCTCGGGCAGGCCGCCCACGTTGCTCGCCACCACGGGCACGCCCGCCGACATCGCCAGCAGCGCGCCCGAGCCGAGGCCTTCGCTGTGCGTGATGTAGACGAAGACCGCGGCGTCGCGGAGGTCGCGTTCGAGATCGGTGGAGAGCTTCAGCTCGACGCCCGCGAGGCTGGCGGCTTCCACGGCCAGCGGAGCGCCCTTGCGCGGATCGCCGGCGTTGGCCGGGGCCACTACGCTCGATCCGCGCGCGGGCTCCAGCAGCGGGACGCCGTCGTAAACCACGGCGATCTTTTCTTCCGGCACGCCTCCGGCCACCAGAACCAACTTCACGAACTCCGACACCGCCAGGTACGCGCGGCAGCGGCGGTACTTCCAACGGGACCTCACCGGGAACGCCACGCGCCGCGAGACCACTAGCCGCCCGCTTCTCGCGATGGCGCCCAGCGTGTGGCCGCGCGCGTCGTGCGCGTGTATCAGGTCGTGCCGGTGGGCCAGCAGCATGACGCGTGCCAGGCTCAAAGGCTCGACGCGCCAGCCCCGCTGGCGCGCGGCCTCGATGAGCGGCCGGCCGCGGCGCGCCAGCAGCGTGGATTCCACGCCCGCCGCGGCCAGACCTTCCATCAGCCGGAGCGCCTGCCACTGGCCGCCGCGCATTTCCTTTCCGGCATCGAGGTGCAGGATGCGCATCAGCTCATGTTTCTCGCTTTGGAGTATTTCAGAAACGTGTAGAAAGCCGCCATCTGGGCGATGACCAAGCCCTCCGGTCCATCCAGAAAGCCGCGCTGGAGGACGTAAGTCTTCACAAACGTCCAGGCGGGGTCCACAATCAGACGCGAGAGCGGGACCTTCACCTGGCGCGCGGCCAGCTCCTGCGCGGCCAGCGTGGTGTAGCGGTCCATGGTCTTGAGGTGCTCGGAAAGCGACTCGCAGGTGAAGTGTAGGATGTTGCTTTCGAGGTGGCCGACGCGGCCGCGGGGCTGGACGCTCTCGTGGATGAAATCGCCGGCCCATTGCGCCTTGCGGCGGTCGTAGAGCCGCACCTTGCGGTCGGGGTACCAGCCCGAGTGGAGGATCCAGCGGCCCAGGTAGCGCGCCAGGCGCGGCATGGTGTACGCGTCGTATTGCGGGCCGCTCTTCTTGAGGTTCCAGATTTCGGCTTCGAGCGCTTCGCTGAGCGCCTCATCGGCGTCGAGCGAGAGAATCCAATCGTGGGACGCCTGCTCCGCCGCCCGGTTCTTCTGCGCCGCGAATCCGAGCCAGCCGGCTTCGATCACGCGCGCGCCGAGCTTCTCGGCGAGCTCCACGGTCCGGTCCACCGATCCGCTGTCCACAATCAGGATTTCATCCGAACAGCGCAGGCTCTCGATGGCGCGGGCGATGTTCCGCTCTTCGTTGAGGGTGATGATGGTGGCCGTTATCTTCATGGCGGTCTACAATCCGCCGTCGCCGATCGGCACGAAGGTGAAACAGAGAATGAAAACAGCCAGGGCGATCCATGCCAGCTTGCGGCGGCCGGCGCCCAGGTCCGTGGCATCGTAGATCCCCGGGTGGCGCCGTCCCAGCAAGAACAGGAGCACCGCCCAGATCAGCCATCCGCGAAAGACCGTTCCCAGCGGCAGCAGCAGGACGCATAGCACCGTCGAGATGGTCCGGTGACGCCGCGGAAAGAACGAGTACAGAATGTGTCCGCCGTCGAGCTGCCCGATGGGAAGCAGGTTCAAAGCGGTCGCGAACATTCCCACCCACGCGGCGCGCGCCACCGGATGCAGATAAATATCGCTCGAAGCCACCCCCGGAAAAATGAGGCGCTCCAGCAGCCACTCGAAGCCGGGGACGCCAAAATGCAGGCTGCCCTGCTGCTCGATGCCGGGGATCACTTTGGAAAATGCCAGGCCGACGGAAAGAGCCGGCAGCAGGAACACGAAGCCGGCCAGAGGCCCCGAGACTCCGATATCGAACAGAGCCCGCCTGGAATAAATCGGGGAGCGCACGCGGATGAAGGCTCCGAACGTTCCCATGAACGGCGATGGCAGAAAGTACGGCAGGCTCGCATCCACGCCATGATACGACGCGGCGAAGTAGTGTCCGAACTCGTGCGCCAGCAGGATGGTCAACAGCGTCAGGGAGAAGGGCAGGCCTGGGAGCAGACCGGCGGGATGCCGCCAGAGCGCGGAGTACAACGAGAAACTGCGCTCGATATCGAGCGGCAGATTCGTCTCGAAATCATGCTGCATGGCCGCGCCCACCACTGTGCTGGTGACCAGGGTCAGCGCAAACAGCAGAGCATGAAGCCAATAGCGCCGGCGCGCGGGAGCTTCCGGGGCGGCGCCGGCTTCGCCGCTGCCGTCTTCGGCGTAGAGGGGGTACGAAGCAGGAGAGAAATCCTGAGAGGACACGATGAACCGCCGCGTGCAGCGGTCTACTGCAGCGTCTGTAACTCCTTGCCGGGCTTGAATCGCACGGCCTTTCCGGGCGGGATGGAAACCTCCGCGCCGGTGCGCGGGTTGCGTCCGATCCCCGTCTTGCGCGGCTTCACGTTGAAGACGCCAAAACCGCGCAACTCAATGCGGTCGCCTTGTTCGAGCGCCTTCTTCATGGACTCGAAGACGGTTTCGACCGCCATTTCGGCTTTGGTCTTGGTAATGCCGGTCCGGTTTACGACCTCGTTGATGATGTCCAGCTTGATCAAAACTCAGCCTCCTTCTCCAGGCACGGGGAGCCATTCCATCCCGCATCAGTCAACTACATGATAGGATTGAATTTATTCTCATGTCAAGCGAGGTGGGCGTCACCAGCGCCGAATTTCGGCGCGCCTGCGGGCGCTTCCCTACCGGTGTCACCATCGCCAGTGTTGTGGACGCTCGGGGAACGCCGCACGGGCTGACGGTGAGTTCCTTCACATCGGTGTCGCTGGATCCCCCGCTGATTCTCATCTGCGTGGGCCACCGGGTGAGCGCGATCGACGCCTTCCGCGCGTCGGCGCACTTCGGAATCAACGTGTTAGCCGAGGACCAACGCGATCTTGCGGAGCGCTTCACCCGCCAGGGCCAGGACCGCTTCGATGGATTGAAGTGGCGGCGCGGCAAGATCGGTGTGCCAATACTCGCGGGCGTGCTGGCAGCCGTCGGATGCGCCGTGCGGCAGCGCTTCACGGCCGGCGACCACGACATTTTCGTCGGCGAAATGGTGGGCGCGCGCGTGGCCCGTGGCACGCCGCTCATCCACTTCGCGAGCCACTACCGGCGCTTGGACGTAAGCCACTGATTCGATGGCTGAGGCGCGCTTCCGTTTCTATGCCGAACTAAACGATTTCCTTCCGCCGGAGCGGCGCTTCATTGAGTTCCCCTATCATTTTCTGGACGTGGCCACGGTGAAGGACAGGATCGAATCGTTAGGCGTGCCACACACCGAAGTAGACCTCATTCTGGTCAACGGGCAAGCGGTGGACTTCGCCTGCCGGGTTCAGAATGGCGACCGGGTGAGCGTATACCCGGTTTTTGAGGCGTTCGACATTGCGGGACTCACGCGGCTGCGGCCGGAGCCGCTGCGCGAACCGCGGTTCGTTCTGGATACGCACTTGGGCAGGCTGGCGGCCTACCTGCGGCTGATCGGTTTCGACGCGCTCTACCGGACTTGCTGGACGGACGAGCAACTGGCGCAAGTGTCGCGCGACGAGCGCCGGATTCTGCTGACGCGCGACGTGGGGCTGCTCAAGCGCGGCGCCGTGACCCATGGGTATTTCATGCGCGAGACGGATGCGCGGCGGCAACTGGCAGAGGTGGTGAGGCGCTTCGACCTGGCGCGCCTGGCGGAGCCGTTCTCGCGGTGCCTGCGCTGCAACACACGGCTGGAGACGGTGGCCAAGGAGGACGTGCGTGCCCAGCTTCCCGCCCGGACGGCAGCGTTGCACGAAGAGTTCCGGCGCTGCCCGGGGTGCCGGCGAGTGTACTGGAAGGGCGGGCATTACCGGCGGATGCGGCAACTGGTGGCCGACTATACTGAAGACAAGGCATGAGAGCGCGAGTCACGGCCGGGGCGGTTCTGTTTTGCGTGTTCACGCGCGGCGCGCTGGCGCTCGATCCGCAAAAGAATCTGACGCAATATTCGCGAACCGTGTGGAGCCAGCAACACGGGCTCCCGCAGGATACCATCCGCGCCATCGCGCAGACCACCGACGGGTATCTCTGGCTGGGCACCGACGAAGGGCTGGCGCGATTCGACGGCTACGAATTCGTGGTCTTCAACAAGGACAACGGCGATCTGCCGGGGAATTCGATTACGGCGCTGGCGGCGGCCCGCGACGGGTCGTTGTGGATCGGGACAGCCAACGGACTGACCTGTTATCGCGACAAACGATTCCACACCTACACCACCAAACAAGGGCTGCCGGATAACGCCATCACCGCGCTCGTGGCGGACCACACGGGGACGCTATGGATCGTGGCAGGCGTTTATCTCAGCCGGTACCGGGACGGGAAGTTCACGAATCTGGCGCCGGGGCCGGACCTGCCGGTGACCGCGGTGCGCGCGATCCGCGAAGACTGGCGCGGCGATTTGTGGGTAGGGGGTTTCGGCGGCGTGGGCAAGCTGGTGGGCGGGAGATTCTTGCCGGTGGTAGACGCCGCGGGCCTCGGTGGCAACATTGTCACGAGCATGTTGATGGACCGGCACGACCATCTCTGGATGGGCGGTACCCTGGGGCTGATCGAGCGATCGCCGGCGGGCAAAATCCGAAAGTACACCGAGCGCGATGGCTTGCCCAACGGGTCGGTTCCGGCGCTGTGGCAAGATCGCGACGGCAACATTTGGGTGGGCACCAACGCCGGGCTGGCACGGCTGGAAGGAGGGCGTCTGGTGACCTCGAGCGGTGAAGGCGGATTCCCCCGCGAGATGGTGCGGTGCTTGTTCGAAGACCGCGAGGGCGACCTCTGGGTGGGCACCAATAGCGGGCTCAACCGTCTCCGGGACGATGTGTTTACGGTCTACGGCAAGAGCGAGGCGTTGCCGAGCGACGAGCCCAACACCGTCTTCCAGGACCGTGGCGGCCGGATCTGGGTGGGATTCCGCGAAGGCGGGCTGCTGCTGTTCTGGGGTGAAAGGCCGAGGTTGTTCACCACCAGCGACGGGTTGCCGGATGACGATGTGTTTTCGATTCGGGAGAGCCGTACGGGCGACCTGCTCATCGGCACGCGCGGAGGACTGGCGCGGATGCACGGCCTGCATTTCGACAACTACACGCCTCCGGATCCGCTGGGGCGGCCCAATGTGTTCGACGCCCTGGAGGATTCGCGGGGGCGGCTCTGGCTGGCGAAACCGGGAGGATTGAGCGAGCTTCGCGGCAAGGAGATTCGCAACGTGGTTCAGGGCGAGCCTTTGCTGGTGAACGCGGTGGTGACGCTGTGCGAAGGGCGCGATGGGGCGTTGTGGGCGGGGACTTACGGGAAGGGGCTTTGGCGCATTCGGGGTGAAGACGCGCGGTTGTTTACGGTGGCGGACGGGCTTTCCAACAACCAGATCCGCTCGTTGTACCAGGACCCCGACGGGACGCTGTGGATCGGAACTTTCGGCGGGGGCCTGGATGCGCTGCGGGACGGCCGGTTCCAGGCGTTCACAGCTAAAGACGGGCTGTTGAGCGACAACGTGGCCAGCGTGACGGACGACGGCGAATCGCTTTGGCTGAGCACCACGCGGGGCATCTGCCGGATTGCCAAGCGGCAACTGCGCGAGTTCGCGGAGCAAAGAAACCCGGGGACAGACAGCCATTTTTCGCAGACGGCGCGAAAAACGGAGTCTGTCCCCAGGGGAATTCTGGAACCGGTGAATTACGGCGTGGAAGACGGCCTGCGCAGCGCACAATGCTCGCCCAGTTATCCCGTCGGCGGGGGCGGGAGCCGGACGTCCGACGGGCGCCTGTGGTTCACGACAGCCCGGGGGCTGGCGGTGCTCGATCCGAGCGGGCTGAAGCAGGCCGAGCCGGCGCCGGTGGTGCACCTGGTGGAGATGACGGCGGACGGTCTGCCGGTGGATCTCGGGCGCGCGGCGCGACTGGCGCCGGGGAGCCAGCGCATCCAGGTCCGCTACGCCGCGATCCATCTCAGCGCGCCGGAGCGGGTGCGGTATTCCCACAAGCTGGAAGGGCTGGACGCGCAGTGGGTGTGGGCCGGCGGCCGGCGGGTAATCAATTACAACAGCCTGCGGCACGGCCGCTACCGGTTTACGGTGAGAGCCAATCTGCCCGGCGGGGCGGTCAGCGAGGAATCGTACTCCTTCGAATTGCTGCCGCAGTTCTACGAGACGGCATGGTTTCGTCTGCTGTGCGCGGCGCTGGTGCTGGCCGGCGTGTGGGCGGGGTACCGGCTGCGTGTGCGGCAGATCCGCTACCGGTTCGCGCTGGTGCTGGATGAGCGGGCCAGGCTGGCGCGCGAGATTCACGACACGCTGGCGCAGGGATTTGTGGGCATTTCTTCGCAGCTCGACGCCGTAGCCATGTGCCTGCCGGACGAGACGGCGCCGGTGCGCAAGTACCTGGACGTGGCGCGGAAGATGGCGCGGCACAGCCTGACGGAGGCGCGGCGTTCGGTGATGGACCTGAGGGCTTCGGTCCTGGAAGGGCAGGACCTGGCGGCGGCGCTGGAATCGAGCACGCGGCTGTGGACCGCGGGGTCGGGGGTCGACGTGGACGTGGATGTCAGCGGGCCGCGGACCGCTCTGACGGAAGAGGCGGAGCAGCAGTTGCTGCGCATCGCGCAGGAGGCCGTGACCAACGTTCTCAAACACGCCGGAGCGAGCAAGATCTGGGTCAAGCTGCACATGGAAGCGCGCCGGCTCTTCCTGCGCATTGTGGACAATGGGCGCGGCTTCGAGCAGCAGGACGCGTTTTCGTCGCAAGGCGGGCATTTCGGGCTGATCGGGATGCGCGAGCGCGCCGAGCGGCTGGGCGGCGAACTGCGCCTGGCGAGCCAGCCCGGAGGGGGGACCGAGGTGGAAGTGAAGGTGCCACTGCCATGAAGGATAAAATTCGAATTCTGGTTGCCGAAGACCACCTGGTGGCGCGGGTGGGGGTGAGCACGATCGTCAATATGCAGCCCGATATGACGGTGGTGGCGGAGGCCTCCAATGGGCAGCAGGCCGTAGAGTTGTTCCGCAAGCACCGGCCGGATGTGACGTTGTTGGACTTGCGCATGCCGGGGATGGGAGGAGTGGAAGCGGCCACCGCGATCCGGGCGGAGTTCCCGACCGCCAGGATGATCGCGCTGACGACTTACGGTGGTGACGAAGACATCCGCCGCGCGTTGGCGGCGGGGGTGCTGGCGTACCTGACGAAGGACGTCCTGCACGATGAGTTGTTGAAGGCGATCCGCGCCGTCAATGAGGGCCAGACCTACTTACCGGCGGCGGTGGCGGCAGCGCTGGTGGCACAACTACCGAGGCCCGATCTGAGCGCGCGGGAGGTCCAAGTATTGGAGCTGATCGTGCGGGGCCTGGCGAACAAGCAAATCGCGTACACGCTGAACATAGCCGAGCACACGGTGAAGAACCACGTGAAGAACATCCTGAGCAAGCTAGGGGTACAGGACCGTACGCAGGCCGCGACCGCCGCGATCCAGCGCGGCATCATCCACCTGTAAAATCCGGGGACAGACGGAACGTTTTCCAGTTTTTTTTGAGAATCTCGCGCGGGCACGACACTACATGTGGTATGGCACGTTTGGCTCGGGTGCTGGCCGTAGATACGCCGTATCACGTCACTCAACGGGGGAACGCCCGGCGGGCGGTTTTCGAGACGGACAGTGATCGCCTCGTCTACATGAGTCTGCTGCAGGAGTGCGCGCGCCTCTATCGGCTGAACATTCTGGGGTATTGCTTGATGCGGAACCACGTCCATCTGATCGCGCTTCCGCGGCGGCTCGACTCCATGCCGCCGGTCTTGCGCTGTGCGCATGGGCGATATGCGGCGTATCTCAATGCCCGGAGAGCGGCCAGCGGGCATGTTTGGCAAGGCCGCTACTACTCGTGCCCCATGGATGAGAACCACCTCTGGACGGCCCTCCGGTACATTGAGCGCAATCCGGTCAGAGCGCGCATGGCGGACCAGGCGGAATCCTACGTCTGGTCGAGCGCCCGGGTGCATTGCCATGAAGGATATTCGGACGGCCTGGTGGACCTCGAGATGTGGCGAAACCGGTGGAGCGCGGAGGAGTGGCGGGAATTCCTGGCCTGTGCCAGCGGGGCGGAAGAGGAAGCCGAGCACATCCGTCGGTACACCCATAACGGCCGTCCACTGGGATCGCCGGACTTTGTTCGACAACTGGAGCAAGGCATGGGACGGCTGTTGACCGCCAGGAAGGGTGGCCGGCCTCGCAAGCGGCTGGCCGAGCCCGGTCAGGGGCGGTTGGCTTTCGCGGAGGAGCCAGGGCACGGTTCGGGAAAACCGGAAAACGTTCCGTCTGTCCCCGGGTTTTGATGGCTCGAAAGGGCTAGGCGCATTGCTTTGCCACAACGATCGGATATCATTGGGTATTAGCCCCTTCCCGTGCCTAAACCATGTGGATCGTTCGATTAGCCCTACGGCGGCCTTATACCTTTGTCGTGGTTTCGCTGCTCATCGCCATTCTCGGCGTGACTGCCATCCTCACCATGCCGGTCGATATCTTTCCCTATATCGATATCCCCGTGGTCAGCATTGTCTGGGCCTACAACGGCCTTTCGCCCGAAGAGATGGAAAAGCGCATCGTTACCATCTTCGAGCGGTCCATGACCACCACCGTCAACGACATCGAGCACATCGAGTCCCAGTCCTATACCGGCGCTTCGGTCATCCGCGTCTACTTCCAGCCCAATGCCAAAGTCGAGGTGGCGCTGTCGCAGGTCACGGCCATCGCGCAAACTCTGCTGCGCATCCTTCCTCCGGGCACCACCCCGCCCAACATCATCAAGTACGACGCCTCAGCCGTTCCCGTTCTGCAACTGGCCCTGCAAAGCGATAGCCTTGCCGAGCAGGAACTGTTCGACCTCGGCCAGAACTTCATCCGCACCCAGTTAGCTACCATTCAGGGGGCCGCGGTCCCGCTTCCGTTTGGCGGGAAATTCCGCACGGTGATGGTCGATCTCAATCCCGACGCCCTGTTCGCCAAGCAACTTTCGCCGGCCGATATCTCGACCGCCCTGGGCAATCAGAACCTGATTTTGCCGGCCGGCACCGCCAAGATCGGGGACAAGGATTACCAGATCAAGCTCAATAGCAGCCCGCGCCTCCTGGACGAGATGAATCGCATGCCGGTCAAGGTGGTGAACGGCGCCACCGTCTACCTTGGGGATGTCGCGCAGGTCCGTGACGGTTATACCGTGCAGACCAGCGTGGTCCGGACCAACGGCCGCCGCGGCGCTCTGCTCACCGTGTTGAGAAACGGGAAGGCCTCCACGCTGGCGGTAGTGGACAACGTCAAGAAGACTCTTCCCAGGATCCTGGCCGGGCTGACTTCCGAGCTGCAGGTCCGGCAGTTGTTCGACCAGTCTGTGTTCGTGCGCGCGGCCATCAATGGCGTGGTCCGCGAAGCCGTAAGCGCGGCGTTTCTCACGGGTCTGATGATCCTGATGTTTCTGGGGAGCTGGCGCAGCACGGTGATCGTCTGCATTTCCATACCGCTTTCCATTCTCGCGTCGCTGATGGTGCTGAGCCTGCTCGGCCAGACGGTTAATGTGATGACGCTGGGCGGCATGGCCCTGGCGGTCGGCATCCTGGTGGACGACGCCACCGTGGCCATCGAGAACATTCACCGCAACATGGCCATGAAGAAACCGCTCATCCGGGCGGTGCTTGACGGCGCGCAGCAGATCGCCGTCCCGGCTTTCGTCTCCACGCTCTCGATCTGCATTGTGTTCGTTCCGGTGCTGCTGCTGACGGGCGCGGCCAGGTACCTGTTCACGCCGCTGGCCATGGCGGTGGTGTTTGCCATGATGGCATCGTACTTTCTCTCGCGTACCCTGGTTCCCGCCATGGCGCACTACATGCTCCGGTCGGAAGTGAAGGCGGGTGGCAGGGGGCTGTTCTCGAAGTTCCACTCCCTTTTCAACCGCCGTTTTGAGCGGATGCGGGAGTCCTATGTCTCGCTCTTGCACTGGTGTCTGGATCATCGCGCGCCGGTGCTGGTGGGGTTCGCGATATTCGTGGTGGCGTCTCTGGGCCTGTCCGTGCTGATCGGGGAGGACTTTTTCCCGACCGTCGATTCCGGCCAGATGCGGTTGCATGCCAGGGCGCCCTCCGGCACGCGCATCGAAAAGACCGAGACCATCTTCGCTGATATCGAAAACGAGATCCGCCGGGTCATCCCGCCGCGCGAGATCACCGACATCATCGACAACATCGGCATCCCATTTGGCGGCTTCAACCTGGCGTTCGGAGACAACCCGACTCTGGGCGTCGGCGACGGCGATATCCTCATCGCGCTCAAGCCCGAGGAGCATGGTCCCGTGGCTGGGTACACCGACCGGCTCCGCCGGCGCCTCAATGAGAAATTTCCGGACATGGTGTTTTTCTTCGAGGCGGCCAACATCACCAACCAGATTTTGAACTTCGGCCTGCCCGCTCCCATCGATGTCCAGGTGGTCGGCCGCAACGCCGCCGCCAACTACCAGATTGCGCGACAGCTCCAGACGCGAATTGCCCGCATTCCGGGGGCCGCGGACGTGCACATTCACCAGGTGGTGGACTATCCGGAAATCCGGGTCGACGTGGACCGCAGCAAGGCCGGGTTGGTGGGCCTCACTCAGAGGGATGTGAGCGGCAGCCTGCTGATATCGCTCAGCTCCAGCAGCCAGGTTTCTCCCACTCAATGGCTCGACTGGAACACCGGGGTCACCTACAACGTGGCTGTGCAGACGCCGCAATACCGCATCGATTCGCTCGCCGCGCTGATGCGAACGCCGCTGACGAGCCCCCTCGGCGGTATCCTTTCGACCACCCCGGCTTCGCTGGCGGGAGTGGCCAACGCGGGGGTCTCCGCGGTGGGCGCCGGGCCGAGCCAGGCCACCGCCGCCTATGGCAACCCCGGGACCATGACCGGCGGAGCGCAACTGCTCGAGAACCTGGTCGAGGTGTCGCGCGGGGTCGCGCCCGAGATCGTGAACCATTACAACGTGCAGCCGGTCTACGACGTGTATGCCAACGTGGACCGCCGCGACCTCGGCGCGGTGGGCTCGGCGGTCGAGAAGATCGTCCAGCAGGCTTCGAACCATTTGCCGCGGGGCACCACCCTGGACCTGCGCGGCCAGGTCACCACCATGGAGTCCTCGTTCTACCGGCTGGGCCTGGGGCTGATCTTTGCCGTGTTGCTGGTCTATCTGCTGATGGCCGTCAATTTCCAGTCCTGGCTGGACCCGTTCATCATTCTGATGGCGCTGCCGGGAGCGCTGGCCGGCATCGTCTGGATCCTCTTCATGACCCAGACCACCTTCAGCGTGCCGTCGCTGATGGGCTCCATCATGTGCATCGGCGTGGCCACGGCCAACAGTATTCTGCTGGTGGTGTTCGCCAACGACCAGCGGGAGGAAGGGCTGGACGCGCGCGCGGCCGCGCTTTCGGCCGGCTACACGCGAATTCGTCCCGTGCTGATGACGGCGCTGGCCATGATTATCGGCATGCTGCCGATGGCCCTGGGGCTGGGCGAGGGCGGGGAGCAGAACGCGCCGCTCGGACGCGCGGTGATCGGGGGCCTCATCCTGGCTACCATTACCACGCTGTTTGTGGTTCCATTGGTGTACAGTCTCTTGCGAAAGAAGCCGCCCGTCGATTATGCGCGCAGGATGGTCGAGGAAGAACAGGAATACCTGCGGGACGAGACGCCGCGTGAGGACTTGCCATGAACGAGACCCATCCCACCGAAGACCAGTTGCGCTTCGAAATTGAGGACCTGAAGCGCCAGTTGGAAGAACATAAGAAGCCGGCGGGGCCGTCGGGCCGTACTCTGCTGGCGATCGCCCTGGTGCTGGTGGCGCTGGTGGTCGTCGGGTTCTTCGCGGGTTACCTGCCGCGGCGCCGCCGTGAATCGGTGCTGGCGGCGGAATCGAAAACCGCGGTGGACAGCCTGCCGGTGGTCAACGTGCAGAAAGTGAAGCGCGCGGATGCCAAGAGCAGCCTGGTTCTGCCGGGCAACATCCAGGCGGTCACGGAAGCGCCGGTTCTGGCGCGCGCCAGCGGCTACATCAAGCGGCGCTACGCCGATATCGGCGACCGGGTGAAAGAGGGGCAAGTTCTGGCCGAGATTGAAGCTCCCGAACTCAACCAGCAAATCCGGCAGGCCAAAGCCACGGTCGATCAGGCCAATAGCACGGTCGAGCAGGCCGAAGCAGCGCTCCAGCAGGGGCGCAGCAACGAGAACCTGGCGCGGGTGACAGCCCAGCGCTGGGAGAACCTGTCGAAGAAGGGCGTGGTTTCGCGCCAGGAGAACGACACCTACCAGGCGCAATGGGCGGCCCAACAGGCCAACGTGCAAGCGCTCGAAAAGGCCGTGGCGGCGGCGCGAAACAATGCTTCCGCGGTGGAGGCCAACGTGGCGCGGCTCAACGATCTCCTGGAATACCAGACGGTCCGCGCGCCGTTTGCGGGCGTCATCACGCTGCGTAACGTGGATGCGGGAGTGCTCGTCAACGAGGGCAGCACGCTGCTCTACCGCATCGCCCAGACCGACCGGCTGCGCACGTATTTGAATGTTCCCCAGGCCGATGCGGGGTCCGTGCGGGTGGGGCAGCAGGCCGTGCTCGTCATCCCCGATCTGCCGGGCCGCGGGTTCCCCGGCGCGGTGACCCGTACCGCCAACGCGCTCGACCCCGCCACCCGCACCCTGTTGGTGGAAGTGCAGGTCCCCAACCCGGGCGCCGTGCTGATGCCCGGGATGTACACGCAGGTGGACCTCTCGGTTCCCAGGAAAGATCCTCCGCTGCTGATTCCCGGCGACACCCTGGTGGTGCGAAGCGACGGTCCGCAGGTGGCGGTGGTCGAGCCCGACGGCCGCGTGCATTTCGCGCGCATCCAGTTGGGCCGCGATTTCGGCGACCGCCTCGAGGTGCTCTCGGGTCTCCAAGACGGGCAGCAACTGGTGGTTAACCCCAGCGACTCCATCCGGGAAGGCGCCAAAGTGAAGCCGGTAGCGGCCCGGGAAACGGCGGCGCCGGCCAGCCATTCGTAAGAAGTCTCCGACCATGTGCAAATCAAGTCTCAGCATCTTGCTTGCGTCTCTTCTGTGCGTGGGCCCAGGCGTGGCCGCGCCGCAGGACAGCTTCCAGAACTCGCCGCGGGTCCACGAGTTGATTCGCGCCGGCAACCTCTACCTGTCGCTTCAGGATGCGCTGGCGCTGGCCATCGAGAACAATCTCGATATCGAGCTCGAGCGGTCCGCTTTGCCGGCCGCGGACGCGGAGCTGCTGCGCGCCAAAGGCGGCGGCACGCTGCGCGGCTTGAACTACACCTTGGCGGAAGCGCCGGCGGGCGTCGGCGGGACGCTCAGCCCCGTGGTCACCAGCGCCGCCATTGCCGGGCGCGCCACCTCCGGAAGCTCGGTGGCCACCAACGCGCTCGAATTGGGGGTGCTGGCCGCGCCGCAGACCAACCTGTCGCTGCAAGGCGGCATTCCGCAATCCAACGGGACCGCCGTGCCGGGTTACGATCCGGTGGTCGGCGGACTGCTGAACTGGACCCACCAGACCACGCCCGAGGTGAGCATCCAAACCACCAACACCCCCACGCTGGTGAGCAACTCCACGCTCGCCAACGCGGGAATCCAGCAGGGCTTCTCCACGGGCGCGCAGGCGGCCCTGAGCTTCAGCAACAATTACCAACAGGTGAACGCGCTGAGTTACGGATACACTCCGTTTACCGCCTCGAGCCTCGGCTTCACGGTCACGCAGCCGCTGCGGCGCGGTTTCGGAATGGCCCTCAACCGGCGGTTCATCCGGATTGCCGGAAATGAGCGCAGAATTATGAGCCTGTTGTTCCAGCAGCAGCTTGTGGCATCGGTCTACGGGGTGATCCGTCTCTATACCGATTTCGTGGCGCTTTACGAAGACCAGAAGGTGAAGCAGGAGACCGCGGCCCTGGCCGAGAAGCTCTACTCCGATACCAGGGCGCAGGTGGAGGAAGGCACGCTGGCCCCCGTCGAGATGACGCGCGCCAACGCGCAGGTCTTCTCCACGCGCCAGGACCTCATCAATGCCCGCGGGCTGCTCCAGGAGGAAGAGGCCATCCTCAAGAACGTGCTGACCAGGCGCGGGAATGAAGACCCCGAGGTGCGCGCCGCGCACATTATCCCCACCGATACGCTTGCCATACCGGAGAAGGATGAGATCCGCCCCATCCAAGACCTGATCTCGGAGGCGCTCGCAAATCGCCCCGATTTGGGGCAGGCGCGCCTGCAAATCGAGAATTCGCAGATCGGCCTGGAGGGCGCCAAGAGCGCCACCCGGCCTGAAGTGGACCTGGTGGGGATCATGCAGAATAGCGGCCTGGCGGGGACCGTGAACCCTTTCGCGCTGCCGAACCCCGGGTTCGCCGGCGGATATGGCACGGTGCTCGATCAGGTCCTCGCGCGCAAGTACCCGACTTACGGGATTGGCCTGCAGATGACCCTGCCGCTGCACAACCGGATTGCGGAGGCGGACCTGGCGCGCGATGAGCTGCAACTCAAGCAGTCGCAGATCCGCCTGCGGCAATTCGAAAACCAGGCGCGGCTTGAGGTGGAGGACGCGCTCATCGCCATGGGCCGCGCGCGATCGTCTTACGAAGCCGCGGTCGAAGCGCGGAAGCTGCAGGAGGAGTCGCTCGAGGCCGAGCAGGCCAAGTTCGAGGTGGGCGCCTCCACCAGCTTTTTCGTGATTCAGTATGAGAGCCTGCTGGCGCAGGCGCGGTCCACCGAAGTCGCCGCCATGAGCTCCTATGTGAAGGCGCGCGCCGCGCTCGAGCGCGCCACGGGGACCATCCTGGACCAGAACAAGATCTCCCTGGACGCGGCCGTCAAGGGCGGCATATAACCCCGGTAGCGCCGGCGATCTTGTCGCCGGTGTTCTTCAACCCCACCGGCGACAAGATCGCCGGCGCTACTATTGCGGGCCGCGCGATAACAGGGTGGCCTTGATCGTGAGGAAGATGATATAGTTGTCCAGCGATAGCGACATGTTGTTGATGTAGTAGAGATCGTATTCCAGCTTCTGGATGACGTCTTCCAGGGTATCGCCGTATTTGTAATTGACCTGGGCCCATCCCGTGATTCCCGGCCGCACGCAGTGGCGGCGCCGGTAGTACGGGATCTGCTCGGAGAGGGACTGCACGATTTCGGGGCGTTCGGGGCGCGGCCCCACGATGGACATTTCCCCCTTCAGCACGTTGAAGAGCTGGGGAATCTCGTCGATGCGGA
>Ga0187877_1000497_pt1 | contig 49315 bp, 43 predicted proteins | sample June2016WEW_17_1_3_FD_132430 | JGI IMG/M metagenome (GOLD analysis project Ga0187877, IMG submission 132430) | Peatland microbial communities from SPRUCE experiment site at the Marcell Experimental Forest, Minnesota, USA - June2016WEW_17_100 | ecosystem: Environmental > Terrestrial > Soil >...
CGACGACCCGCACGGGATCCGACCTTATGAGGAAGTCGCGGTCAGCTACCTGTTCAAGACTGATGGAGGCAGCGTCCTGTTCCTGGGAGACACTCTCTATAGTAACGCTTACGTTAACATTGGCGCCAAATATCGCGTGGACATTGCGTGCATGAATATGGGCCATGCCGCACCTGGTGCTACTGACAAAATGAGCCCGTACGACGTTATGCGTGTCGCCCAGGCTGTGAGAACTGAGGTCCTGGTGCCGAACCATTACGACAACTGGGCTAACTCGCAGGAAGATCCCAGTGTCCTGGAGTGGCTCGTTCATAGGCAGGCACCGGGGATAAAGACCGTTATCCTGCAGCCCGGCGCGCGGTTTGTATACCCCGATGACAAGGACATCGGCCGGTATAAGTACCCGGATTACGCTGAGATGTACCAGCCCGAGATGTCCTGGGAATACGGGGCGCCCTCTCGAACCTGAAGAGGGTGGCCTGCTCGAGGCGACGAGCACCAGGTCCAGCTGAGAAGGCCAACGGGCGAATTGAGCAATAAGTAGTTTCCTTGGCGTGACCGGGAGTGACCGGACTAATAGTCAGGAGCGGCGTCCGGTGTTGCGGCGCGGGCAAAAGGGGAATGGCTCCGACCGGAGTTCAGCGTCTGTTTCACGAATGTGCTGGTAGCGGTGGCGCGATGAGACGGTTTTTAAGGGGCATCGGGTTAACTGCGCGGGCACAAGATGGGGGGTCATACCCGGAGCCGATACTGGTGGCGTGAAGCGCGCGCCATGGAACGTCGAGGGCGATCCCCCGCTCGCTGGCTGCCACTACCCGGCGTCGTTCACCGAGTTCGCCAGCTGGTTCACCGGTGAGCCCCATGCAGCGGCCTACATCGAGGCAGTGCGATTCCGTCACGGACTGGTGTGTGTCCGGTGCGGGTTGATCGATGTGCGTCGGGGTTGTGACGGCGTCTTCTGGTGCGGGTTGTGCCGTCGTCGGTTCTCGGCCACCACCGGGACGCTGCTTGAGCGCACCCATGTGCCACTCGGGACGTGACTTGCTGCCGCCTGGCAGTTGACAAACACCAAGACCGGGGTGTCGGCCGTCAGCTTGTCGAGGTCGCTCGACCTCCGCTACGAAACCTCCTAGTACCTCCTGCACAAGTTGCGCGCAGCCATGAGCTTCGTTGGTCACGACCGGCTCCGCGGTGACGTCGAGCTCGATGAGACCTTCGTCGGCGGTTTCGCCGAAGGCACGGGCTCGGGCGGTGCGCACGCTCGTTCCAGCAACATAACAACGGTGATCGTCGCAGCAGAACGGGCGACGGAGACGACCATCGGTCGCATCAAAATGGCGAGGAGTCTCGACTCCTCTGTCTTGTGCCTGACGCGCTTCATCAGCGACAACGTCGAATCCGGAGCGATCTTGCACACCGACGGCTGGCCTTCGTATGAGCCCGCGCTCAAGCTGTTCGCCCTCGAGGGACTCCGCTACGAACGCCGACCGGTCGCGATGGGCAGCGCAGGTCACGACCACGACTACCTGTTCGGCGTTCACCGGGCAGCTTCGCTCCTCAAGCGCTGGCTGCTCGGCACCCACCAGGGATCGGTGAGCGCGCACCAGATCGATCACTACCTGGCGGAGTTCGTCTTCCGCTTCAACCGCAGGGCTTCGAGAAGTCGAGGTCTGTTGTTCTGGCGCCTTGTCTGCGCGCTCGTGGAGACGAAACCAGTTGGACGGGATGAGATCGCCGCTCGGAAAGCCGAGCTGGTTGCGTCCGACTGCCAACTCGCACTCGAAATCGACCGGTACGTCGCAGGTCGATCGCGTCGTTACCGCGCCAAGCAGGCAGCCAAGTTCACAAGGGGCATCCCATTGGGTTGACTACCATATCTTGTGCTCGCGCAGTTAACCCGATATCCCTTAAAGACCGCCTTATCGCGACATCGTGACCAGGAGCTTCATCCGTGAGCCGCCGAAGTCCGGTCAGGCAACGCGACCAAGGAGAACGGCAGAGCGACAGGCGGCATAACGCTCGGGCGAGTGCGATTTGCATGGGCGTGCGGACTTGACCGCGTGCAAGCATCTGGTGCGAGAGCGCTTCGAGCGCTCCTGCATGCGCTGGTCACCCGCCATGGCCGAAGCGATGCTCAAGTTGCGTGCTGTCTACCTCTCAGCTCAGGCGACTTCGATTCCTACTGGGAGTTCCATGCCCGGCGGGATCAGGAGAGATTGCATCCGAAGGGTTCCTGGCGGGTCGTCCGAGAATAGCCACACCCAACTCATTACAACGGCCACCGTCCACACCAGAATCGGGAACAGCGGTCGCCCATCCACGATCCGGGTCAGGTGATCGACTTGACTGCCGCGATCCGCCGACGACAGGTACTCGGCGGTTTGATCAGCGAGTATCGCCGAGCTGTATGAGGCTCGTGCACAACCGGCCCGAGCGAAGGGGTTCTGGCACGACAGAGATGACGCTGCCGCCCCGGAACGTGGTCTGCTGACGTGTTGCTCACTTGTGATCGAGGAAGTCCTCGATGTACGTGCGTATGATCGTTTCGACATCGCTGTCGCGCGCCAAGCCGAGCGCCGTCGCGCGCTCGAAGGACGAGTGCTTCGCCCATCCGCGAAAGAACCCCACAATGGTCGGATCGGGCCGGATGTGGATCGGCCCGAGGGGCCGATCGGTGGCCCGCCGTAGAGCCGTGATCATTTCCTCGGCAGTGACGTCGATCGCGGGCAAGTTGAGCGCGCGATCGGCACCGAGCGCTTCGCCGGCCACCTCGTGAACGCGCACGAGGTTCTCCACGACCGTGCGGTAGCCGGACAGCGGGACGCTCGTCCCCGCATCGACTGGCACGACGCACTCGTCCCCGTTCAACGGCTCACGGAAGACGCCGCTCACCCATGACGACGCGGCCGCGTTGGGGCGACCGGGTCGAATGACGACGGTCGGAAGTCGGGCCGAGCGGCCGTCGAGGAAGCCCTTGCGCGTGTAGTCGTTCACGAGCAGCTCGCATATTGCCTTCGTGGTGCCGTACGTCGTTCCGGGTGTGAGCTTCGTCGAATCAGAGACAGTGCCAGCGACTGCAGCGCCGCCGAAGGCCGCGATGCTGCTTGAGAAGACGAGGCGAGGCCGCGAGGGCCGAGCCCTGCACGCTTCGAGCACCGCTCTTGCGCCGTCGAGGTTCGTTGACAGCGCACCATCGAAGTCGAGCTCGCAACCCCCACTCACCATCGACGCAAGGTGGAACACGCTGACATCGTCCCGGTCGATGATCGAGCGGACAAGTTCGCCGTCGGCGACGTTGCCCACCACGACCGTCGCTCTATCGCCTAGATCGCGGAGTGACTCGAGTGGCGCGACCACATCGAAAAGAACAAGACTGTCGATAGGCTCAATCGTTCCCGAGGGACCGGTGAGCCCATCTCGATCGAGCAGGTTGCGGGCCAGCGTCATACCGAGAAAGCCCGTACCCCCGGTGACGATGACCTTCATCCGACGTACCTGGGCACTAACACGATTACCGATGGTACCCTCAGACGAGAGAGCCCTGCTCCCGCTCGTGGACATGCTCCGGCATGACAAACTACCCGCGCCCGATATACGGCATTGCCGTGGCCATGATAGTCATGAACTGCACGTTTGCTTCAAGGGGCAGGCTCGCCATGTAGGAGACAGCGCGAGCGACGTCGCTGACCTTCATCCTCGGCTCCGATCGGAACGAGCCGTCTGCTTGCTCGGTCCCAGCGGTCCAACCGCATGTCATTTCGGTCTTGGCGTCGCCGATGTCGATCTGGCCGCAGGCAATGTGGTACTTTCGCCCGTCGAGCGAGGTCGACTTCGTCAGGCCCGTGATCGCATGCTTGGTCGCGGTATAGGCAATCGAGTAGGGCACCGCCCGCGGCCGGCTGTTGGCGCAAGCGCCTGCGCCTTCTGCCTTGTGGCCGGCGTTCTGAGCCTGCTCGTGCTCGCCCAAGCGGCGATGGCCGCAGCCGGGAACCGCTATGGCAGTGGCAGGGAGGGCACGCTTATTACACCCATGCCAGGGCACCGCCACATAGCGCGGCACTGCCCCCGGACGGGCGACAGGCCCGAGCAGTGCACGCTCGCCAGGGCGCTGGCGTTGGCACGCGGTGGTGACACCGTCTTTCTGGCCATGCCAAAGGCGCGGTCACCACGGCACAGAGGCGAAAAGGCCGCGCGCAATCGGTTGGCGGGGCGTCGGGAGAATGGGAGGTAGTCAGACGGCCCCGCCGTACCCTCGAGACCGGGGCTCATCTGGCCTGCGGGTAGCCTTGGCGTGTGCGGGAAGTCGACCAGCTCGCGGAGTTCGAGCGCGAGTACGAGGATGTCGTCGTGGCCTTGTCGCAACCCGGCGTCGCCGCGGATCGCAAGGCCTTCCTCGACTCCTCGCGGCGCCGCAAGGTGCTGGAGCCTGTCGTCCGGACGATCCGCGCCCTGCGCGACGCCGAGGGCGATGTCGCCGCGGCGCGCGAGCTCATCGACGACGCCCCGCCCGAGGAACGCGAGCTCGCGAGGTCGCAACTCGCCGAGGCGGAACGGCACGAGACCGAACTGCGCGCCGAGCTCGGCCGGCTGCTTGTCCCTCGTGACGAGAACGACGGCCGGAACGTCATCGTCACGATCCGCGGCGCGGAAGGCGGCGACGAGGCGAACCTATTCGCGCGAGATCTCCTCGACATGTACCTGCGCTATGCCGACCGCCACCGCTGGCGCGTCGAGATGCTGAGCGTGCGGGCCTCCGAGCTCGGGGGCATCGACGAGGTGACGTTCCTCGTGAAAGGCGCCGACGCCTGGCAGCGGCTCAAGCACGAGGGCGGGACCCACCGCGTCCAGCGCGTGCCGGTGACCGAGTCGCAGGGGCGGATCCACACCTCATCGGCCGCGGTCGTGGTCCTGCCGGAGGCCGACGAGGTTGAGGTCGGGATCGACCCCGCGGATCTGCGGATCGACGTCTACCGCTCGACGGGTCCCGGCGGACAGTCGGTGAACACGACGGACTCGGCAGTGCGGATCACCCACGTGCCGACCGGCATCGTCGTCACGATGCAGGACGAGAAGAGCCAGATCCAGAACCGCGCCAAGGCGATGCAAGTTCTGCGGGCGCGGATCGCCAAGCTCGAACGGGACCGCCGCGAAGCCGAGCTCTCCCGAGAACGGCGCGAGCAGGTGAAAGGCGGCGGTCGTGCCGACAAGATCCGCACATACAACTTCAAAGAAAACCGCGTCACCGACCACCGTGTCGGTCTCACGCTCCACAAGCTCGACCGCGTCCTCGAGGGTGATCTCGATGAGCTCGCCGATGCGCTCCTCGCCGATGAACGAACGCAACAGCTCAGCGCGACGAGCTGAGGCCCCGACGTGGCGCGCTCTCGTGCGTGCCGCGGCAACGGCCCTCGACAACATGAACGAGGCGCTGATCCTCGCTGAAGAAACCGCGGACGTGCCGCGGGCCAGTCTCGTGCTCGCCTTCGACAGCTGCCCCGGAGCAAAGGCGCGGGCACGTTTTCGCGCCCTCGTCGACGCCCGCCGACGCGGCGCGCCGTTCCAGCATGTCGTCGGGCACTGGGGGTTTCGCACTCTCGACCTGGTCGTCGACGGCCGCGCCCTCGTGCCGCGGCCGGAGACCGAGTTCACCGTCGAGGTGGCGCTCGCCGCGCTCGCCGCCCGGCGGTCGCCCGCTGCGCAAGTGCTCGGCGTCGACCTCGGGACCGGGTCCGGCGCCATTGCCTGCTCGCTCGTCGCGGAGCTCGCGACGGTCAGCGTCGTCGCGACGGATTGCTCACCTGGAGCGCTTGAGGTAGCGGCGGCGAACCGGGCACGACTCGATCCGGCCGACGCGAGCCGGCTCGAGCTCCGGCTGGGAGATTGGTACGGGGCGCTCGACCCCGCGATCGCGGGTCACATCGACCTCATCGTCGCCAACCCGCCCTACCTCGCGGCGTCCGAGTGGCACGGCCTCGATCCGGTCGTGCGCGATCACGACCCGGCACATGCTCTCGTTGCCGGCCCGAGCGGGCGAGAGGCGATCGAGGAGATCCTGCGCGGCGCGCCAGTGTGGTTGTCGAACGACGCGGCGGTCGTCGTCGAGATCGCGCCGCACCAGGCGCGAGAAGCGGTGGCGTTCGCCTCCCGCTGCGGGGCACGAAAGATCGAAGTCCGGCGCGACCTTGCCGGCCGGGACCGCGTCATCGTCGCCCGCTGGTGACCGCGGTGCCGGCGTCGACCTCCGTGGGCGAGATCGTCCGCGCCCTCGAGCGTGGCGAAGTCGTCGGGCTGCCGACCGACACCGTCTACGGGCTCGCCGTCTCGCTGGCCGATCCGAGCGCCGTCGACGAGCTCTTCGCCCTCAAGGATCGGCCCCGTGACCTGGCCATCCCTGTTCTCGTCGCCGATCTCGCCCAGGCGGAGGCCCTCGCCGGTGGCGCCGATCCCCGGCTCACAGTCCTCGCCGACCGTTTCTGGCCGGGCGCCCTGACGGTCGTCGTGCGCCGGGGAGGGGCGGGCGGGACCGCTCTCGGCGGCGACCCGGCGACGGTCGGAGTGCGTTGCCCGGACGATGACGTCATCCGGGCGTTGTGCCGGCGCGTCGGGCCGCTGGCGGTGACGAGCGCGAACCATCACGGGCAACCCCCGGCGACAAGCGCGGCGGAGTTCCGTTCGCTCATCAGCGCCGGCGTCGGCACCGTTCTCGACGGCGGGGTGCGCGACAATCCCCCCTCGACGGTCGTCTCGATCGCCGAGGGCGCGCCGCGCTGTGTGCGGGAAGGCGCGATTCCCTTCGCTGAAGTGCAGGTGGCACTGGCCGGAAGGTGATGGCGACGATCGTCGCGGGTCACACCGGTCGCGGCGGCACCTTGCGAGAAGGCGCGGCCTTCGAGCCGCGTAGACTGCGCCTTTGTGCGCTTCGCCATCGGTTCTGATCACGCCGGCCTCCATCTGAAGAACCTCCTCGGGGGGCACCTCACCGAGGGTGGGCACGAGGTGGTCGATCTCGGCACCCACTCGGAAGCCGCGGTCGACTACCCGGACTTCGGTGCCGCCGTCGGCCGCGCCGTCATTGCCGGTGACGCCGACTTCGGTCTGTGCGTCTGTGGGACAGGCGTCGGCATCGCCATCGCGGCGAACAAGATCCGCGGTGTGCGCGCTGCTCCCGTCCACGATGTCACGTCGGCGCGCCTCGTCCGCGAGCACAACGACGCCAACGTCATCTGCTTCGGGGCTTGGCTGATCGGGCCCGTCGTGGCCACCGACGCCTTGGATATGTTCATCTCGTCCGCTTTCCGCGGCGGGCGTCACATCCCCCGGCTCGAGAAGATCGCACAGCTCGAAGAGAGCCCGTGACCAGGTTCGCCTTCGACGCGCTCGCCGGCGATCCCGAGGTCGCCCGCATCCTCGCCGACGAGCTCAACCGGCAGCGGACCACGATCCAGCTGATCGCGTCGGAGAATTTCACCTCCCCCGCGGTGCTCGCCGCGACGGCGTCGGTGCTCACGAACAAGTATTCCGAGGGTTATCCCGGCCGGCGGTACTACGGGGGCAACATCTTCGCCGACGAGGTCGAGGAGCTGGCGCGCGAGCGGGCGAAGGCGCTGTTCCGGGCCGAGCACGCGAACGTGCAGCCTCACGCCGGGGCGCCGGCGAATCTCGCGACGTACCTCGCGCTCGTCGAACCGGGTGAGACGATCCTCGCGATGCGCCTCGACCAGGGCGGCCACCTCACCCACGGGTCGCCGGTCAGTATCACCGGGAAGATGTATCGCTTCGTCTCCTATGGCGTCACCGCCGCACAACCCGACGGTTCGGGCGAGCGGATCGACCTCGACGAGGTCGCCAAGCTCGCGCGACGTGAGAGGCCGAAGCTCATCGTCGCGGGGACGACGGCGTACACGCGCCGGATCGATCCGGAGCCATTTCGGCAGATCGCCGACGGGGTCGGGGCGCTTTTCATGTTCGACGCCGCGCATCCGGCGGGCCTGATCGCGGCGGGCGTGCACCCGAGCCCGGTCGGGGTTGCCGACGTCGTCACGTTCACGACGCACAAGACGCTGCGCGGCCCGCGCGGCGGAGCCATCCTCTGCGGCGAGCGGCACGCCCGCGCGATTGACGCCGCGGTCTTCCCGGGCCTGCAGGGCGGGCCGCTCGAGCACGTCATCGCGGCGAAGGCGGTTGCCTTCGCCGAGGCGGCGCGTCCGGCCTTCAAGGACTACGCCGCCCAGGTCCTGCGCAACGCGGCAGCGCTCGCGGCGTCACTCGCCGGCGAAGGCTTCCGTCTTGTCGCCGGCGGGACGGAGAACCACCAGGTCATCATCGACCTGCGCTCATTTGACCCCGAGCTCACCGGCAAGGCGGCCCAAGAGGTGCTCGACCGGACGGGGATCACCTGCAACAGGAACCAGATCCCGAACGACCCCCGCTCGCCGTTCGTGGCTAGCGGGCTGCGGCTGGGAAGTCCTGCCGAGACGACGGCCGGGATGGGTGAACCCGAGATGGCACGGGTCGGCGAGCTCATCGCGACCGTGCTGCGCCACCGCGACGACGAAGCGGTGCTCGTCGGCGTGCGGGCCGAAGTGCGGGAGATGTGCGCCGAGTTCGACCCGTACCGTTCGCTCGACCCCGCACCGGCGGCAGTTGAGGGAGGCGGGTCCACCTAGGTGGGCGTGTACGGCGAGTACGCCCTCATCTTTGCCGTGGCGGCGGTCGCGACGTACCTGCTCGCCTTCCCGGTTCGGCGGGTCGCCATCCGTTTCGGTGCCATCGCCCGCCCGGACGACCTCCACCTCCACACCGCGCCGGTCCCGACGATCGGCGGCGTGGCGATGTTCGGCGGCTTCGTGGTCGCGTTGGTGCTCGCCTCCCAGCTCGGCGCGCTGGGGCCGGTCTTCCGGGGTTCCTCCGAGCCGATCGGGGTCGCCCTCGCCGCGCTCGTCATCTGCCTCGTCGGCTTTGTCGACGACATCCGCGAGATCTCACCGCCGGCGAAGGTCGCCGGCCAGGTCCTCGCGGCGATGATCCTTTTGTTCCTCGGGGTCACGATGTACTACTTCAAGATCCCGTTCGTCTCCACGATCTTCGTGCTCTCACCTTCGATCCTGCCGCTCGTGACCGCGATCTGGGTCGTGGGCATGGCGAACGCGGTGAACCTCATCGACGGTCTCGACGGGCTCGCGGCGGGCATCATCGCGATCGCAGCCGGCACGCTGTGCGTCTACGGGCTCCGCCTTGAGGTGCTCGGGAATCTCTCGGCCGACAACCTCGGTCCTGTGATCGCGGCGATCACATGCGGCGTCTGCGTCGGCTTTCTTCCGCACAACTTCCATCCGGCCCGCGTGTTCATGGGTGACGGCGGCGCGCTCTTTCTCGGTCTGTTGATGGCGGCGGCGACGATGGTGATCGGCGGTCGGACGACCGCCAACGGAGCGGCCGCGACCGACGTCACCGGTCTCACGTTCTTCCGTTTCGCCCCCCTTTTCATCCCGATCTTCATCCTCGGCGTGCCGCTTCTCGACACGACGTTCGCGATCGTGCGACGAACGGTGCGCGGCACCTCGTTCGCCGAGCGGGACCTCGGCCATCTCCATCACCGGCTCGTCCGGCTCGGCCACGGCCACCGCCGCGCCGTGCTCATCCTGTGGGCCTGGACGGCGGTGCTGTCGATCTTTGTCCTGTTGCCGACTTTCAGTCTGCGGTTCAATGCCTTCGTCCCGTTCGTCGCGGTCTTGAGCGTGGCGATGCTCTACACGGTGTTCCTCCCGGGCGCCCGTCCACGGGTGCCCCTGCCGGCGATTGCCGGCCACGAGAGCGCCACCGGTGTGGGCGCGCCCGACGGCGAGCCGGAGGCGGCGCCGATCTCCGTCGTCATGTCGGCAGCCGCCGGTGTCGCGGTGGCCGGCGAACCCGATCTCGCCTCGCCGAAATCACGCCGCCGCCGGCGGCTCGTGCGCCGGGCGCGTCACCGGCGTACGACGGAGAAGGCGTCTCGCGACGATCCCGCGACCGGCGCGCCGTCGGCGCGCATTGCCGGCCCAGGAGACGACATGGGAGGATAGGCCCAACGTGGCAAGGCGCACGGGCCCGAACTACGTGGAGCTCGCCGGCATGGGTGTGACGGCCGGGGCGTGTGTCGCCGTCGGTGTCGGCGGCGGTTACTGGATCGGAACGACATCCGGAGCCGGGTCGGCTGTGACGTTCGCGGGGCTTGCGGTGGGAGTGCTCGCCGCGGTGGCGGCGACCTACTTCAAGATCGCGAAGTACCTGTAACCTCCCTGCAGCGCGGCCCTGAGGCGGCGCATCAGAAGTCACCGAGACGAACATGGACCGGATCACGACGTTGTTTGAGCAACTGCCGCTGCCCGAGGTCGCGCACATCGTGCGAAGGACGGTCTACGCGGCGATCGCCGTTGGCATCGTCGTGCTCGCGGTCTCGGCGGTCTTCGGATACGTGCTGGTCGGCGTGGGCGGCTGTCTCGGCCTCGGCCTTGGACTGGCGAACATCCGCCTGGTCGCGCGATCGGTGGCGAGAGCGAGCGCCAGGCCCGGCGCCCATCCACGGCGTGCCCTCGCGTCGCACACCTTGACGCGCCTCGGCGCGACGACGGCGATCGTGATCGGGCTCGCCTTCGCGTCGGTGCAGCTCGGTCTCGGCACAGCCGGCGGGGTCGCCCTCTTCTACCTCCTCTACGTGGCGAGCCTTCTCCGGTCGCTCCTCCGGCACGGCACGACGGGGATCGTGTTGTGATGGGCGGCGTGACCGCGTCGATCACCATCGGCTCCCACATCACGTGGCGGGTCCTCGGCCAGACGATCAACGTGGACACCGTGTTTTCGACGCTCGTCGCCGGGGCGATCGTCTTGGGGATCGGCTTCTACCTAAGGGCGAAGGCGACGTCGGGGGTCCCGGGCAAGCTCCAGCTCGCCGTCGAGACGATTCTCGATGCCGCCGACAAGCAGGTGGCCTCCACGATTGGCGAGGCCGGCCGGCCCATCGTCCCGCTCGCCTTCACGCTCTTCGTCTACATCCTCATCGCCAACTGGCTCGAGCTCATCCCGACCGGGCATTCCCCGCAGTACCTTCCGGCTCCCTCGTCGGACGTCAACTTCACCGCGGCACTGGCGGTCTTCGTCGTCGTCCTCGTCCACGTGACCTGGATCCGCCGCCAGGGCTGGCGGGCGTACCTTGGTCACTACGCGCGCCCGTACCTCGTGTTGCTCCCGGTGAACGTCATCGAAGAGCTGGTCAAGCCCTTCACGCTCGCCCTGCGGCTCTTCGGCAACATCTTCTCCGGTGCCGTACTGCTCCTTGTCATCGCCACGCCGGCGCTGGCGAGGTGGATCGCGCCGATCCCGCTCCTCGACGTCGCATGGAAGCTGTTTGACGGGGCGTTCATCGGTCCAATCCAGGCGTTCATCTTCTCGCTCCTCACCATCTTGTATTTCCAGTCGGCTTTCGCCGGAGAACCCGAAAGCGCGTCGGGGGGTTCGCGCTAGTTACGGAACAACGATCACCCACATCAGGAGAGGCAAATGGCAGACACGACGCAGCAAGCGATCCAACTCGCCGGCGCGCTCATCGGCGGCGGGCTCGCGATCGGTGGCGGCGCGATCGGCGCGGCGATCGGTGACGGCCTGGCCGGCAGTCAGACGATCGCCGGGGTCGCGCGCCAACCGGAGGCGCAAGGCCGGCTGTTCACGATCATGTTCCTGGTCGTCGGCCTCGTCGAGGCGATGTACTTCATCAACCTGGTCTTCATGTTCATCTTCGTCTTCGTGCTCTACAAGAAGTAGCGGAAGCGACCATGCTCGCGAGCTCGTCGGGATCGAGCAGCAACTTCATAGTGCCGAACGGCACATTCGTCGTCGAGCTCGTGATCTTCTTGGTCGTCCTCGGCGTGATGGCGAAGTTCATCCTCCCTTCGTTGCGCCGGGCCCTCGACGAACGTGGCCGGATGCTCGCCGACGCGCAGCGGGCGTCCGAAGCCGCAAGGGGTGAAGCGGCGCGCCTCGAGCGCGAGCGGATCAACGTTCTCGCGAGCGCGCGGGCACAGGCGCGCGCCCTCCTCGAGGGGGCTTCGCAATCCGTGGACGGGCTCATCGCTGAGGCGCGGGAGCAGGGCCGGGCCGAGCACGACCGCCGATTCGCTGAGGCGGCCGACGGCTTGGAGACCGAGCGACGCCGTCTCCACGACGACGTCATGGCGCGGGCGGTCGAGCTCGTCGCCGCCGCAGCCGAGCGGATCGTCGGGGGCGGTTTCGACGCCGACCGTCACCGTCGGTTCATCACCGCCGAACTTGGCGGCGCCGACGAGCCGACGCGAGCCGAGTGACGGGACACGTGACGCTCGCCGCCTCGGACTTCGGGCTTTCCTTCGGCTTCGAATGGGTCGCGCTCGGCATCGTCGTTTGGCTGTTCGTGCGCTACGCCGTCCCGTTCCTCAGGCCGCGGATGAACGCCCGGATCGAGTCCATCAGGCTCGAGCTCGCAGCCGGCGAGCAGACGCGCCTCGAGGCCAGCGAGCTCGTCGCGGCCCGCGCCGCGGCGCTCGAGGAGGCCAAGGCGGAAGCTGCGGCGCTCGTCGAGCGGGCGCAACAGGCTGCCGCGCACCTTGTTGCTGCAGGGCGCGAGCGCGCAGCAGGGGAGTACGCCTACGCCCTTGCCCGAGCCGACGTCGCGATCGACCTCGCCCGCGCCCGGGTGCGCGAAGAGGTCATCGCCGAGGTCGGTGCCCTCGTCGTCGCCGTGGCGGAGAGAGTCGTCGCGGCCGAGCTCGACGAGCGGGGTCATCATCGTCTCATCGCTGAGGCGATCGCCGCTGCCGAGTCGGAAAGGGCGAGCTAGCGATGCGTGAGCAAATTCGCGGTTACGCCGCCGCGGTCTTCGAGTCCGCGAGATCCGCGGGACGACTCGACGCGGCGCGAGGTGACCTCGTTGAGTTCTCCCGTGCTCTCACCGCTTCCGAGAAGCTACGCCTTGTCCTCGTCGACCACGCGGTCGCGACGACGACGCGCCGTGCGATCGTCGCGGATCTCCTCGCCAACAGGGCGACGCCAGAGGCCTCCGCCTTGCTCTCCTTTGCTGTCGGCGTCGAGCAGCCCTCGGATTTGCCGGTCTCGGTAGCCGTTCTCGTCGAGCTCGCGGAGGACGAGTGCCGGCGGTCCGGCTCTCGCTCGGCGGTCGAGATGGAGCCCGCCGCCGCCCGCGGCGTAGTCCGGGCACGCCTTGGCGGCTACGCCGAGCGCGTCTTAGAAGAGCTCTCGGCCGCGCCCGAGCTCGACGAGGTCGAGAACGAGCTGTTCGCGATCGCGCGCCTGCTCGACGGCAACCGGACGCTCCGCCAGACCCTCGGTGACCAGAACCTCCCCTTATCCGGGAAGGTCGCCGTCGTCGACGATCTCCTGGCTGACGCCTGCCGGCCGGCGAGTGTGCGGCTCGTGCGTTACCTCCTGCGGGCCGGGCACGTGCGTGACCTCGTCGGAACCTGCGACTGGCTCGTCGCGCTCGCCGCGGCAGAACGCGGTCGACGCGTCGCCTCGGTCCGCAGCGCCGTCGCGCTGCGGCCGGCCGAGAGAAGGCGCATCGCCGCGGCGCTCAGCCGGATCGTCGGGCGCGAAGTCGAGGTGCGGGACGTCGTCGACCCGACGGTCGTCGGCGGGGTTCTCGTCTCCGTCGGTGACCTGATCATCGACGGAACCGTCCGGCTGCGCGTCGAGCGCCTCCGGGATCTGCTCGTGCAGGCGAGCTGACGACTAAGAAGGGCTGGGAATGGCCGAGCTGACGATCAGCCCCGAGGAGATCGCCGCCGTCCTCGCGCGCCACGTCTCGGAACTGACGACGGAGATCGGCGCCGAGCAGGTCGGTCGGATCAGCGAGGTCGGCGACGGGATCGCCCACCTCTCCGGTCTGCCGCACGCCTCAGTGAACGAACTGCTCGAGTTCGAGAACGGCACCTACGGCCTCGCTCTCAACCTCGACGAGGACGAGATCGGCTCGATCGTGCTCGGTGAGGTCGAAGGGCTTGACGAGGGGCAGACCGTGCGCGCAACGGGCAGGATCCTGTCCGTCCCCGTTGGGGACGCGCTCCTCGGCCGGGTGGTCAACCCCCTCGGCGAGCCGATCGACGGCAAGGGGCCCCTCGGCGACGTGGAGCTGCGCCGCCTCGAGGTGCAGGCGCCCGGGGTGATGGACCGCCAGCCGGTGTGCGAGCCCTTGCAGACCGGCATCAAGGTGATCGACGCCATCACGCCGATCGGCCGCGGTCAGCGGGAGCTGATCATCGGCGACCGCAAGACCAGCAAGACGACGCTCGCCGTCGACACGATCATCAACCAGCGCGGCAAGGGGGTGAAGTGCATCTACGTCGCGATCGGGCAGAAGGGATCGACGGTCGCGCAGGTCGTGGAGACCCTCGCCGCCCACGACGCGCTCGAGTACTCGGTTGTCGTCGCCGCCCCCGCTTCGGAACCGGCGCCATTCAAGTACCTCGCGCCCTACGCCGGATGCGCGATGGGTCAGCACTGGATGGAGCGTGGCGAGCACGCGCTAGTCGTCTACGACGACCTGTCGAAACAGGCCGAGGCGTACCGCCAGATATCATTGCTGCTCCGGCGCCCCCCGGGGCGTGAGGCCTACCCGGGCGATGTCTTCTACCTCCACAGCCGGCTTCTCGAACGTGCCGCCAAACTCTCAGACGAGCTCGGCGGGGGGTCCCTGACGGCGTTGCCGATCATCGAGACGAAGGCCGGGGACATCGCGGCCTACATCCCGACCAACCTGATCTCGATCACGGACGGCCAGATCTTCCTCGAAGCCGACCTTTTCAACGCCGGGGTGCGTCCCGCGATGAACATCGGGAACTCCGTTTCGCGCGTCGGTGGCGCGGCACAGGTGAAGGCGATGAAGTCGGTCGTCGGCTCGCTGAAGATCGACCTCGCCCAGTTCCGAGACCTCGAGGCGTTCGCGACTTTCGGCTCCGAGCTCGACAGGGCCTCCCAGGCCCAGCTCGACCGGGGTTACCGGCTGATCGAGCTGTTGAAACAGGGCCAGAACGAGCCGATGCCCGTCGAAGAGCAGGTCGTGGTCATCTACGCCGGCGTGCACGGCTTCACCGACGCCGTCGCGGTCGGCGACCTCCGACGCTTCGAGTCGGTTCTGCGCGCCGATCTCCGTTCGGCGCACGCTGACCTGCTCAGCCACATCGCCCGAACTGGCGAGCTGCCCGACGTCGCCGAGTTGAATGCGGCGATCAGCGAGGTCGCGGGAGCCTTCGCCGAGGGCACGGCGGACGACGCCGTGGGCGGGGAGCCGGTGGCGGGCCCGGCGCGCCCCTCGTCGGGGGACGCCGAGCCGGTCGAGCCGCGGGACTGAGCGATGTCGTCTGGCCAGGAACGCGTTCTCAAACGCCGGATCCACAGCATCGAGTCGACCGAGCAGCTGACGCGGGCGATGGACCTCATCTCGGCGTCCCAGATCGTGCGCGCCCAGGCCCGTTTCGAGGCGAGCCGCCCCTACGTCGACGGGATCGCGAAGGTCCTCGCGGTCACCGCGTCCGACCTCGGGCCCTCCGCACCGTTCCGTGGCGCGCCGGCGGACCCGCGGCGCGTCCTCGTCGTCACGATCGTTGCCGACCGGGGGCTGTGCGGCGCCTACAACTCCAACGTCCTGCGGTGCGCGGAGTCCTTGATGCGGGCCGGGGAAGCGGCGGGACGCGCCTACACGGTCGTGGCCGTCGGGCGCCGGGCTCAGCGCTTCTTCCGCTTCCACGGACGTGCGATCGCGAAGTCGTTCACGAAGATGACCGAGCGACCGACGTACGCCGACGCCGCGGCCGTCGCGGCAGAGATCGTGGTCCCGTTCCTCACCGGGCAGGTCGATCTCGTCCAGCTCGTCTCGACGCGCTTTTCTTCGGCCGGGGTCCAGGTCGTCGAGGTGCGCCAGCTGCTGCCGCTCGCGGTCGAGGACCCCCTTCCCGGCGTCCCCGCAGTTCCGCCTCCGCCCGCGGCCGAGGGCTTTTATGATTTCGAGCCTCCCGCCGAGGAGATCCTCGCATCCGTTGTGCCGCTCTACGCCGAAGCGGCGCTTTACTCCGCGCTCCTCGAGGCCTCGACGTCGGAGCACACCGCCCGCCAGCGGGCGATGTCGGCCGCGACCGAGAACGCGGACGAGCTCGCGACGACGTTGCGTCGGTTGATGAACCGGATCCGCCAGGACGCGATCACAAACGAGATCATGGAGATCGTCGGCGGGGCCGAGGCGCTGCGGCTCGCCGGACGCGGGGACGGGTCCCTGACGCTCACCGCGAGTTCCGGGCAGGATTAGGGGCGATGTCGACATGACCAGTACGCCGAACCGCGGGGCGGGGTCGCTCGAGAACGGCCGGGTCGTCTCGATCGCCGGCCCCGTCATCGACGCCGAGTTCCCGCCGCACGCGATCCCGGAGATCAACACCGCGCTGGAGATCGACCTCGAGCTCGAGGGCGTGGGTGTCGTCATCACCGCCGAGGTCGCGCAGCAGATCGGCGAGGGACGCGTCCGCTGCATCTGCCTGAAGCCAACCGACGGCCTCGAGCGTGGCGCCGTCGTGCGCAACACCGGCCAGGGGATCACCGTCCCGGTGGGGGACAACGTCCTCGGTCACGCCTTCAACGTCATCGGTGAGCCGATCGACACCGACGACATCGGAGAGATCGCCGACCGCTGGGAGATCCACCGCGACCCACCGCCGTTCGAGGCACTCGAACCGCGCCGCGAGATGTTCGAGAGCGGGATCAAGGTGATCGACCTCCTCGAACCCTACGTGCAGGGCGGCAAGATCGGCCTCTTCGGCGGCGCCGGCGTCGGCAAGACCATCCTCATTCTCGAGATGATCAACCGCGTCGCCAAGCAGCACGGCGGGGTGTCGGTCTTCGCAGGGGTGGGCGAACGGACCCGGGAGGGGACCGACCTGTGGCTCGGGATGCAGGAGTCGGGCGTCATCGACAAGGCCGTCCTCGTCTACGGGCAGATGGACGAGCCGCCCGGCGTCCGCCTGCGGGTCGCGCTCTCGGCCTTGACGATGGCGGAGTACTTCCGGGACGTGAAGCACCAGGACGTGCTGCTGTTCATCGACAACATCTTCCGCTTCGTCCAGGCGGGTTCCGAAGTGTCGACGCTGCTCGGCCGGATGCCGTCCGCCGTCGGTTACCAACCGACGCTCGCCGACGAGATGGGCCAGCTCCAAGAGCGGATCACCTCGACGCGGGGCCGTTCGATCACCTCCGTCCAGGCGGTGTACGTGCCGGCGGACGACTACACGGATCCGGCTCCTTTCACCACGTTCACCCACCTCGACGCGACGACGGAGCTCTCCCGCCAGATCGCCGCGCTCGGGATCTACCCCGCCGTCGACCCGCTCGCCTCGTCGAGCAGCATCCTCGCCCCGGAGGTCGTCGGCGAACGCCACTACGCCTGTGCCAGCGCGGTGAAGCAGGTCCTCCAGCGCTACCGCGACCTCCAGGACATCATCGCCATCCTCGGTCTCGAGGAGCTTTCCGAGGAGGACCGGCTGACCGTGACCCGAGCACGCAAGATCCAGCGCTTCCTGTCGCAGCCGTTCTTCGTCGGCGAGGTCTTCACCGGTCTGCCCGGCGTCTACGTGACCGTCGAGGAGACCGTTCGCAGCTTCGAGGCGCTGCTCGGCGGGGACCTCGACGACGTCCCCGAGCAGGCATTTCTCAACGCGAGCGGCGTCGACGACGTCCGCGAGAAGTCCAAGCAGTTCGAGAGCGCGTAGAAGGAGACCGTGGGAACCCCGTTCCACGTCGAGCTGGTCACGCCCGAGCGGGTGCTTTACTCGGGCGAGGCCGACGCGGTCTCGCTGCGCACGCTCGAGGGCGAGATCACCTTCCTCGCGCGCCACGAGGACTATGTCGGAGTTGCCGACGTGACCGTCGTGCGCATCAGCGTGGTCGGCGGCGAAGCCGACGAACGCCCTCCGGGCGAACTGCGTGCCGCGGTCCACGGCGGCCTCGTACACGTCGACCGGGAGGGCGTCGTCATCCTGGCGGGTGTGGCGGAGCTCGCCTCCGAGATCGACGTCGCCCGTGCCGGTGCCGCCCTCGCCGCGGCCGAGGCCGAGCTCGGCACCGCACCACAGGCGGGCGAGGTCGCCCCGCCAGGCGGTGCCGAGGAGCCCGCCCGGGCCAGCAGCGATTCGGCGCTCGCCCTTGCCGCGGCGAACTCGCCGCAGGCCGCGATCCGCCGCGCCAAGGTCCGGCTCGAAGCGGCAGGAGCCACCTCCCGGAAGTGACGACCGGCCAAGTCCGATCGGACGTCGCCGCCCGTCGGTGCGCCGTCCGCTCGACGACCCGCCGGCGTCTGCTCGTCGCCATGACCGTCGCCGGGCACGGAGCCGCCGAGATCGACGGCCTACGACGGGCGCTCGGCGGTTCCGGTCTCGGCCGCATCGCGCCGCACATCACGCTCGTCCCGCCGGTGAACGTCGCAGACAGCCACCTCGGCGACGTGCTCCGCCGGATCCGTTCGGTGGCGACCGAGGAACCCGCCGAGGTCGTCGTCGGTCCAGCGCGCACATTCGCCCCGCGCACGCCCGTCGTCTACCTGGAGGTGGCGGGGGACACGGCGCGGATCGCCGACCTGCGGCGCCGGCTCGCCGTCCCGCCGCTCGTGCCGAGCGTCCCCCGGTCGGAACGGCCCTTCGTCCCGCACGTCACGATCGGCGGCCGCGTCGCCGGGCCGAAGATTGCCGCCGCGGTGGCGATGCTCGCCGAGTTCCGGCTGGCGATGGAGCTCTCGACAGTCGCCCTTTGCGAGCAGGACGAGATCGCTCCGCGCCGGCCTTGGCGGGTCATCGCCGACGTCGTCCTCGGTTCGGGATCGACCGTCGGGCGGGGAGGACGCGAGATCAGCTTCGTCGGCTCGACGATCCTCGACCCCGAGGTGGCGGCGTGGGCTGCTTTGACCCCGGGCGAGGACGCGATCGGCGAGGGCGCGACGACCCCATCGGCCGAGGATCCGTTCGTGCTGGTCGCCTACGAGGCGGAGCGGCCCGTCGGCGCGGTCGTCGGGTCACTGCACGGGCCGACCGTCGAGATCCACAAGGTGCGCGTCGGCGAGAACCGGCGCAACGAGGGCATCGGCGGACAGCTCGTGCGGGGGCTCGAGCGGGCCGTCGCGACGCGAGGCTGCTCGCGGGTCGCCTTCGTCGCTTTCGCTGACGGGCCGCTCGACGGATTCCTCTCCCACCTCGGGTACGCGCCCACGGCCATGAGAAAAGGGCGAGACGGGGAAGACCGCGTGACGCTCGAGCGGCTGATCAGCTGACTGCTCGCCGCTCATCGGGCCCCGGCGGCTGCCCGCGGTCGCCCATCGGGGCAGCCGCGGGGCTGTAGCGTCGCGGCGATGCGGCAGTTCATCGTGCGGTCGGCGGGGCCGTTGCGGGGCGAGGTCACCGTCCAGGGCGCCAAGAACTCCGTTCTCAAACTGATGGCGGCGTCGCTCCTCGCCGAGGGGACGACCCGGGTGGGAAACGTCCCGCGCATCACCGACGTCGAGACGATGGTGGAGGTTCTAACGGCGATCGGCGCCGTGGTCCGCCGGGACGAGGTTGGCGACGTCCTCGTCACCACGCCGGCGCATTGCAACCCCGTCGCGCCCTACGAGCTTGTGGAGAGGATGCGGGCATCGATCGTCGTCCTCGGACCGCTGCTCGCCCGGCATCACTTCGCGCGGGTGTCGCTGCCCGGGGGCGACGACTTCGGTTCCCGGCCGATCGACATCCACCTGCGGGCGCTTTCGGAGCTCGGGGCGGAGTTCACGACGGAGCACGGCTACGTCGAGGGTCGCTGCGACCGCTTGGTTGGCACCCGCGTCGTCCTCGAATACCCGAGCCACACCGCGACGGACAACATCCTCGCCGCTGCCACCCTTGCCAAGGGCACGACCGTGATCGAGAACGCGGCTCGCGAGCCCGAGGTCCAGGACCTTGCCGAGCTGCTCGGCGCGATGGGCGCGCGGATCTCCGGGGCGGGTACGTCGCGCCTCGAGATAGAAGGCGTCGACGAGCTCCATCCGGCGTCGCACCGGGCGGTCGCCGACCGCGTCGAGGCCGCGACGCTCCTCGCCGCCGTCGCGATCGCCGGAGGCGACGTCCGCCTGCTCGGGGCGCACCACGAGCACATGGACATGTACCTCGAGAAGCTTGCTGCGATGGGGGTCGACATCGAACCGACGGTGACGGGGATCTCGGCCCGTTTCGCCGGCCGGCCTCTCGCGGTCGACGTGTCGACGCTTCCCTATCCTGGGGTGGCGACGGACTACAAGCCGCTGCTCGTGACCGTGCTCGCCGTCGCCTCGGGTGTGGCGATCGTCAGCGAGAACATCTACGCCGGGCGTTTCCGCTACGTCGATGAATTGCGCCGGATGGGGGCGGACATCCGCACCGAGGGCCACCACGCCGTCGTGCGCGGAGTCGGGCGGCTCTCGGGCGCGCCGGTGAGGGCGCCTGACATCCGGGCCGGCGCGGCGCTCGTGCTCGCGGGCCTCGCCGCCGAAGGAGAGACCCGTGTGACGGGGGTCGAGCACATCGACCGGGGCTACGAGGATTTCGACGGCAAGCTCCGCGCCCTCGGGGCCGACGTCAGGCGTTCGGACGACCAGCCGGCTGGCGAGTCGTGACGAGCGGTGGTCGCTGAGATGGACGGACGAGATCCAGGGCGTCTGCCCGCGGCCCGCCAGCAGTCGCTTTCGCCGACGGGATGGCGTTTCTCGGCCGACGATCCCCGCTGGTACGAGCAGGCCGCCTTCTACGAACTGTCGGCGCGGGGGTTCTTCGACTCGAACGGCGACGGGATCGGCGACCTCGCCGGGGTCGTCGAGAAGCTCGACTATCTCAGCTGGCTCGGTGTCGACTGTCTGTGGTTGCTGCCGTTCTACCCGTCACCTTTGCGCGACGGGGGCTACGACGTCGCCGACTACTGCGACGTCGCGCCGGAGTTCGGGAGCCTCGACGACATGGTCCGCCTGATCGGCGAGGCGCATGACCGCGGCATGAGGATCATCATCGACCTCGTTCTGAACCACACGAGCGACGCCCACCCCTGGTTCATTGAGTCACGGTCGTCACGGGACAACCCGAAGGCCGACTGGTACGTCTGGAGCGACGACAACCAGCGCTATTCGAACATACGGGTGATCTTCTCGGACTCCGAGGCGTCGAACTGGACCTGGGACAGCGTCCGCCAGCAGTACTACTGGCACCGGTTCTTCCATTTCCAGCCCGACCTCAATCTCGACAACCCTGAGGTCCGCGAGGCGCTTTTGTCGGTGGTCCGCTTCTGGCTCGACTTAGGCGTCGACGGCTTCCGCCTCGACGCCGCGGCGTACTTGTTCCAGCGCGAGGGCACGACTGGGGAGAACCTTCCCGAGACGCACGAGTTCTTGCGGTGGATCCGGCGGGAGATCGACCGCGACTACCCGAATCGGGTACTGCTCGCCGAGGTAAACCAGTGGCCCAACGACGTCGCCGACTACTTCGGCGAGGGCGACGAGTGCCACATGTGCTTCCACTTCCCGCTGATGCCGCGGATGTTCATGGCGATACGCCGTGAGCACCGCTTCCCGATCACCGAGATCATCGCCGAGACGCCGCCGATCCCCCCGGGTTGCCAGTGGGGAATCTTCCTGCGGAACCACGACGAGCTCACGCTCGAGATGGTGACCGACGAGGAGCGCGACTACATGTACGCCGAGTACGCCAGCGATCCCCGGATGCGCAAGAACCTGGGGATCCGTCGCCGCCTCGCGACACTCGTCGACAACGACCGCGGCGTCGCCGAACTCCTCTTCGCACTGCTGCTCTCGCTGCCCGCAGCGCCGGTCCTTTACTACGGCGACGAGATCGGCATGGGCGACAACATCTACCTCGGCGACCGCGACACGGTGCGGACGCCGATGCAGTGGACCCCGGACCGCAACGCCGGCTTCTCCACGGCTGACTTTGCCCAGCTCTACCTGCCGCCGCTCATGGACCCCGTCTACGGCTATGCGTCGGTGAACGTCGAGGCCTCGCTGCGGGACCCCTCGTCGTTCCTCCACTGGCTCCGTCGGATGATCGCGGTGCGCCGCGATCATCCGGTCTTCGCGACGGGGTCGATCGAGGTCCTCTCGGCGGACAACCCGTCGGTGCTCGCCTACCTGCGCAGCCGGAAGGATCCGAGGACCGGCGAGGTCCATTCGATCGTCTGCGTGAACAACCTCTCGCGCTTCGCGCAGGCGACCGAGTTGAGCCTCGTGCCCTGGGCGGGCTCACCACCGGTCGAGCTCATCGGCCGGTCGACGTTCCCGCCGATCGGGCTGGAGGGCTATCCGGTCACGTTGGGGCCACACGGGTTCTTCTGGCTCCAAGTCGAGGGGTGCTGAGATGGCGGTGACCGCGGAGGAGCTCGGGACGCTCGCCGGCGCCTACCTCGAACGCCAGCACTGGTTCCAGCTGACGGTCCCGGGCGCCCGTGAGGACGAGGTCGAACTCGTCCACTCCGAGATACTCCGTGAGGCCCCCCCGCCGTTATGCCGTCTGCTTCTTTCCTGTCGTGGCCGGCACTTCAGCCTCTTCGTCGGCTGGCGACGGGCGACCGAGGTCTCTGACGCGCTGCACGGACGGGAGGGCGCGATCTTCGGCTCTGCCCTCGACGGCCTGCGCACCGCGCTCGTCTACGACGCCTTGGCCGACGACACCTTGGCGATTGAACTCTTCCGACGGGCGACGGGAGACAATGAGGTGGCGACGCGGGTCCGGCAGGTCGCGGCGGCCGTCTCGCACGCCTCACTCGTCTACGACGGACGATTCCTCATGAAGTGCTACCGGGTGCTCGAGGACACGACCCGGCCGGAGATCGAGGTACTGATGAAGCTCGACTCGGTCGGCTTCAACGCGATTCTCGCCCCGGTCGCCGCCTGGCAGCGCGACGGGTTCGAGCTCGCGCTCGTACGCGAGTTCCTCCCCTCGGCGCTCGAGGGACGGCTGCTCGCGCTGACGTCTTTGCGCGACCTGCTCGCCCGGGTCTCCGGCTACGACCGGGCCGACATGGCGGTGACGGCGCGCCTCGAACCCGCGAACACGTTCGACCCGGCCGCGGCGGCGGCAACGGCGGGCGGGGATCTCGCCTCGGAGATGCGCCGCCTTGGTGTGACTGCGGCGCACCTCCATCTCGCCCTCGCCGACGCCTTCGCGACGAGCGAGGTCTCGCCGGCGACCCTCGCTGACGAGATCGCGCAGCTCGTCTCGAACGGGTTTCCGGGGCGGGCGGCGAGCGGCGGCGGGCGCGAGGCCAACGACCTCATCGCGCGGGTCCAATCGCTCGACCCTGGCAAGGCCGGACTGGCGATCCGGGTCCACGGCGATTTCCACCTCCGGCGGGTGATGCGGGGCGAGACGGGTTGGGTCGTGGTCGGCTTCGGTGACGATCCGCTCTTTTCCGATTCGCTCTCGCTCACCTCGCTGAGCCCCCGTTCCGGCACGCCGGTCGAGGATCTCGCCGACATGTGGTTCTCGATCGGCCGTGTAGCCGGGGAGGCGCTCGCCCAGCGGCCGCGCGCCGAACTCGGGCTTGCCGGCCAGCTGGCGCGGGCGTGGGTGCGGCGCAACCGGCGCGCCTTCCTCGAGGGGTACCTGGCCACCCGCGGGATCGGCCGGCTGCTGCCGGATGACCCGGGGATCGTCGAGGAACTGCTCGCGGTACTGACGATGGCTCGCGAGCACCGCCACGGCGCGCCGATCCCCGGGGCGTGAGCACCCGGCGGCCCCAGACGCTGGCGGCGAAGGGCGGGAGGGTCTTGTGGTTCCAGCGCCCCGTCGGCCCCGCTTAGCGGCAGCGGCGCCGATCGGGTGGACTGGACGGCCGTGGAGGAGCTGATGTCCCCCGAACCCGCCGCGCCACACGGCGCCTACCTCGATCACGCCGCGACGACGCCGCTGCGCGCCGAGGCGGTCGCGGCGATGCTGCCCTTTCTCACTGCCGAGTACGGCAACCCCTCGGGTGTCCACGCGACGGCGCGGCGCGCCCGACGGGCGCTCGACGACGCCCGGGACGCGATAGCGGGGGTGATCGGCTGCGAGCCGGGCGAGGTCGTGTTCACTTCTGGTGGGACCGAGGCCGACAACCTCGCCGTGCTCGGCGTACACGGGCGCTGTGGCGGGGCCGTCGTCGTGAGCGCGATCGAGCACGAAGCCGTGCTGAACCCGGCGCGCCGCATCGGGGCGCGTCTCGTGTGGCCGACGGCAGAAGGCGTTATCGACCTCGACGCCCTTGCCGCGGCGCTCGACGAAGAAGTGACGCTCGTGAGCGTGATGGCGGTGAACAACGAGGTCGGGACGATCCAGCCGTTCGCCGAGATCGTCGCCGCGGTGCGCCGTCGCGCCTCGGGGGCGATCATCCACAGCGATGCCGTCCAGGCGGTGCCGTGGCGCGACCTGCGGGTGGAGCTCGCGGAGTGCGACCTCGTGTCGATCTCGGCTCACAAGTTCGGCGGGCCGAAGGGCGTCGGAGCGCTCGTCGTGCGCAGGCGGGCGACCCGGTCCGTCGAGCCGCTGTGCTTGGGCGGCAGCCAGGAGCGGAATCTGCGGCCCGGAACCGAGAATGTCGCGGGGATCGTCGCCATGGCGGCGGCGGCGGTGGCGGCGGCAGGCGAGCGGCCCGCGGCGTGCATGCGGACGTGCGAGCTCCGTGACCGGTTCCTCGACCGGCTCGCCGCTTCGGTGCCGGCGATGGTGGAGTCGGTTCCCCGGGCTTTGGCGGCACCCGGACATGCCCACGTCCGGTTCCCCGGCGTCCTCGCCGAGGAGCTCCTCGTCCTGCTCGACGAGGCCGGTGTCGCCGCCTCCGCCGGGTCGGCGTGCGCGGCGGGGGCGATCGAACCGAGCCACGTCCTGCGCGCCATGGGCTGGAAGGGTCGGGCGGCGCGCGAGGCCGTGCGCTTCACGCTCGGCCCGCAGACGACCGAGGGTGAGGTCGGCTACGCGCTGGGTGCCATCACCTCGGCCGTCGCCTCGCTCACCAGCGGGATCCCGATGGGAGACTGAGGGCGTGCGCGTCCTCGTCGCGATGTCTGGTGGTGTCGACTCCTCGGTCGCGGCGGCGCTGCTCGCCGCCAGGGGCCACGACGTCGTCGGCGTGACGCTGCAGCTATGGGGCGGGCCCGGGGACTCGGGCTGCTGCTCGCTCGGCGACGTGGAGGACGCGCGTCGGGTCGCCGACGGACTCGGCATCGACCACCGGGTGTTCAACTTCGCTGGCGAGTTCTCCCGTGACGTGGTTGAGCCCTATGTCGCCGACCATGCCCGGGGCCGGACGCCGAATCCCTGCGTCGAGTGCAACCGGGCGGTGAAGTTCGGCCACCTCGCGGCGCGAGCCCACCGGCTCGGTTTCGAGGCGATCGCGACGGGGCACCACGCCCGGGTCACCGTCGAGGGCGGACGGGTGTCGCTCCGCCGCGGCGTCGACGGCGCAAAGGACCAGTCCTATGTGCTCTCGACGCTTCTGGCCCGCGACCTCGCCCGCGTGCTGATGCCGATCGGCGACCTCACCAAGCCCGAGGTGCGCGAGCTCGCCAGGCGCTTCGGTCTTCGCACCGCCGGCAAACCCGACAGCCAGGAGGTCTGCTTCATCTCCTCGAAGTCATCTGGAGGCGGGCGATCGGCTTTTCTGTCGGGGCGAATCCCGCTCCATGTGGGCCGCGTCGTCGACTTCGCGACCGGCGCGGAGCTCGGAACCACCGAGGCGGTCGAGCTCGTCACGGTCGGCCAACGTCGTGGCCTCGGCGTTAGCGTCGGCGACCGTCGCTACGCGGTCAGGGTCGACGTCGCCTCGTCTACGGTGTTCGCCGGCTCGCCCGAGGACCTGCTCGTCGGCGGCGTCGCCTTCGGGGCGCGCACCTGGTTCGACGCGCCCGTGCCGGTGGGTTCGCCCGTCCTCGCCCAGGTGAGCGCGCACGGCCTTCCCCGCCCCGCGCTTGTCACCGGCGAGGGGATTGAGTTCCGCCGCCCCGAGAAGCGGGTCGCGCCCGGCCAGGTCGTCGCCTGCTACGTCGACGACACGGTCGTTGGTTCGGGGGTCGCCCGATGACGGCTCGGCCGGACGACGAGGCGCCGCTCGTCGAGGGGCTGGCGAGCGAGCACGCCGCGACCTCAGGCCGCGACCCGGCGGCGCGGGCAGCGGAACTGCGGGAACTGATCCGCTACCACTCCGACCGTTACCACCGGGACGACGCGCCGGAAATCGCCGACGCCGAGTACGACGCCCTCGTCGTCGAGCTGCAGCGCCTCGAGCGCGACCATCCGGAGCTCGCCACGCCCGACTCGCCCTCTCAAGGGATCGGGGCCGCGCCCTCGGTGCAGTTCGCGCCGGTGCGCCACGCCGTGCGGATGATGAGCCTCGACAACGTCTTCTCGCTTGGTGAATTCCGGTCCTGGGGCGAGCGTGTCGAACGGCTCCTCGCGGCGGCGCCGGGTGAGAGCGCGGGGGTCGTCGTGCGCTACGCCTGTGAACCGAAGATCGACGGACTCGCCGTCTCGCTCCGTTACGAGCGCGGCCGCCTGGTCCGGGCCGCGACCCGCGGTGACGGGACGACCGGCGAGGACGTCACCGCGAACGTGCGCACGATCAGCCTGATCCCGGAACGGCTCGCGCTCGACCCTGGCGACGTGCCGGAGATCTTCGAGATTCGCGGCGAGGTGTACCTGCCGATCTCGGCGTTCGAGGAACTCAACCAGCGGCAGCGCGAAGCCGGCCTCAGGCCGTTCGCCAACCCCCGGAACTCCGCGGCCGGGTCGTTGCGCCAGAAGGACCCGTCGATCACGGCGGCGAGGCCGCTCGCGTTCTGGGCCTACCAGGTCGGCGAGGTGGACGGGGGCGCCGCCGGGCCCCGGGGCGCCCTCCTCGTCACGCACACGGCGTCGCTCGAGCTCGTCCGGCGCGCCGGGCTTCCGGTCAACCCCGAGGCGAGAACGGTCGACGGAATCGAGACCGCCTACGGGTTCTGCCGACGCTGGCAGGAGCACCGCCACGACCTCGACTACGAGATCGACGGGGTCGTCGCCAAAGTGGACGACCTCGCCTTGCAGGGCGCCCTCGGCGCGACGGCGCACGCCCCGCGCTGGGCGATCGCCTACAAGTTCCCGCCCGAGGAGCGCACGACGCTGCTCGAGGAGATCCTCGTCTCGATCGGCCGGACGGGGCGGGCGACGCCATACGCCAAGCTGACCCCGGTCGTCGTCGCCGGGTCGACGGTCGAGTACGCGACGCTCCACAATGAGGACCAGGTCCGCGAGAAGGACGTCCGGCCGCTCGACACGGTGGTCGTGCGCAAGGCGGGCGACGTGATCCCCGAGGTGATCGCCGCGGTGCTGGCCCGCCGTCCCGCTTCAAGCGTCCCGTGGCGCTTCCCGGCGCGCTGCCCGAGCTGCGATGGCCCCCTCGTCCGTCTCGCCGGCGAGGCGGACACCTACTGCGTGAATCTGGAATGCGCCGCGCAGCGCGTCCAGCGCCTGGCGCACTTCTCCTCCCGCCAGGCGATGGACATCGAAGGTCTCGGCGAGCAGCGGGTCGCCGAGCTCGTTGGGGTGGGAATGCTCGCCGACGTCGCCGACATCTACGCGCTCTCAGCCGAACGCCTCGCGCGCCTCGAGGGTTTCGGGGCGATCTCGGCGGGAAATCTCGTCGCGGCGATCGCCGCCTCGCGGACCCGGGGGATGAGCCGGTTGCTCGTCGGGTTGTCGATCCGCCACGTCGGCCCGGCGGTCGCCGAAGCCCTCGCCGTCCGCTTCGCCGATCTCGACGCGCTCGCCGCGGCCGACGAAACCCAGCTCGGCGCGATCGACGGTGTGGGACCCGTGATCGCGCAGAGCGTGGGCGTCTTCTTCGCGGCCGAGCGCAACCGCGCCGTGATCGAGAAGTTGCGGGCCGCCGGGGTCAGTTTCGCCTCGACCAGGTTCCTGGCGAGCTCGGTGCCGGAGCTCGTCCAGACTCTCGGCGGGCGGTCCGTCGTCGTCACCGGGACCCTCGCGGGATTCAGCCGCGAGGAGGCCGAGGCGGCGATCGCCGCCCGGGGCGGCAAGTCGCCGGGGTCGATCTCGGCGAGGACCGCGGCGGTCGTCGTCGGGGCGGAGCCCGGGGCGACGAAGACCGCCCGGGCCGAAGCGCTCGGGATCCCGCTCCTCGACGAGGCCGGGTTCGTCCACCTGCTCGAGACCGGCGAGATCGTCCGCCGCGACGCCCGCTTCAGGCGGTGATGGCGCGGATCTCCTCGGTGAGGCTCAGCTGGGCAGGCGACGGCGTCGCCTGCTGGAAGGCGAGGAGCTTTGTCACGTCGCCTTCCATCCGGACCCGTCCCGTCATGAACGCCTCGGCGCCCGCCTGGACGTCGCCCTTTACGAGGACGGCCTCGGCGAGCTCGTAGTCGAGGTGGACGGTGAGCTCAGGCGAGTCGAGGTGGCCCAGGTCGAGATCGGCGAAGCCCTGTGAGGTGTCGAGGTGGGCGTCGAGCGTGCCGTCACCGAAGGGCACGTCCTCGATGACGAGGTTCATCCGGACGCTGGTCGTCGCGGGCGCCGTCGAGGCGACGTGACCGGAGTAGATTCGCCGCGCGGCCAGCACCCACTCGTCGCTCAAGAAGGCGTGCTTCGTCCCCATCCCTCCTTGCCGAGGCGCACCGGCGCCGACGCCGCGCCCGCGCTGGATGCAGACTAGCTGCCGATCCGGCGCCAACTTGCGGCTCACTACGATGGGGCTGGCCTTGTCCGCCTTGGGCCGACCGGGACCGCGTCGGCGCGGCTCGGAGCGACGGCGAGGACCTGCCGAGTCCCCGAGAGAATCGTGAGTGGCTGAGTTGACCGGAACCTTCTCCCGCGCCGACGTCGTCTACGTCGCCCGGCTTGCCCGTCTCGACCTCGAACCCGACGAGGTGGACCGCTACGCCGCGCAGCTGGCCTCGATCCTCGACCACGTCGCCGCGGTGACCGGGCTCGACACGACCGACGTGCCCGCCACGGCGCACCCGCTCGAGCTTGCCAACGTGGCGCGGCCGGACACCCCCGGGCCGACGCTCGACCGCGACGAGGTGCTCGCTCAGGCGCCACGGGTCGAGGACGGCCGTTTTCGCGTCCCGCCGATCCTCGGGGAGGCGCCGTGAACCAGGCGGGCGCACCTTTTCCTGGCGCGATCGCAACCGCCAGGAAGGTGCGATCGGGCGAGACGACGGCACGTGAAATCTGCGAGGCCGCCTTGGCGCGCATCGCGACTTTCGAGGGCGCGATCCACGCTTTCAACACCGTGACCGGCGAGCTCGCCCTCGTTACCGCCGACCGGATCGACGCCGCCGTCGCGGCCGGGCAGGACCCGGGCCCGCTCGCCGGCGTGCCGATCGCCCTGAAAGACAATCTCTGCACCCGGGGGGTCCCGACCACGGCCGGATCGCGGATTCTCGCCGGCTGGATTCCGCCGTATGACGCGACGGTCGTGCGGGCCGTCGCCGCCGCTGGCGCCGTCATCGTCGGCAAGACGAACCTCGACGAGTTCGCGATGGGCTCTTCGACGGAGAACTCCGCCTTCGGGCCGACACACAATCCCTGGGACCTCGACCGTGTGCCGGGCGGCTCCTCCGGCGGGAGCGCCGCCGCCGTGGCGGCCGGTTTCGTGCCGCTCGCCCTCGGCTCGGATACCGGTGGTTCCGTCCGCCAGCCGGCATCGCTCTGCGGCGTGGTCGGGGTGAAGCCCACCTACGGCCTCGTCTCCCGCTACGGGCTGATCGCCTTCGCTAGCTCGCTCGACCAGGTCGGCCCGTTCGCCGCGACGGTCGCCGACGCGGCGGCGCTGCTCGATGTCGTCGCCGGTCACGATCCGGCGGACTCGACGTCGCTCAACGTTGGCTCCGAGCCGCTCGCCGAGCGACTCGACGAGGGGGTCGCGGGACTGCGCGTCGGCGTCATTTCGGACTTCCTCGCCGACGCCAGCCCCTCCTGCGCCGCCGCGGTGCGCAGAGCGGCCGAGGTGCTCGGCGCAGCGGGGGCGGCCGTCGAGGAGGTCGCCATCCCCTCCTTGATGCTCGGTTTGTCGGCTTACTACCTCGTCGCACCGGCCGAGGCGTCGTCGAACCTCGCCCGCTACGACGGCGTGCGCTACGGGCTGCGTGTCGACGCGCCGGACGTCGCCGGAATGAACAGCCGTTCACGTGCGGCGGGTTTCGGCCCCGAGGTGAAAAGGCGGATCATGCTCGGCACCTACGTGCTCTCCGCCGGGTACTACGACGCTTACTACGGCCAGGCGCAGCGGGTCCGCACCCTCGTCGCTCGCGGCTTTGCGGAGGCGTACCGGCGCTTCGACGTCCTCATCGGCCCGACATCGCCGACCGTCGCCTTCCCAATCGGCGCCAGGACCCAGGACCCGCTGGCGATGTACCTCTCAGACCTGTTCACGATCCCGACGAACCTCGCCGGCCACCCGGCGGTGAGCGTGCCCTTCTCGCTTTCCGAGGGGCTCCCCGTCGGCGTCCAGGTGCTCGCGCCCTCCCTCGGCGAGGGTCCGATGTTCCGTGCCGCGGCGGTGATCGAACGGGGCGCCGATCCCGGGGCCCGCGGGCCGGTCGAGCCCCGTCTGGCGGAGGTGGGGCGGTGACGGCGTCCATGCCGGGTGCAGCCGGCTGGGAGACCGTCGTCGGGCTGGAGGTGCACTGTGAGCTGTCGACGGCGACGAAGCTCTTCTGTGCCTGCCCGAATGCCTTCGGCGCTGAGCCGAACACGAACGTCTGTCCGGTCTGCCTCGGCCTGCCCGGGTCGCTGCCGGTGCTGAACGCGCGTGCCGTCGAGCTCGCGCTGCGGATCGGGGCGGCGCTCGGGTCCCGCGTCGAGCCGTCGATTTTCCACCGGAAGAACTACTTCTACCCCGACATGCCGAAGGACTACCAGATCAGCCAGTACGACGAGCCGATCAACGTCGGGGGGCACGTCGAGCTCGCCGACGGCTCGCTGATCGGCATCGTGCGGGCCCATATCGAGGAGGACACCGGCAAGACGACCCACGTCGGCGGGGGTGGACGGATCCACGACGCCGACTACTCGCTCGTCGACTACAACCGCGCTGGCGTGCCCCTCGTCGAGATCGTCTCCGCCCCGGACATCCGCAGCGGGGAACAGGCCCGCAGCTACGTGAGTGAGCTGCGGGCGATCCTCGTTGCGACGGGGGCGTCGGACGGGCGGATGGAGGAGGGCTCGCTGCGCGTCGACGCCAACATCTCGGTCCGCCCGGCGGGTGCGGTCGAGTACGGGACCCGTTGTGAGGTGAAGAACCTCAACTCGCTGCGCTCGCTGGCGCGCGCCGTCGACTACGAGTCGGCCCGCCAGATCGCCGTCATCGAGGCCGGTGGGAAGATCGTCCAGGAGACCCGTCACTGGAACGAGGAGGAGGGTCGCACGTCGTCGCTGCGCTCGAAAGAGGAGGCGTTCGACTACCGATACTTCGCCGAGCCCGACCTCGTGCCGCTGGCGCCGACGCCGGCGGAGGTTGCGGCGGTCGCCGCCGGCCTCGGCCCGCTTCCGGCGGCGCGGCGCCACCGACTCGGTGACCTCGTCGCGCTCGTCGGGGGCGCGGCGCCCGTCGACCAGCTCGCCACGGTCGTCGGCCTCGGCCTCGACGATCTCGTCGCGGCCGCGATCGGGCACGGGGCCGACCCGCGGCTCGCCCTGGCGCGGGCGGCGAACGAGGCCGCGAACCGCCCGGAAGAGGCTCGCGACCTCGACCCGGCGGCGTTCGCCGAGCTCGTGAAGCTCGAAGCCGCAGGCGAGCTGTCCGCGACCCAGTCCAAGGCCGTGCTGGCGGCGATGCTCGAAGGCGGCGGCGAGCCGGCACAGATCGCGGCACGCCTCGGGTTCGAGGCCCTCGGCGACGCCGAGCTCGAGGCGGCGATCGACGCTGCAATTGCCGCGCACCCGGCAGAGTGGGCGCGCTATCGGGCAGGAGACGCCAAGGTGGCCCAGTTCCTCCTTGGCGAGGTGATGCGGGCGACGCGCGGCCGGGCGAACGGCAGGGCCGTCGCGGCGTCTTTGGAGGCTCGCCGGACCTGACCGCTCGCCGGTGTGGTGCCTAGTGTGGTTGCCATGGCGCCAGCGCGACCGCGCGAATTCGCGCGGGATCCCGGAGCGTCGCTGAAGATCCACAGCCAGGACGTAACCGAGGGGCCGCGGCGCGCCCCCGCCCGGGCGATGCTGCGTGCCGTCGGCATGACCGACGGCGATTTCAGCCGCCCGCAGGTCGGGATCGCCTCGACCTGGAACGAGGTCACCCCGTGCAACCTGCCGCTGCAGCGCCTGGCGGACCGGGCGAAAAAGGGTGTGCGCGACGAGGGCGGTTTCCCGATCGAGTTCGGGACGATCGCCGTCTCCGACGCGATCTCGATGGGGCACGAAGGGATGCGGGCCTCGCTCGTCAGCCGGGAGGTGATCGCCGATTCGGTCGAGACGATGATGCACGCCGAACGGTTCGACGCCTTCGTCGGCCTCGCCGGCTGCGACAAGTCGCTTCCGGGCATGCTCATGGCAGCGGCCCGCCTCGATCTGCCGATGGTCTTCGTCTACGCCGGCTCGATCCTGCCGGGGCACCTCGGGGATCGCACCCTCGACATCACGAGCGTGTTCGAGGCGGTCGGGGCGCACGCCCGCGGCGACATCGACGACGAGCTCCTGCACGACATCGAGACCCACGCCTGCCCAACCGAGGGGGCGTGCGCCGGGATGTTCACCGCCAACACGATGGCCTCGGCCGCCGAGGCCCTCGGCATGGCGCTGCCAGCGGGGGCAACGCCGCCGGCGGTCGACCGGCGTCGCGACGACATCGCCTACGAATCGGGCCGTGCCGTCGTCGGCCTTCTCAGGAGCGGCATCCGCCCCCGCCAGATCCTGACCCGGGCGGCGTTCGAGAACGCGATCGCGGTGACGATGGCGCTCGGGGGGTCGACGAACGCCGTGCTCCACCTTCTGGCGATCGCCAACGAGGCGCAGGTCAGCCTGTCGCTCGACGACTTCAACGCGGTCGGCGGTCGGGTGCCACACCTCGCGGACATGAAGCCGCACGGCCGGTTCCACATGGTCGACCTCGACCGGGTCGGCGGCGTGCCCGTCGTGATGCGACTCCTCCTCGACGAGGGTCTTTTGCACGGGGACTGCCTGACGGTGACCGGCAGGACCGTGGCGGAGAACCTCGAGGAGCTGGCGCCGCCCGGTCCCGACGGCACGGTCGTGCACGGATTCAGCTCCCCGATCCATTCCCGCGGCATCGTCGTGCTGCGTGGGTCCCTCGCGCCCGAAGGCGCCGTCGTGAAGATCGCCGGGGCCGACGTCGAGCGCTTCAGTGGCCCGGCCCGGGTCTTCGACGGCGAGGCCACGGCGATGGGGGTGATCCTTGGCGGCGAGATCGCGCCCGGCACGGTCGTCGTCATCCGCTACGAGGGACCGAAGGGCGGTCCCGGGATGCGGGAGATGCTCGGGATCACCGCTGCGCTCGTGGGGACTGGCCGGGACAAGGACTGCGCGCTCGTCACCGACGGCCGTTTCTCAGGCGGCACGCAGGGCTTCTGCATCGGCCACGTCGCCCCCGAGGCGACCGTCGGCGGGCCGATCGCCCTCGTCGTCGACGGCGACCGCGTCATCATCGATGCGGTCGCCGGGACGATCGACCTTGACGTCGACCCCGGCGAGCTGGCGCGCCGCCGGGCGCGATGGAGTCCGCCGCCGGCCCGCTACACGACGGGCGTGCTCGCCAAGTACGCGCGTCTCGCCACGGGCGCGGAACGCGGCGCGGTCACCGAAGCGTGAGGCTTCTCGGCGGCTTGCCGTTTCCGGGCCCGTCTGAAAGACTCTTAGCGATGGCGAAGACGTCGCAGAACTTGTTGTCTGTCGTAGTCCTTGGGTAGCGCGCGGCGGCCCTTGCCGTCCGTGCGCTTCCGACCTCCCGAAAGGGAGGTCGTTTTGTATGCGGCGTGCGATTAGGAGCGCGATCGGCTTCTCCTCAACAAGCGAGAGATCCGGGGGAACGGAGACAACGGTGGAAGTGACAGGAGCACAGGCCCTCATTCTGAGCCTCGAGGCCCAGGGCGTCGAGGTCGCGTTTGGCCTGCCGGGGGGTGCGATCTTGCCCGTCTACGACCCGATCCTCGACTCGTCGATCCGGCACATCCACGTCCGCCACGAACAGGGCGCTGGACACGCGGCCGAGGGCTACGCCGACGCGACCGGCCGGCCCGGTGTCGCCATCGTGACGAGCGGCCCGGGCGCAACGAACATCGTCACGCCGCTCGCCGACGCCTACATGGACTCCGTGCCGATGGTCGTCGTCGCCGGCCAGGTCGCGGCCGGTTCGATTGGCACGGATGCTTTCCAGGAGGTCGACACGACCGGCGTCACGATGGGGGTGACGAAGCACAACTACCTCGTCAAGGACGCCGTCGAGATTCCCCGCATCGTCGCCGAGGCGTTCCACATCGCGACGACCGGGCGCCCCGGGCCGGTATTGATCGACTTCCCGAAGGACGTCGCCAACATGCGGGTCGACTGGGAGGAGGTGGCGGCGGTCGACCTGCCGGGGTACTCGCCGCCAGTGCTCCCGGACGCGAGCGCGATCAGGCAGGCAGTCGAGCTCATCCGGACCGCCCGTCGCCCGGTGCTCTATGTCGGGGGCGGCGTCGTCAAGTCCGAGGCGAGCGGGGCTCTCGCCGCGCTGGTCGCGACCACCGGCATTCCCGTGGTGACGACTTTGATGGCGCGTGGCGCCTTCCCCGACTCGGACCCGCACTGCCTCGGCATGCCGGGCATGCACGGCAGCTACGCGGCCGTGACGGCGATGCAGCGATCGGATCTGCTCATCTCGCTGGGGGCGCGCTTTGACGACCGGGTGACGGGCAAGGTGTCGGCTTTCGCGCCTGACGCGCTCGTCGTCCACGTCGACATCGATCCCGCCGAGATCGGCAAGGTGCGCCAGGCGGACGTCGCGGTCGTCGCCGACTGTTGCCACGCCATCGAAGCGCTCATCGCTGCCCTCGCCGAAGGCGAACCGCTCGACGCCGCACGGCTTGCCCCCTGGATGGCGCAACTGTCGGAGTGGCGGTCGCGATTTCCCTTCACCTACGACCCGGGCGACGGTTCGACAATCAAACCGCAGTTCGTCGTCGAACAGTTGCGTGACGCGACCCCCGACGACGTGATCCTCGTCTCTGGCGTCGGTCAGCACCAGATGTGGGCGTCGCAGTTCTGGCAGTTCGAGCGGCCGCGCAGCTGGATCAACTCCGGGGGTCTCGGCACGATGGGCTTCGCCGTGCCGGCGGCGATGGGCGCGAAGGTCGGACGGCCGGACCGCATGGTCTGGGCGATCGATGGTGACGGCTGCTTCCAGATGACCGCTCAGGAGCTCGTCACGACGACGGCCGAGCACATCCCGGTGAAGATCGCCATCTTGAACAACGCCTATCTCGGGATGGTGCGCCAGTGGCAGCACATGTTCTACAAGGAGCGCTACTCGTCGGTTTACCTCTCACCCGACCTGCCTGACTACGTCGGCTGGGCCGAGTCGATGGGCTGTGTCGGTCTGCGGGTGACCTCCCCTGAAGAGGTGCTTCCGGCAATCGAGAAGGCGAACGAGATCGACGACCGTTCCGTCGTCATCGATTTCCGCACCGACGTGACCGAGCACGTCTACCCGATCATTCCCGCGGGGAAATCGAACGACGAGATCGTCCTCCACCCGAGCCAGGAGAACTTCGCCCGATGATGGCGGCGACGAACGGCAAGGCGCGCTACCACCTCCTGTCGGTGCGCGTGGAAAACAAGGCGGGCGTGCTCGCCCGCGTCTCGGGCCTGTTCGCGAGGAGGGGCTTCAACATCTTCTCGCTCGTCGTCGCGCCGACCCAGGACGAGCGGTTCTCGCGGATTTCGATCGTCGTCGACGTCGAGTCGACGCCGCTCAGCCAGATCGTTGAGCAGCTCGCCAAGCTGATCAACGTCGTCGCGATCAGCGAGCTCGATCCTGACCGCGCCCGCGAGGCTGAGTTGCTGCTCGCGACCGTCGCCGTGTCCGAGGATCGCGGGCAGAGTTTCGTCGAGCTCATCGGGCGATTCGACGCTCGGGTCGTCGAGGAGAGCGACGAGGCGACGATGGTCATGGCCGTCGGCGACCCCGGCTCGCTCGACGAGTTCGAGGCGGGGCTGGAGCGCTACGGGATCGTCGAGATCCAGCGCACCGGGCGGATCGGCCTTCCTACACTGAGCCCGGCGAGCTAGGGGCGCCCGACGAACGTCGTCGGCAAGGGCGCGAGAGAAAAGGCGGGGTGGTGCCGATGGCGAAGCTGTACTACGAATCGGACGCCGAGCGGGCCGCGATCGCCGATCGCAAGGTCGCCGTGCTCGGCTACGGGTCCCAGGGTCACGCCCACGCCCTCAACCTGCGCGACAGCGGGATCGACGTCCGGGTCGGACTGCGACCTGGCTCGTCGTCGCGCCAGAAGGCCGAAGACGCCGGATTGCGCGTCCTCGACATCGACGCGGCCAGCAGCGAAGCCGATGTCGTGATGGTGCTGTTGCCCGACACCGAGCAGCCGAAGGTCTACTTCCGTGAAGTCGCGCCGCACCTCGAACCGGGCGACGCGCTTCTCTTCGCCCACGGGTTCAACATCCGCTTCGCGACGATCACGCCGCCGCCCGAGGTCGACGTGGCGATGGTCGCGCCGAAGGGCCCCGGCCACCTCGTGCGGCGGACCTACACCGAGGGCGGCGGCGTTCCGGCGCTCATCGCCGTGGCGCAGGACCCGTCGGGGGGAGCGAAGGCGCTGGCGCTCGCCTACGCCGACGCCCTCGGCGCGACCCGCGCCGGGGTGCTGGAGACGACGTTCACGGAAGAGACCGAGACCGATCTGTTCGGTGAGCAGGTCGTCCTGTGCGGGGGGCTGACGGCGCTCGCGACCGCCGCCTTCGAGACCCTCGTCGCGGCCGGGTACCAACCGGAATCCGCCTACTTCGAGTGCCTGCACGAGATGAAGCTCATCGTCGACCTCATGTACGAACAGGGCATCTCGGGGATGCGGTTCAGCGTCTCGGACACGGCCGAGTACGGGGACCTGACCCGCGGCCCCCGGGTTATCAACGCTGCGGTGCGTGCCGAGATGAGGCGCATCCTCGACGAGATCCAGGATGGCCGGTTCGCCGCGGAATGGATCGCCGAGAACGAACGCGGCCGCCCGCTCTACCGAGAGCTCCGGGAGAAGGGCCGGGCCCACCAGATCGAGACGGTCGGCGCCGAGCTGCGGGCGATGATGCCGTTCATTGCCGCCGGCCGCCAGCGCTTCGAGGACGTCTCCGGGGGCTAGGGGCCCCAGCGCGAGAAGAGCTCGCCGACCACCCAGTCGATGCACGCCGTCAGCGCTTCGATGTCGGCGGGCTCGATGGCGGGGAACATCGCGATCCGCAGCTGGTTGCGGCCGAGCTTGCGGTAGGGCTCGGTGTCGACGATGCCGTTGGCGCGCAATGTGGCGGCGATCACCGTCGCGTCTACGCCAGCGACGAAGTCGATCGTCGCGACCGAGTGGCTGCGGTCGGCGGGGTTCTCGACGAAAGGTGTCGCGAAGGGCGCGGCCTCGGCCCAGCCGTAGAGGAATTCGGCCGAGGCATCCGAACGCGCCGCCGCCCACTCGAGCCCGCCCTGGGCGTTGATCCACTCGACCTGCTCGGCGAGCAGCCACAGTGTGGCGAGCGCCGGGGTGTTGTAGGTCTGGTTGAGCCGCGAGTTTGCGACGGCGACGTTGAGGTCGAGGAACGCCGGCGCCCAGCGGCCGGAAGACGCCAGCCTCGTGCTGCGCTCGAGCGCGGCGGGAGAGCACGCCGCGAGCCACAGCCCCCCTTCTGAGCCGAAGCCCTTCTGGGGCGCGAAGAAGTAGGCGTCGCACTCGGCGAGGTCGACCCGCAGGCAGCCCGCGGCCGAGGTCGCGTCGACGAGCACGAGGCCGTCCGCGGTACTCCCGTCGCCGTGACGCGGGCGGGTGACCGGCATCGCGACACCGGTCGACGTCTCGTTGTGGGTCAGCGCGTAGGTGTCGACGGCGGCGCGTGCCATCGGCGCCGGACGCTTCCCGGGCTCGGCGAGGATGATCTCGGGCTCTACCAGGTGGGGCGCCCGGGCCACTGCTGCTGCGAAGCGGGCGGAGAAGTCGCCGAACGAGCAGTGCTGGCTCGTCGAATCGATGAGGCAGAACGTCGCCAAGTCGAAGAATGCCGTCGTGCCGCCGTTGCCGAGGACGATCTCGTAGCCCTCGGGGAGGGCGAAGAGCGCGGCGAGGCCGCTGCGGATCCGCCCGACGACGTCGCGCACGCCGGCGCGACGGTGCGAGGTTCCGAGGTAGGTGGGCGCGACCGAGGCCAACGAGGAGAAGCCGGCGGCACGGACCTTGGAAGGTCCGGAACCGAAGCGGCCGTCGGACGGGAGTATCGACCTCGGGATCTCGGGCGTGGGCATATTCATCTCCTCTCCTGCGTCGCAGGCTTTCTGCAGGTCCCGCATTGCGGCGGACTGTGCAAGCATGACAGCTATGAGCGCTAATGCCCCTTCCGCGGCGAATGACGTTCGATCTGCAGCCGCAAGCAGCTCCGGGCACGCTTTATCGGGGGTGTCGCGCCGGATCGGTGCCGTGCCGACGTCGGCGACGCTCGCGATCGACGCCAAGGCGAAGTCCTTGCAGGAGTCGGGGGTCGACGTGATCAGCTTCGGCGCGGGCGAGCCCGACTTTCCGACGCCGCCCGCGATTGTCGAGGCCGCCGTTGCCGCCTGCCGGGACGCGAAAAGCCACCATTACACGCCGACGGCGGGCCTGCCGGCGTTGCGCGAGGCGATCGCCGGCAAGACCTGGCGCGATTCCGCCTACCCGGTGACCGCGGCGCAGGTGCTCGTCACGAACGGCGCCAAGCACGCGCTGGCGAACACCTTCGCGACGCTTCTCGACCCCGGGGACGAGGTTCTCATCACCGCTCCGTACTGGACGACGTATCCGGAGTCGGTCGCCCTGGCGGGCGGGGTGCCGGTCATCGTCTCGGCCGAGGAGGCGACCGGCTTCACGGCGACGCCGCAACAGCTCCTCGCCTCGGCGACGGATCGGACCAAGGTGCTCCTGTTCGCCTCGCCGTCGAATCCGACGGGGATCGTCTACTCGCGATCGGCCATGGCCGAGATCGGTGGCGTCGCGGCCGAGCGCGGCTGGTGGGTGGTCACCGACGAGATCTACGAGCACCTCGTCTACGCCGGCGCCGAGCGCCACTCGATGCCGGTCGTCGTGCCCGAACTCGCCGAACGATGCGTCGTCGTCAACGGCGTGTCGAAGACGTTCGCGATGACCGGCTGGCGGGTCGGCTGGATGATCGGGCCGAAACCGGTCATCGAGGCAGCGACGAACCTGCAGAGCCAGGAGACCTCGAACGTGAGCAACGTCGCGCAGTTCGCCGCGCTCGCGGCCCTGACCGGCGACACCTCTTCGGTCGCGGTGATGCACGAGGCGTTCGACCGTCGCCGCCGGATGATCCACCGCCTCCTGAACGAGATCCCGGGTGTCACGTGCACGAACCCCCAGGGAGCGTTTTACGCCTTCCCCTCGCTGAAGGGCGTGCTCGGACGGTCGCTCGCCGGCCGGCGGGCGAAGACGACCCTCGAGCTCGCCGAGGTCGTGCTCGACGCGGTGAACGTCGCCTTCGTCCCGGGCGAGGCCTTCGGCGCCCCCGGCTACGCCCGTTTCTCCTACGCACTCTCGGACGACGACCTCGTGGAGGGTGTCAACCGTTTCGCCGCCTTGGTGAAAGGGTCCGAGAGCTGACCGGGGGCCAATCCGGGGGGCAAGACGCGCTCATGCGAGACGAACGATGACCAGGATCCTCGTCACCGAAGCGCTCTCCCGCCGCGGGCTCGAGACCATGGCCGAGGCCGGGCACGAGGTCGACGTCCGGCTCGACCTGTCAAGAGAGGCGCTCTTGGCGGCGGTCGTCGGCGCCCAGGCCCTCGTCATCCGCTCGGCGACCAAAGTCGACGCCGCGCTGCTCGCATCCGGGCGCGATCTCGTCGTCGTCGGCAGGGCGGGTGTCGGCCTCGACAACGTCGACGTGGCCGAGGCGACGCGGCGGGGGGTGATGGTCGTGAACGCGCCGGAGTCGAACATCCTGTCGGCGGCGGAACTGACGATCGCCTTGCTGCTCGCCCAGGCGCGCAACATCCCGCAGGCCCACGCGGCCTTGGTCGCCGGTCGCTGGGAGCGGGCGCAATGGGAGGGTGTCGAGCTCCACGGCAAGACGCTCGGCGTCGTCGGACTCGGCCGGATCGGCGCGCTCGTCGCGCAGCGGGCGCTCGGCTTCGGGATGCACCTCGTCGCGCACGACCCATACGTCGCCCCCGAGCGGGCGCGGAAGATGGGGATCGAGCTCACGAGCCTCGAGGATCTCGTCGCGAGGAGCGACTTCATCACGATCCATTTGCCCAAGACCCCGGACACCGTCGGGCTCTTCGACCGGGAGCTGTTGGCGCACGCCAAGCCCGGGGTGCGGATCGTGAATGCCGCCCGAGGGGGGATCATCGACGAGGACGCGCTCGTCGAGGCGATCGGCGCCGGTCGCGTCGGCGGCGCCGCGATCGATGTCTTCGCAACCGAGCCGACGACCGCCTCGCCGCTTTTCGGCCTGCCCTCCGTCGTCGTCACCCCCCACCTCGGGGCGAGCACGAACGAGGCGCAGGACAAGGCCGGCGAGCAGATCGCGGGGCAGATCGTGCTCGCCCTGGCGGGCGACTTCGTGCCGTACGCGGTGAACGTCGAGGCGGGCGCGGTCTCCGAGACGGTGCGTCCCTTCCTCGGGATCTCGGAGATCCTCGGACGCTTCATCGCTTCGCTATCGGGCGGGTTGCCCGACGAACTCACCGTGGAGTGCCAGGGCGCGCTCGCCAGCGAGGACGTCAGCATCCTCACGCTCGCGGTCTTGAAGGGCCTGTTCGCGACCGTGACCGAAGACCCCGTCTCCTACGTGAACGCGCGCCGGATCGCCGAGGAGCGGGGCCTCGTCGTGCACGAGAGCCAAACGGCGAGCTCGCCATTTCGGGTCAGCGTGGTCACCGTCCGCTCGTCGCGCCACTCGATCTCCGGGTCGCTCGTCGGCGGGACGGCGCGCATCGTCGACGTTGACGCCCACGCCGTCGAGATCCCGCCGGCGGACGTGATGGTCGTCGTCCGCAACAACGACCGGCCGGGGATGATCGGCATCGTCGCGACGGCGCTCGGCGACGCCGGGATCAGCATCGTGAACATGGCGGTCGGACAGACGGCGGGCGGCAAGACCGCGTTGATGGTGCTGGCGACGGATCGCTCGGTACCCGTCGAGGTCCTCGACAAACTGCGGCGGGCCTCGGGGATTCTCGAGGTGTACGAGGTGACGACGGTCTAGCGGTCAATCCCGGCGGGGCGCGTCGCCGTTGTTCGTCCTCCTGGCGAGGGGGGCGGCAACCCGGAGCGGCTCGCCGGAGCGGACAGGGACAGGCGGCCAGAACTCGTCGGTCGCCTTCGTGGCCGCCAATCTACGGTAGGAGCGCCGGGCGACAAGCTTCGGGACGAACCGTGCCGCGGCGACGGCGGCGGCGAGAACCCCGGCGATCACCCCGAGGTGCACCGCCCGCCGTTTCCCTCGAGCCACCATGATCCTGATCTTTCTTCGCTTCGGCCACGACGTCGGGGCGCACCGCGAGGCGTGGCCAGCCGTCGACCGCAGGCTAGCGGGACGGCACGCTGGGTGATCACCCGCGCGCCAATTGTGTTGTTTCATGCGACTTAAGTGCAGGTCGTAAGATATAGGTAATCGAAGGGAGGGTCGCTATCGCGGCAAGGGAGCGTCCCGGCGGGCGCCAGATCGAGATCCTCATCGTCGACGACGACCCGATCGGTGTCGGGAGCCTCGTCTCCGCGCTCCCGCTCGCCGTCGAGACGGTCGTCGCGAGTTCTGTCGCGGACGCACTGCGGGTTGGGGACCGCGGCGAGTTCGACCTCGTCATCGTCGGCGTCCCGATGGGTGGCGGCGACGGTCTGGCGGTCCTCGACGACGTCAGTGTCGCCTTCCCTTCGAGTGTTGTCCTCGCCCTGTCCGGGAACCCGGACCCGGCCTTCGCCGACGAGGCGCGCCGCCGGGGCGCCCAGGAGGTCCTGCAGCGGGGCGGACTCACTTCGCCCGAATTCGCCGCGGCGGTGAACCGTCTCGTCGAGGCGTCGGATCCCCGGGAGGAGATCGCCGGGAGGGTCGCCCACGTCGAAGGGCTGCTCGCCGCGGTCGCCGAAGGGATTCTCGTGCAGTCGGCGACGGGGCGCGTCGTGCTCGCCAACGACCGCGCCGTCGAGATGCTCCAGGTGCCCCGCGAGGTCCTCATCTCCTCCGACCTCACCACCGCGGGGATCGAGATTCGTTCCGCCACGGGACGGTTGCTCGAACGCGACCAGCTCCCGGACGCAGTCGCGCGCCGAACCCGCAGTCCGATGCCGCCGGTGCTCTTGCAGGTGCGGCGCGGCGACGGGGAGCTCCGCTGGTTCGAGGCGACGACCTCGCCGCTCACGCACGCCGACCAGGACGTGCCGTACGCGGTGGTCACGGCGTTCCGCGACATGACCGAAACGCAAGCCGCGCAGGAGACGATGGTGTCTGCCGAGCGTCGGGAGCGGCTGTTGCTCGAATACGCCGGCGAGGGCTACCTCCTGCTCGACGCGCGCGGCTTCGTAGCCGAGGCGAGCCAGCTCGTCGAGCGCTTCTGGCCCGGCCAGCAGATCGTCGGGCGGGACCTGCGCGACCTCGTCGTCGAGGACGACCGCGCTGACCTCGGGGCGCTGCTCGACGACGTCGTCACCCGCGGAATCTCGCCGTTGCGGGCCGAGGCGAGGATCCTCGACGGCCGTGGCAGCATCCGCTGGACCGAGTTCACGTTGGCGAACCGCCTTGACGAGCCGTCGCTCATCGGGATCGTCGTCAACCTCCGGGACATCACCGACCGCAAGCTCGCCGAGGAGTCGGCGACACGGCTCTCGGCGATCCTCGAGTCAACCGAGGACGCCATCTTCTCCGAGACGCTCGACGGGGTCATCACGAGCTGGAACTCGGCTGCGGAGAGGCTCTTCGGCTACTCGGCGGCCGAAGCGATCGGCGGGAGCTCCCTCGCCATCGTGCCGGCGGACCGCCTGAACGGCGTCCTCGACGTGCGCTCTCGGGTGATGAAGCGCAAGCGGGTCGAGCTCGCCGAGACGATCCGACGGCGCAAGGACGGGACTTCGGTCGAGGTGTCGCTCACCGTCACGCCGCTCTTCGATTCTTCGGGCAACCTCATCGGGTCGTCGTCGATGTCGCGCCCGACCTCGGCCCGTCGCGAGTCCGGAGAGCTGCACGGTATCGAGGATCAATTGCGGTTCGGGTTCGAACAGGGCGCGATCGGGATGGCGGTGATCGACGGCTCCGACCGTTTCACGCTCGTCAACTCGGCGTTGTGCCAGCTTCTCGGGCGCGAGGAAGAGGAACTGCTCGGCCACCGGTTCAGCGACTTCCTGCACGCTGGGGACCTGGAGGCACGCCGCGGCCAGTCGGCGCCGTCGGCGGATGCCAGCCGCTACCAGGGTGAGCGGCACTTCGTCGGGGCCGACGGGACGGTCGTGACGACCCGTGTCGAGGTCTCGGCGATCCGGAGCGACAACGGCGAGGTTCACTACTTCTGCCAGGTGCAGGACGTCACGGATTGGAAGAGGAGCGAGGAAGCCCTCGGGCACCACGCCCTGCACGACCCTCTAACCGGGCTTGCCAACCGGGAGATGCTGTCGGCCCGGCTCGACCTCGTCGTCACCCGGAATCGGAGCGACGGATGCCTCAGCGCCGTCCTCGCCATCGACCTCGACCGCTTCAAGGTCATGAACGACGGGCTCGGTCAATCGGCTGGTGACCGTCTCCTCATCGACGTTGCCCACCGGCTCGTCGAGGCGAGCGGGCCACAGGACCTCGTCGCCCGGACCGGTGGCGATGAGTTCGTCGTGCTCTGTGACAGGGTCGCCGACCAGAATGAGGCTGACGCCTTTGCCGAACGTGTGGTCCGGCTGTTCGACGAGCCGTTCGCCGCCGGGGGAAAGCCGGTGCGTCTCACCGTCTCGGCTGGCGTCGCCGTCGTCGACGGATCGACGAGCGTCGACGACTCCCTGCGCTCAGCGGACGCGGCGATGCACCGTGCCAAGGACCGCGGCCGTGATCACGTCGAGCACTTCGACGATCAGATGCGGGAGGAAGTCGAGCGCCGCTTCGACCTCGAGCGCGAGATCCGCTTCGCTCTCGACCGGGACGAGCTGCGAGTCTTCTACCAGCCGATCCTTACCGTCGGCAGCGCCCGTCTCGTCGGGGTCGAAGCGCTCGTGCGGTGGGAGCATCCCACCCGCGGCCTGCTCAGTCCGGATGAGTTCATCCCCGTTGCCGAGCAGAGCGGCCTCATCTCGACGATCGGGACGCACGTCATCGAGATGGCGCTGCGCCAGATCGTCCGCTGGCGCAAAGACCTTCCCGGCTGCGAGAGCCTTTGGGTGTCGGTGAACATGTCCTCGCGCCAGCTCCTCCTCACCAACCCCGTCACGATGTGCCTCTGGGCGCTCGCCGCCAGCGGCGCCCCGGCGGACGCGCTCCTGCTCGAGCTCACCGAGACGGCGGTGATGAAGGAGATCGACAAGTCGATCAGCCGGCTCGAGGACCTGCGGGCGATTGGCATCAAGATCGCGATCGACGACTTCGGGACAGGGCAGTCGTCTCTCAGCTACCTCAGTCGCCTGCCCGTCGGGTTGCTGAAGGTCGACCACTCGTTCGTCGACGCGATCGGGTCGCGCGATTCCGCCGCCATCGTCGAGACGATCATCAACCTCGCGCGCACGCTGCATCTCGAGCTGTGCGCCGAAGGAGTCGAGAACCACAACCAGCGCGTCGCCCTCTACGAGCTCGGCTGCGAGTACGGCCAGGGGTACCTGTGGTCGAAGCCGCTCGGCCCGGAAGAGTTCGAGAACTGGGTCAGGGATACGTACGCCGCGGCGGCGATCTCGCCTTCTTGACGCCGAGGTCCGCGTGCAGAAGACTTGAGCCCACGATGCGCGTGAGACTCTTCATCCTCCTTATTACCTGACGACGGGCGCACATACGCGCTCGTCCGACCTCCTGTGCCGCTGGCCAGGAGGTTTTTTATACCCGGGGTTCGTATCTCAACTGCCGATAGGACAACTGATGCCACCGCTGCCAGCTCGCCCGAAGAAGATGCCTTACGAGAAGTACCGCCCGTATCCCTTGGTGGATCTCGCCGACCGGACATGGCCGAACAGGGTCGTCAAGGCCGCGCCCCGGTGGTGCTCGGTCGACCTGCGCGACGGGAACCAGGCGCTCATCGACCCGATGGATCCGGCCCGCAAGCGGAAGATGTTCGACAAGCTCGTCTCGATGGGCTTCAAGGAGATCGAGGTCGGGTTCCCCTCGGCGTCACAGCCGGAATTCGACTTTGTCCGCCAGCTCATCGAGGAAGACCTCGTTCCGGACGACGTGACGATCCAGGTCATCGCCCAGTGCCGGGCGCCGCTCATCGAGCGCACCTTCGAGAGCCTGCGCGGCGCGTCCCGCGCCATCGTCCACCTGTACAACTCGACCTCAATCCTGCAGCGGCGTGTCGTGTTCGGACTCGACAAACCCGGCATCACGGCGATCGCGGTCGAGGCCGCGCGGCTGTGCCGCAGCCTCGAAACGCGTCTGCCGGGGACGCAGGTCCGCTACGGGTACACGCCGGAGTCGTTCACCGGGACAGAGATCGAGTACTCGCTCGAGATCTGCTCCGCGGTGATGGGTGTGATGGAACCGACGCCTGATGCGCCGATCATCCTCAACCTGCCCGCGACCGTCGAGATGTCCACCCCGAACGTCTTCGCCGATCTGATCGAGTACTTCGGCCGCGAGATCCCACGACGCGAGGCCGTCGTGCTGAGTGTCCACCCGCACAACGATCGGGGCACGGCGGTCGCCGCGGCGGAGCTCGCGCTCATGGCCGGTGCCGAGCGTGTCGAAGGGTGCCTGTTCGGCAACGGGGAGAGGACCGGCAACGTCGACTTGATCACACTGGCGATGAATCTGTTCGCAATGGGCGTCGACCCCCTTCTCGACATCACGGACATCGACGAGCTGCGGCGCGTCGTGGAGCACTGCAACCGCCTGCCGGTGCACCCGCGCCACCCGTACGCCGGCGACCTTGTCTACACGTCGTTTTCGGGATCGCACCAGGATGCGATCAAAAAGGGCATGGCCGTCCTCGCCGACGACTACGACTGCTGGGAGGTTCCCTATCTCCCCATCGACCCGCACCATGTCGGGCGGACCTACGACTCGGTGATCCGGGTGAACTCCCAGTCGGGCAAGGGAGGCGTCGCCTACATCATGGAGACAGAGCACCAAATGGTGCTGCCGCGCCGGCTCCAGATCGAGTTCTCGCGAGCGATCCAGCTTGTTACCGAGGCCTTGGGGACGGAGGTCTCAGCCGAGAAGATCTGGGAGGTGTTCGTCGCGGAGTATCTGGCCAGTGGTGCGGTCGAGCTGATCGACATCGAGATGACGACGAGCAGGGACAGCGACAAGGTCACCGCCGAACTCGTTTTCGACGGCCGTCGTGTCACCGTGACCGGCGAGGGCAACGGCCCGATCTCGGCGTTTGTCGCCGCGGTGCGCGACGGAACGGGATTTGCAATCGAAGTCCTCGACTACCACGAGCACGCCGTCACCTCGGGAGCGAACGCCAACGCGGTCGCGTACGTCGAGACCTCGAATGGCAACGGGGTCACGCGCTGGGGGGTCGGCATCGACCAGAACATCGCGACGGCGGGGATCAAGGCGGTGATCTCGGCGATGAACTCGAGGAAACGCGCCGCGACTTCGCACTGAATCCCAACGACTGCGAGCCGGCCGGGTTGGTGCCTTCTTCTCGAGCGAGCGGCTCGCGGCCCAACTGGAGATCGCGGCCCACCCCCGTCGGCTTCGCACCGACGCCTCTCACCAGGCGCGATGGCTATCGCGCCGGTCGAACGTCGTCCTCCGGACGAGTGCTGAGCGTGCCATCGGAAAACCTCGCCCGCCCGTACGCGAAAGAGCACTGTCTCGGCTTTGTAGATAGTGAATACAAGTCTCTCGGGTGAGAGTGAAGGAGTCGACCGATGACAATCGAAGACGGCGAGCTCTCCCATCTTCTCGCTCGCTCTGATGTCCCCGCATCGGAAGCGACGCTCCGTTCGATCGTCGCTCGTTCACACCGTCGTCGTGAGCGACGGCTGAAGATTGCCACGACGACGGCGATCGTGATCGCCCTCGCTGCGGCGACCGTGACGGGGATTTCGCGGATGCCGACCGGGTCATCCTCGGCATTCCTAAGGGTCGCCTCCAAGGCGGTTTCCTGGACGAAGACGGAACGTGCCCTCGGCGTGGCGCCGCAGGGTCTCCGATGGTCGGCGGTCTCGGCCTCGAAATCGGCTGCGGCCAAGTCCCCCTCCCCATCGTCTTCGTCGAAACCGGCAGGATTTTCAGCAGCGTGCCCTGCGGAGGGTTGCTTCGGGTCGCTTTCGTACTCGGGGGGTGCATTGGACCGGCTGTTCGTGAGGGCAGCAGGCGACGTCACTGTCCGGACGTTCACCGAATCGTTGACCGTCTCGCGAGTTGGACCGCTCCATCCAACCAAGTCGGCACTCGGCGGAGGCCCCACGGTGGTTCCGTCCATTTCCCCAGCTCAGGCGTCTGATGGGATTTCGGCTGCAGCGACAGCGGCTAGCGGCGCAACCGGGGCGAGCGGCGCGACCGGGGCGAGTGGCGCGACCGGGGCGAGCGGCGCGACCGGGGTGAGCGGCGCAACCGGGGCGAGCGGCGCAACCGGGGCGAGCGGGACAACCGGGGCGAGTGGCGCGACCGGGGCTAGTGGCGTGACGAGAACTGTCGTCCCGACGATCACGGCGTGCGAATCGACCGAAACGCTCGTCGTCGAGGTCTCCAATCCCGGGGCGATCGGCGAGGTCACCGTCGAGCGGCCGAGTGCGGTCTCTTCGAGTGCCGCTCAGCCCTTCGAGCTCATCGACAGCTCGGTCGTCGGGGTCGCCGAGTCCTCGCCGATCGAGGTGGTGACGGTCTACGTCGGATCGAATGTGAGCAGCGTTCAGGCGAGCTTCTCTGATGGCTCGACCGACCAGATGCCGGCGCAGAAAGGCTGGGCGGTCCTCGTCGACGACGGCAATTCACCTCTGCCAGCGCGTCTCACGGCGTTCGACGCTGCCGGCGACAGCATCGGCACGGCAAGCGTGTCGAGTGACGACGCGATCGCCGAGCCGGCGCAATGCCTCCCGCCTGTCGCCGTGGCGAGGCCTGGCAAAGCCGTCGCTCAGCCGACGAAGACCTCAAAGTGAACGTTCCCGCCGACTAGCAGATGGGCGCGAATCGTGCTCATCTTTCAGTCGTGGACACTGCCTCGTCTGACGACCTCCCGGGGTTCGGTGGTGAGGAAGGCCCCGCTGTCCAGGGCGCTGCCACACCGGGAGCCGACGGCGTTGACGTCGGTTTCGTCGCGATCTACGAAGCGCACTACCCGCGCCTCGTCCGCGCCCTCGAGCTCGGCGGCACGGACCGGACGACGGCGGAAGATGTCGCCCAGGAGGCGTTCGCTAGGACGTTCGAGCGCTGGCAACGCGTGCGACGCGGCACCAACCCCGCGGGCTACGTGTACCGGGTCGGCTTCCGCCTCGCCCGGCGACATCGTCGCCGAGAGCTTCCGCTCAGCAAAGAACCGGTGTCGCCAGATATCGCAACCGAGGTGACACTGGCGCTGGAGATCGAGCGCGCGCTGCAAGCGATGCCAGTGGCGCGACGCCGATGTGCCGTACTGTGCCTCGCTGCCGGCCTGTCGACGAAAGAGGCGGCAAGGGCGCTCGGAATTGCCCAATCGACGGTGCGGAAGCAGATCGAACGGGCGCGCGCTGACCTCAGGGGGGTTCTTGCTGACCAGCCGTGATGCGGATTCTCGGCCGTGTCACGGCTGCTGGGCTCCTGTGGCAACTCCCTGGCCAGGGTCAGCCCACCGGCTGCCCAATGACGACCGCGCCCGCCGGGAGGGTGACGTTCCAAGAGGGGCGACCGGCGGTGACGTTGCTCGGGCCCATGGGTGATCCGTCGGCTGCGGGATAACCCTCACACCTAGATTTCAACGA
>Ga0187877_1000501_pt1 | contig 48895 bp, 39 predicted proteins | sample June2016WEW_17_1_3_FD_132430 | JGI IMG/M metagenome (GOLD analysis project Ga0187877, IMG submission 132430) | Peatland microbial communities from SPRUCE experiment site at the Marcell Experimental Forest, Minnesota, USA - June2016WEW_17_100 | ecosystem: Environmental > Terrestrial > Soil >...
ATCTGCGAGGCCGCTTTTCACCCTCGACCACGGCTCTTCGATCAGGTCATCGTCCCGAGGACCCAAAGCAACGCTACGACCCGTCAGCCCGCGGCGAAAGGCCTTTGTCCAACACCGCCCTAGGGCGGTCGCGCGGCTCGCGATGAGCACGATGTCCTCGATCGGAAGCGAGGACCCCGGGCCGATCCCGGGCAGGTCGAGGGTGGTCCGCAGGTTACGGGGAAGGCACGGTCGGTCGTGACCCGCCCGGGGCGAGCGGGAGCGATCGGAGGCGGCGGCCAGTCGCGGCGAAGATCGCGTTGGCGATTGCGGGGGCGACCGTGACGAGGGGGGTCTCACCCGCGCCGGCGGAGGCGATGTCGGGACGGTCGAGGAGGACGACCTCGAGCCGGGGGAGGTCGGAGAAGCGCGGCACCCGGTAGGAAGCGAGGCAGGGCTCGGCGATCCGGCCGTGATCGAGGCGCACCTCCTCGAAGAGCGCGCCGCCGAGGGCCATGACCGTGCCCCCTTCGATCTGGTTCACGACGGTGTCGAGGTTCACCACGGCGCCGCACTCGTAGGCGGTGACGATCTCCGTCACCCGCGGCGAGCCGTCGGCCTCGACACGCACCCGGGTGAAAGTCGCGACCCGACCGCCCTTCTCCAGCCCGACCGCCACGCCCGATCCGCCTTCGCCTGGCACCGTCTCGGGGCGACGCCTCGGCGATGCGAAGCGCTCGGCGGCGGCTTCGAGCACGGTGGCGAGCCGACCGTCGGCGAGGTTGCGGAGGCGGAAGGCGACCGGGTCGGCGCCGATCGCCGCCGCCAGCTCGTCGACGAGGGACTCCCGGGCGAAGTGGTTGGCGGTGGCGGCGAGCGCCCGGTAGGAGCTCTGGGCCACCGGGGAAGCCGCGGGCTGGTAGCGCAAGCGGCGGTTGGCGATCGCGTACGGGGCCCCGATGCCGGCGGTCCCGGCGTTGATGTCGAGGAAGTCCCACGCCGTGATCACGCCGGCCGGGTCGACCCCGGCCCGGACGTCGATCACCGCCATCGGGCGGAGACGGCCCCACTGGAACTCCTCGACCCGGTTCCAGCGGACCTTGACCGGCCGGCCGGCGCCCCGGGCGAGACGGGCCGCCTCGAGCGCGACCTCCTCGCCGTGCTTGCCACCGAAGCCGCCGCCGGTCGGCGGCACGATGACCCGTACGTCGGCCTCGTCGAGGCCGAGCTCGTCGGCGAGGTGGGCGCGGACGCCGAAGGGGACCTGGGTACCGACCCAGACCGTCAACCGGCCGCCCTCCCACTCCGCGACGGCGGCTCGTGTCTCGAGGGGCACATGGGCGAGGTAGGCGGTCGTGTAGGTCGCCTCGAGGCGCGTCGCCGCCGCATCGAGGGCGCCATCGACATCGCCAACTGCCTCGTCGAGGGCGCCCTCCCAGCCCTCGCCGGCGATTGGGTGCGCCCGGAGGTGGGCGACCACATCGACCGGTCCAGGCGGCGGGACGTCCCACTCGGCGTCGATCGCCGCCACCGCCCGGCGCGCCGTCGCCGCGCTCCCCGCTGCCACGGCGACGAAGTCACCGTCCCGGACGACGGTCGTCCCCGTCAGGCGCTCGGCCGGGGCGGGATCGACGGCGCGCATTGACGAGCCCACGACCGGCGGGCGGAGCACGGCACCGTGGAGCATCCCCGGCCGGACGAGATCGGAGACGAACCGCCGGGCGCCGGTGACGACGTCGAGACGCGCCGGGGTGTGCCCCGGGCGCCCGGCGATCTGCCAGGTCTCCGGGGTGTGGAGCGCCGGCTCTTCGCTCAACACCTCGAGACGCCGCATCCCGGCCAACAGGTGGCCGTAGTCCGGGCGTTCCCTCGCCGGCGGGCCGGGTACGGCCTCGGGCACGAAGCGCCCGGTGCCGTCGGAAGGTCGCGTGGCGGCAAGGCCCGCGAGGACTTCTCTCGCCCCGGCGGCCGCCCTGCGGAGTGCCTCCCCGGCGTCAGGCATCGACCGGCTGCCGAAGGTCCCCATGTCGAAAGGACACACGTCGGTGTCCCCGAGGACGACGCGGACCTGGGCCGGGTCGATCTCCAGCTCCTCGGCGACGAGCAGGGCGAAGGCGGTCCGGTTGTCCTGCCCGACGTCGACCTTGCCGCTGAAGGCGGTCACGGTGCCCCCCGGCGCCAAGTGCAGCCAGGCGCCGCCTCCTGTCGACCACATCCCGGGCGCCGAAACCGGCGGCGGCCAGACGACGACGAGGCCGTCCCCGAGAGCGTCGAACCACTCCCGGTCCCGGGGCTTGGTGAGGTCCCAGGGACGCCGCGGCCGGGGGAGCTCGATTTCGTCGAGGGCCGGCTGGTCGGGACGGGTCCTGACCGAAGATCCCCGGGATGTCGCTGCGGCGCGGCGCACGGCGCGCACAATTCGCGGGTAGCAGCCGCAACGGCAGAGGTTTGGGTCGAGGGCCGCGGCGAGGCGATCGTCATCCGGATCGGGGTCGCTCGCGAGGAGCGCCGCCGCCCGGAGCGCAATGCCGGGGGTGCAGTAGCCGCACTGCGAGGCGCGCTCTTCGATCAGCGCCTGCTGGATCGCGTGCAGCCCGGCCCCGTCAATCAGCCCCTCGATCGTCGTGACCGACCGGCCGACGACCTCGGCGAGGAGCGTCCGGCAGGCGAGCACCGGCGCGCCGTCGACGAGCACGGTGCACGCCCCGCATTCCCCTTCGCCACAGCCCGGCTTCGAACCGGTGAGGCCGAGCTCGTCGCGCAGGTGGGCGAGGAGGGTGGATCCCGTCTCGGTGCCGAGCTCGCAGGTTCGCCCGTTGACCCTGGCTGTGCTCATCGCCCGGTCATCGCCCGGTCATCGCCCGGAAAGCCGCCCGCTGCCTGCGGCGGGGCTGCCCGAGGATCTTGCAGGCGCATGCTCGGCGCCGCCGGGTCGGTCGACTGTCGAGCGAGCACGCTCACGGGCGAAGGATAGCGACGGGCGCCGCCGCTGCCCCCGAATCAGGCCAAGACGAAGGCCCCGTATCCGACGACGCGCTCGCCACCGCCGGCGGTGTCCCCGGAGTTGCGCAGATCCACCATCTCCACCGTGAGATGGCGACGGCGCGCCGCCTCGAGGAGGCCCCGGACCGCGAAGACGCCGCACGCCCGGTCGAGGCCGACATCGTCGGGGCGGCAGGCGACGATCGCCGCGGCCGTCTCCCGGTCGAGGGCGCTGGCGGTGGCGTGGTCGTGGTAGTGCGAGAGATCGCTGCTCGTCACCACCAAGGTCTCGGGACCGCCCCAGACGGCTTCGAGCACGTCGGCGACCACCGTTGCCGGCACCTGGCCGACGAGGAGCGGGAGCAGGGCGACCTCACCGAGGACGACCTGGAGGAAAGGAAGATGGACCTCGAGGCTGTGCTCTGCCGCGTGGGCACGGTCATCGACGACGACCCCGGGGCACGACAGGGCCGCCCGACGGCCGTCGACGTCGAGGGCAATTTTCCCGAGGGGTGTCGCGAAGGCGTCAGCGCTGCACGTCGCCACGGTGTCGAGGGCCACCCGGTGCGCCGGTCCGATGACGACGACCCGCTGGACGGTTCCCCGCCCCGGCGCGAGGCGTGCGTACGCCGAGGCGGCGACGGACCCCGAGTAGACGTAGCCGGCGTGGGGGGCGATGACCGCCTTGACCGGCCGGGCTCCCGGCCGGTTCTGCGGTGGGCGCTTCGCCGCGCCGGCGAGGGCCTCCTCGACCGTTCGCCGCAGCTCCCCGGAGCTCGAGGGATAGAAGACGCCGGCCACGGCGGGGGCGCGCAGCACCTGCCCGCTCGGCGGTCGCCGACCGCTCCCGGGGTCGCTCACCGCCCGGTCGCCCTCCCCGAGCGGCTCCCATCCGGCGTCACCGCGTCACGCCCTCGGCGATCCGCACCGGGCGGCGGCGGGCGCCCCAGGTGCCCGGCGGTCCCTCGTAGACGCCCGGGCAGCGGGTGCCGCAGCTTGGGCAGTGGCCGTCGTCACTGAGGCGGTACTCGCCGAGGTCGTAGCCGTCGCGCTCGACGAGACGGGCACCGCAGCCCGAGCAGTAGGTGCTCGATCCCGCGCGGTCGCGGACGTTTCCCGTGTAGGCGTGACGCACCCCGTTGGCGAGGGCGATGCGACGGGCCCGGGCGAGCGTCCCCGGCGGGGTCATCGGCCGGTCGACCATCTTGAAGTCCGGGTGGAAGGCGGTGAAGTGCATCGGCACGTCCGGTCCGAGGCGGTCCACCACCCAGGAGGTCATGGCGTCGATCTCGGCGTCGGAGTCGTTGGCGTCGGGGATCAAGAGGTTGGTGATCTCGAACCAGACCTCGGTCTCGTTGCGCAGGTACTCCAAGGTCTCGAGCACCGCCCCGAGCTCGCCGCCGCACAGCTCCTTGTAGAAACCCTCGGTGAACGCCTTGAGATCGACGTTAGCGGCGTCGATGTGGGCGTACATCTCGGCCCGGGGTTCGGGGCAGACGTAGCCGGCCGTGACGGCGACGGCCCGCAGGCCGAGCTCATGGGCGGCGTCAGCGCAGTCGACGGCGAATTCGTGGAACGGCACCGGGTCGTTGTAGGTGAAGGCGACGCTCGCGGCACCGAGCTCTCGTGCCGCCGAGGCGATCGCCCGGGGGGACGCCTTGGCCGAGAGGGTGTCGACCTTTCTCGATTTCGAGATGTCCCAGTTCTGGCAGAAGCGGCAGGCGAGGTTGCATCCGGCCGTGCCGAACGAGAGCACGGCGCTGCCGGGCAGGAAGTGGTTGAGGGGCTTTTTCTCGACCGGGTCGAGGCAGAAGCCGCTGGAGCGGCCGTAGCTCGTGAGCACGATCTCCTGGCCAGCCCTCGAGCGCACGAAGCACAGCCCCCGTTGGCCGTCTCGCAGCTTGCACGCGCGCGGGCACAGGTCGCACTGGACGCGGCCGTCGGGTAGCTCGTGGAAATAGCGCGTGGCCACGCTGGAGCAGTCCACGGACTCAATGATGGCGCGCCGCGCCCTCCCCCCGAGGTCGCGCCACAGACCCAGCCGTGGCGTCTCGGCAGTGCGGCCGGAACGGGGCGCTGCAGGCGCGAAACCGCGCGATCGGGCGGTTAGACCCCGAGCGCGCCGGCAGCCCGCTCGTAATCGACGGCCGTGACCCACAGGATCATGCCGAACCGTCCCGAGCCGTCACCGACGCCGGTCGCGGCGGTGACGTTCACCCCTGCCGCGGCGAGCTTCGCCGTCGTCGCCTCCGCTGCGCCGATCCGGTCGTCGCCTTGCACGAGGAAGGCGTGCTTCGCGCCACTGAGCGTGAAGCCGGCCCTGGCGGCGACGGCGGCGAACATGGCCGGGTCCTTGGGCACGAGATCGAGCTGTGATCGGCCGTCCCCGGTCGGGAAGGCGAGGAAGGCGTAGAGGTCCACGTCGCCGTCCCGCAACGTCGCAAGGGCCCGCTCGCCCTCTCCCGGGGTGTCTGGAATGGTCAGGTAGTAGTACTCAACGCGTCGCACCGTGTCAGCCATCACGGGCCCCCTCTCGGAGTCGGAATCCCGCGCGAACCATACGCCAGCCGGGGGCTCGCCCGCCCAGGGGTGCCGCCTCCAGCTGCGGTGAGAAAGGCCGCCTCGGGCGCGTTCCGGCGAGGTCGGGCCGTCCGGGCGGCGCAAGCGCCCGCCGTCGCCCGCCGTCGCCCGGCGTCGGCTGCCCGAGAAGTTCGCACGCCGGCCCGGTGGTCCGGCCGCGACCTGCGGGTCTCGCCGAGCAACGCGTCGTTACGATGACGCCGTGCCGCCCTTTCGGGTCGTCGCCGACTTCGAGCCCGCCGGCGACCAGCCGAACGCGGTCGCCGAGCTGACCGCGAGCATCGAAGGTGGCAACCGCTTCCAGACGCTGCTCGGCATCACCGGCAGCGGCAAGAGCGCGACGATCGCCTGGACGATCGAGAAGGTCCAGCGGCCGACGCTCGTCATCGCGCCGAACAAATCACTCGCCGCCCAGCTCGCGGGCGAGTTCCGCGAGTTCTTCCCCGACAACCGCGTCGAGTACTTCGTCTCCTACTACGACTACTACCAGCCTGAGGCGTACATCCCGTCGACGGACACCTACATCGAGAAGGACTCGTCGATCAACGACGAGATCGACCGGCTCCGCCACTCGACGACGGCAAGCCTTCTCACCCGGCGGGACGTCGTCGTCGTCGCCTCGGTCTCTTGCATCTACGGGCTCGGATCGCCCGAGGAGTACGAAGGCCAGCTCCTCGTCGTCCGCCCCGGCGAGGTCCATGAGCAGCGCGCCCTTCTGCGGCGTCTCGTCGACATGCACTATGACCGCAACGACCAGAACCTTGTGCGGGGCCGGTTCCGGGTGCGCGGCGACACGATCGAAATCCATCCCGCCTACGAGGAGACCTCGGTGCGCCTCGAGCTCCTCGGCGATGAGGTCGAGCGCATCAGCCGCTTCGACGAGCTGACGGGGGAACTCCTCGGCGAGCTCGACGAGCTCGTCGTCTTCCCGGCGACGCACTACGTCTCCGGCGACGAGCGGATGCGGACGGCGATCGCCTCGATCGAGGCCGAGCTGCGCCAGCGCCTGTCCGAGTTCGACGCGGCCGGCAAGCTCCTCGAGGCGCAGCGGCTGCGGATGCGCACCGAGCACGACCTCGAGATGCTCGCCGAGGTCGGTTACTGCAGCGGCGTCGAGAACTACAGCCGGCACCTCGACGGCCGCCAGCCCGGCCAGCCGCCCTATACGCTGCTCGACTACTTCCCCGACGACTGGCTCCTCGTCATCGACGAGAGCCACGTCTCGGTCCCGCAGCTCCACGGCCAGTACTTCGGCGATCGCTCCCGCAAGGAGATCCTCGTCGAGCACGGTTTCCGCCTTCCATCAGCCCTCGACAACCGGCCGCTGCGGTTCGAGGAGCTCGAAGGGCGGATCAAGCAGTGCGTCTTCATGTCGGCAACCCCCTCGCCCTACGAGATCGAGGTCTCCGACGCCGTCGTCGAGCAGATCGTCCGTCCGACCGGCCTCGTCGACCCCGAGGTCGTCGTGAAGCCGACAAGACGCCAGATCGACGACCTCATCGCCGAGATCGACGCCGTCGTCGCCCGAGGTGAGCGGGTGCTCGTCACGACGCTCACGAAGAAGATGGCCGAGGACCTGACCGACTACCTGCTCGAGGCGGGGTTGCGCGTCCGTTACCTGCACTCGAACGTGGAGACGATCGAGCGGATCGAGATCGTGCGCGACCTGCGCCTCGGGGACTTCGACGTCCTCGTCGGGATCAACCTTCTGCGCGAGGGACTCGACCTCCCGGAGGTGTCGCTCGTCGCCATCCTCGACGCCGACAAAGAGGGCTTCCTGCGCTCGTCGACCTCGCTCATCCAGACGATCGGCCGCGCCGCGCGCAACGTCGCCGGGCGGGTGATCCTCTACGCCGACGTCATCACCGACTCGATGCGCCACGCCCTCGCCGAGACCGAGCGCCGGCGAGAGCTCCAGCGGGCCTACAACGCCGAGCACGGCATCGACCCCCAGACGATCCGCAAGGCGGTCACCGACCTCGTGGCGCAGTTCCGCGCCGGGGGTTCTCCGCGGCCGCCCGGGACCTCGGCCCTCCCGGTCGGCGCGATCTCCGAGCGCAGCCGCCGGGCCGGGCGGCTTGCCGCCGAGCGGGTGGCGGGCCCGGTCCCCGGCACGCCCGGCGAACTGCCGACCGACGAGCTCACCCGGCTGATCGCGACGCTTGAGGCCGAGATGCACGCCGCGGCGGGGGAGCTCCGCTTCGAGTACGCCGCGAGGTTGCGGGACGAGATCCGCCGGCTCAACCGCGAGCTGCGCGAGGTCGGCTAGGTCGTATCCTCCAAAGATGCCCGAATCCTTGGTCATCCGCGGGGCTCGCGAGCACAACCTGCAGAACGTCTCGCTGGAGCTGCCCCGTGACCAGCTGATCGTCTTCACGGGGCTGTCGGGCTCGGGCAAGTCCTCGCTCGCTTTCGACACGATCTACGCCGAGGGCCAGCGGCGCTACGTCGAGTCGCTCTCGTCCTACGCCCGCCAGTTCCTCGGCCAGATGGACAAGCCCGACGTCGACTTCATCGAGGGGCTCTCGCCGGCGATCTCAATCGACCAGAAGTCCGCCTCGCGCAACCCCCGTTCGACCGTCGGCACGATCACCGAGGTCTACGACTACCTCCGGCTCCTTTTCGCCCGGATCGGCCTGCCACACTGCCCGAGATGCGGGCGACTGGTCTCGCGCCAGAGCCCGCAGCAGATCGTCGACCGGGTGATGGACCTCGCCGACGGGAGCCGCTTTTTCGTGCTCGCACCGGTCGTCCGGGCGCGCAAGGGTGAGTACGACGCCCTGCTCGACGAGCTCGCCTCGCAGGGGTTCGCCCGGGCCCGGATCGACGGCGAAGTCGTCGAGCTCGGCGGACGGGAGAGGCACACCCTCGCCCGCTACGAGCAGCATACGATCGAGGTCGTCGTCGACCGGCTCGTGCACCGTGCCGGGATCGAGCGGCGCCTGACCGACTCGATCGAGACGGCGCTGCGCCTCGGCGAGGGGGTCGCCGAGATCCAGCTCCTCGAGACCGATGAGATCCTCACGTTCTCCCAGCACCTCGCCTGCGTCGCCGACGGGATCTCCTTCGAGGACCCGGCGCCGCGCAACTTCTCGTTCAACTCGCCGTTCGGCGCCTGCCCGGTCTGCCTCGGCCTCGGCACCCGCTTCGAGGTCGACCCCGCCCTCGTCGTGCCGAACCCGGCGCTCTCGCTCGCCCACGGTGCCGTCGCGCCGTGGGCGGCCTCGCGCACCGAGTACTTCCCGCGGCTATTGCGTGCCGTCGCCGAGTCCTTCGGGATCGACCTCGCCGCCCCGTGGTCGAAGCTCACCCGGGTCCAGCAGAAGGTGATCCTCTACGGCTCCGGCGACCGCCGGGTTCACGTTGCCTACCGCAACCGCTACGGCACCCCGCGGGCGTACAACACGACCTACGAAGGGGTCATCCCGTGGCTCGGGCGCCGCCACGGCGAAGCGGAGTCGGACTGGCAGCGCGAGCAGATCGAGGGCTACATGCGCGAGGTCCCCTGCGCGGCCTGCGCCGGGACCCGGCTCCGCCCGGAGGCGCTCGCCGTCACCGTCGGCGGGATGAACATCGCCGAGCTCGCCGCCAAGCCGATCGGCGAGGCGCTGAAGGTGATCTCCTCGCTCGAGCTTTCCGGCCGGGAGGCGATGATCGCCGAGCGGCTGTTGAAAGAGATCCGGGCCCGGATCCAGTTCCTCGTCGACGTCGGGCTCGACTACCTGACGCTTGACCGGGCGGCGGCGACGCTCGCCGGGGGGGAGGCGCAGCGGATCCGGCTCGCCAGCCAGATCGGCTCGGGCCTCGTCGGCGTGCTCTACGTCCTCGACGAGCCGTCGGTGGGGCTGCACCAGCGGGACAACCGGCGTCTCATCGAGACGCTGGCGAGGCTGCGCGACCTCGGCAACACGGTCATCGTCGTCGAGCACGACGAGGAGACGATCCGCGTCGCCGACCATGTCGTCGACATCGGCCCGGGGGCCGGCGAGCACGGTGGCGAGATCGTCTACTCGGGCCCGGTCGCGGGGATGCTGCGCGAGCCGCGTTCGATGACCGGAAAGTACCTCTCGGGCGAGCTTTCGATCCCGGTGCCGAGCCGCCGCCGCAAGCCGGCGAGCGGCCATCTCGTCGTGCGCGACGCCTGGGAGCACAACCTCCAGCACATCGACGTCTCGGTGCCGCTCGGCTGCTTCGTCGCCGTCACCGGCGTGTCGGGCTCGGGCAAGTCGACGCTCGTCAACGACGTCATCTTGCGCGCCCTCGCCAAGACCATTTACCACTCCCGCACCGTGCCCGGGAGGCACCGCACGATCGAGGGCGTGGAGCAACTCGACAAGGTGATCGATATCGACCAGTCGCCGATCGGGCGGACCCCACGCTCGAACCCGGCGACCTACACCGGGGTGTTCGACCACATCCGAGGGCTGTTCAGCCAGACGACCGAAGCGAAGCTCCGCGGTTACCGGCCCGGGCGCTTCTCGTTCAACGTCTCCGGCGGGCGCTGTGAGAACTGCTCAGGCGACGGGACGATCAAGATCGAGATGCACTTTTTGCCTGACGTCTACGTCCCTTGCGAGATCTGCAAGGGGGCGCGTTACAACCGGGACACGCTCGAGGTCGCCTGGCGAGGCAAGTCGATCGCCGACGTTCTCGACATGTCCTGTGAGGAGGCACGGGATTTCTTCGCCGCCCAGCCGGCGATCGCCCGCCACCTTGGCACGCTCGTCGACGTCGGGCTCGGCTACATCCGCCTTGGCCAGCCCGCTCCGACGCTCTCCGGAGGCGAGGCGCAGCGGGTGAAGCTCTCCTCGGAGCTCGCCAAGCGTTCGACGGGACGCACGCTCTACATCCTCGACGAGCCGACGACGGGGTTGCACTTCGACGACGTGAAAAAGCTCCTCGGCGTGCTCCAGCGGCTCGTCGACCAGGGCAACACCGTGCTCATCATCGAGCACAACCTCGACGTCGTGAAGTCCGCCGACTGGGTGATCGACCTCGGCCCCGAGGGTGGGGACGCCGGCGGCCGTGTCGTCGCCGAGGGTTCGCCCGAGAAGCTCGCGACGATCCCGGCGAGCTACACCGGCCGCTACTTGAAGGGAATGCTCGCGCCCCGAGCGCCACGAGCGCGGGCCGCCGGGTGACTGCGTCCGGCAGGAGGCAGCTCGGGCCGGCCGCGTGCCTGTCGTCGTTAAGGTGCCCGCCGTTCCCCGTGACGACACCGGCGAGATCCAGGTGCAGGTCGAGGCGCCGTCCGGCCAGTTCGCCGTCCTCGATCACGCCTTCACCGTGATGACCAGTTCGCCGTCCCCGAGCCCGTCCTCGTCTTGAGACCTAGACGGATTGGCGGGCTCGCCGCCGCCGGCCGGCGAGCAAGGGCCATCGCGTTGCCGTCCGGGTCGCGACCGCTCCTCACCCCGGCACCACCTCGTCGCCCGCTCGTCCTCGCTCAGCTCGACCTCGACCGTCGGCCTGCCTCGTCGTGCCATGGATGCCTCCCATCGTCGCTGACAATGGGAGGAGGGCGCAGCGAGACCGAGAAATTCCTATTTCAGGAAGAATCTATGATTCGGCTCACTAGGCGGCCTTGTGCTCCTCGGGTGAGGTCGGCGCGACCTCGGCGGCCGTCGTGCGCCCGAGGGTGCTATTGCGGCTCATCCTCGCTGCCAGCCACCAGCCGACGAGCATGCTCACGGCCGTCCCGCCACTCGTGATCGCCCAGTAGGTCACCGTCGGCGTGCCGGTCGGGACGAGGTAGAAGAAGAGGACGATGGCGAAGGCGACGCCCGCCATGGCGAGGAAGACGCTCAGCCAGGCACCGAAGGCACCGCCTGGCACCCTGTAGGGGCGCGCCGTGCCCGGCTGCTTGCGCCGCAAGGTGATGAGCGCCGGGAACATGAACAGATAGGGGAAGAGGAAGACGATCGAGCTCAAGGCGAAGATGCTCCAGAAGACGCTCGTCTTCGTGGCGAAAAAGGCGTAGTTCACGACGGTGAGGGCGGTAGCGAGCACACCCATCAAGACAAAGGCGTAGTCGGGTGTCACGAACCGCCGGTTGGTGTGCCCGAAGACGCCCGGCGCCGCCCGGTCGAGGCCGGTCGAGCCCATGGAGTGGTTCGCGCCGATCGACCAGACCACCATGTTGCCGATCAAGGTGAAGAGCAGGAGCACGATGAATAAGTCGTAGACGGGCTTCCACGCGCTGCCGAGCACGACACCGAAAGAGAGCTTCATGGCGTCAGCCATGCCGGTCACGATCGACAGCTTGCTCAACGGCACGGCCGCAAGGATGCCGTAGTTCCCGAGCAGCTGGGCGACGACGATGATGATGCCGGCATACAAGAGCATGCGAGGGATGTCGCGGCGGGGGTTCTTCACCGCGCCGGCCGCCGAGCTCATCAGCTCGAAGCCCATGAAGTTGTAAACAATGATCGGCAGGAAGCTCCAGTTGGCGCCCCACCGCGGCACCCAGGCGTGAGACGCCCACGAGTTGGCCGAGTGCGTGGTGAGGGCGTAACCGAGCCCCATGCCGGCGAGCACGACCAAGATGAGCACCTTCACGACGGCGCTCGCGCTGTTCACCCACTTGCTCAAGAACATTGGCAGGACGCCGATGAGGACCATGACCCAGATGAGGGCGATGACGATGAGCTCGGCCGCGGTCTGGCTCATCGAGGGCCAGAAGGCCGTCGAGAGGGCTCCGGCGAAGACGACGAAGACGGCGGGCGCCCAGTAGGCGACGTTCACCCAGTAGAGCCAGGCATTGAAGGTCGCCCAGCGCTGGCCATAGGCCTCCCGCACCCAGACGTAGATACCGCCCTCTTGCGGCCACCCGCTTCCGAGCTCGCCGGTGACGAGCCCGTAGGGGAGGAAGAAGGCGATGGCGAAGATGACATAGAGCGTGATGCTCTCGACGCCGAGTGCGGCAGAGGTCGCCACGGTGTCGAGGGTGATGATCGCCGAGACGGCGAAGAGCGTCATCGAGAAGATGCCCATCGTCTTCGGCTGATCGGTCAACGACACGAATCCGATGCCGTTGGGGGTTCTAGTTGCCATGGTTGCCTCCGTTCACGAGGTGGAAACGAGCGCTCAGTCGCGCAGCGCCCGGGCGATGGGCTGCAACTCGGGATCGGTAGGCACTTCGTCGATGCCGATCAGCGCGAGCAGCAGCGCTTTTTGGAAGTGTTTGCGGTTCTCGGCTGCGTCCAGGACGATCGAGAAGAACGCATCGATAATCGCGTCGGTCATCTCTTCGCCCCGCACCGCCGGAAGGCAGTGCATGAACTTGGCTTCCGGCTTGGCGTGCGCCCACAACTCCTCGTTCACCTGGTAGGAGCGCAGGACGCGGACCAGCTCGTTCGTCGTTGCGGCGTCGAGTATGCGCTTTGCGGTTGGTGGCAGTCTCGAAGGACTTTCCCGCGAGGGCAAAGGTCCCACAACGCTCATTGCTCAGGCGGACCGCCAAGGCCGGCTGGCTGCTGTTGGGTGATGCAGTGCACGTTGCCTCCGCCGAGCACGATCTCGCGGCCCGGGACGGTTACCACCCTGCGGTCCGGAAGCACCGCCTCCAGTTTCGCCTTGGCCACGGCGTCGTTGGGGTCGTCGAACACTGGCAAGATCACGCCGCCGTTCACAATCAGGAAGTTGAGGTAGGAAGCGGCCGTCTTGTCGCCCGCCCGCCGGGGAATCGCGTCCTCCGCACTGTCAATGCCCCAAACCTCCTCCTCAGTGAACTCGGTGATCGCCGGCATCGGCAGGGTCTCGACGCGCAGGCGTCGTCCCCGTGCGTCGGTGGCCCCCTTGAGCACGCGCAGGTTCTCCTGAAGCAGCTCATAGCGCCAGTCGTCTCTGTCTTCGGTGCTACCGGCCAGGACAACACCGGGACTCACGAAGCAGGCGACGTCGTCGACGTGACCTTTGGTCTCCTCGGGATCGATGCCTCGCGCCAGCCAAATGATCTTGTCGACATTCAGGTAGTCGCGCAGGTGCTCCTCGATCTGGTCGCGCGACAGCTGCGGGTTGCGCCCAGGAGAGAGCAGGCACTCCTCGGTGGTGAGGGCAGTGCCTTCGCCGTCGACATGGAACGAGCCGCCTTCCAACACCAGCGGTGCCTTGTAGCGGTCCACGCGCTCGATCTCGGCGATCTTGCGCGGGACGAGCTGGTCCTTGTCCCAGGGGAAGTAGAGGCCGTCGTAAAGCCCGCCCCAGGCATTGAACTCCCAGTCGACCAGGCGCACGCCGCCTTTGTCGTTGACGACGAAGGTCGGCCCGCAGTCGCGCATCCAGGCGTCGTTGCTGGACATCTCGACGACCCGCACCGAGCTCGGCAGCATGTTGCGCGCGTTCTCGAACTGGTCGTTGTTGACTCCCACGCTGACGGGCTCGAACTGGGCTATGGCAGAGGCGACCTCGACCCAGGCGTGCTGCGCCGGTTTGGCCCCGAGACGCCAGTTGTCGGTGCGCTCCGGCCAGAGCATCCAGATCTGGGAATGCGGCTCGAACTCACCCGGCATGCGAAAGCCATCGGCTCGGGGCGTGCCTGCAAGCGCTGTGCCCGCCGCGGCATCCATCACCGCAGGCGCGTCCTTTGGTGACGACCGATCGCGCTCAGGCGAGGAGGGCATCGGCGATCGCTCCCAGTTCGGCGTCATCTGGCGGCTCGTCGAGACCGATGAGGGCGAGCAGCAGGGCCTTCTGGAAGTGCAAGCGGTTCTGCGCCTGAGGGAAGATGATCGACGCCGGGGAGTCGGCGACCTCGTCCGTCACCTCTTCGCCGCGCATCGCCGGCAGGCAGTGCATGAACTTCGCCCCGGGTTTGGTGCTCTTCCACAGCTCGCTGTTCACCTGGAAGGGGCGAAAGGCGGCCACCCGGTCGGCGTACTCGGCCTCCTGCCCGGTCCACCACCAACAGTCGGTGTAGACGAAGTCGGCACCGTCGATCGCCTCGAGGGGGTCGTTCGTCAAGAGAAACGAACCGCCACTCAGCGCCGCGAACCGTTCGGCGTTCTCTTTCACCTCGGGTCGGATCTCATAACCCGGCGCGTTGCCGACGCGCACGTTCAGCCCGAGCTTGGTCAGCGTCGTCGACAGCGAGTTGCAGGGGTGGGCCGCGTCGCCGAGGTAGGCGAAGGTGACGCCTTCGAGCTTGCCGGCGTACTCGGAGATCGTGAGGGCGTCACTCATCGCTTGGCAGGGGTGCCGGTCGTGGTCCATGGCGTTGATGACCGGCACGCCCGACGAGGCAGCGATCTCCTCCACGGTCTCGTCGGCCTGGGCGCGGATCACGATCGCCGAGTTGTACTGGGAGAGCGTCCGGGCGGTGTCGGCGACGCTCTCCCGCCCCGGCAGGTGGATCTCGCCGGGGCGAAGGTAGACAGCGTTCCCCCCGAGCTCGGCGAAGCCGTTCTCGAAGCTCACCCTGGTGCGGGTCGAGGCAGCCTCGAAGATCATCGCCAGATGCCGGCCTGGCAGGAACGGCGTCAGGGGACGTCGCCTCCAGACCGCTTTGATCGCAGCGGCGAGTGCCAGAAGTCCCTCGAGATCCTCCCGCGTGTAGTCGAGGTCCGTGACGAAGTGTCGACCTCGGAGCGCTCGCAAGCTGGGGAGTCTGCTGTCCATCGTCAGCGTCCTCCGGTTCGGCTGGGAGAGTAGTCCAGGTGAGCTTTCGTTTCGAGGAGACCTGCGAGTGCGTCTTTAGGCGAGCTTGCCAGGATTTCCTCGAGCCTGTTGTCGCTCGGGCGGCGCTCGGAGGAAAAGGACCCTGCAGGCGATGAGCTGGCCTTGAGCCGAAGGGGTCTGAACCGCCGGGGCGCGCCGGGTCGGCCGTGTGGGCACTTTTTCGTCGTCCTCCTGTCGCCGTCCGGTTTCGCGGGCACGCCTTGACAGTCCTGGCACGCGGTCGGGGTAGCCTCGCTGGAGCCGGCAAGGGAGCGACGAGGTTGAACTCATCAACGAGTGGCCGTGGCGTCGTGTTGCGCCGCGGCGGCGAGATGCCGATCATCGGGTTCGGGACCTGGCGGCTCGAGGGCGAGGTCGCCCGGGCGGCCGTGCTCCGCGCCCTGGAGGTCGGCTACCGCCACATCGACACCGCCACGATGTACCAGAACGAAAAGGAGGTCGGTCTCGCCGCCATCGACAGCGGGCTGCGCCGTGAAGAGCTCTTCATCACGACGAAGATCCTCTCCGATGCACCGAGCGTCCGGGGGACAATCGAGAAGAGCCTTGCGGATCTGCAGACCGACTACGTTGACCTCTGGCTGATCCACTGGCCGCCTGGTGACCGCGGCACCTCGCGCGCCCTCTACCGGGAGATGCTCGCGGTACGCGATTTGGGTCTCGCCCGAGCGATCGGGGTCAGCAACTACGCCGTGGCCGAGATCGACGACCTCACGGCGGCGACCGGCGAGGCACCGGAGGTGAACCAGGTCCCCTGGAGCCCGTACCTCTACGACCCCAGCTTGCAGCGCGAGCTTGATGAGCGCGGCATCGTCCTCGAGGGCTACAGCCCGTTCCGGAGAAGCCAACTCGACGATCCCGTGCTCGTCGCGATCGCCGCGGAAAAAGGGGTCACCCCGGCCCAGGTAGTGCTCCGCTGGCACGTCGAGCACGGCGTCGTCGCCATTCCGCGGTCTCACCAACCGGACCGCATCGCCGGGAACTTCGAGGTTTTCGGCTTCTCGCTGGGCGCCGAGTCGATGCAGCGGCTCGACGCGCTGTCCTCGCACTAGAGACTCAGCCGGGGAAAGGGCACTGGCGGCCTCGCCCCCGGCGGCGGTCGCCGCCCACGTCGGCCGGCGGGCGACGAGTCTTCTCGGGGTTTCACGCGGCCGATCCGCCGGGTCCTTCGTCGCCCGCCGAATGGTCGGTCGAGTTGCCGGCAGCCAGCGACGGCTTTCGTGTCGGCTGGGCCGGGCGGTCACCGACCCGACCAAGCCACGACGGCGGTAAGGGCGATCTTGCCTGCGAGGTACGGAGAGTTGCCGGTGCCGACGGTGTAGTTGAGGCAGAGCGACCGCGTCGCGACCGGGTGGCAGAGTTGGGACGAGGAGCCCATCTGGCAGTGACCCGGCTACGGCGCGATCCGCTCAGCTGGTTGCCCGAGGTCTAGAAGCTCGAACCGCCGATCTCGAGCATGCGCGCCAGGGCGACCCGGGCGTCGGCCGCCGTCGCCTCGTCGACGACGATGCGGTTGCGAACCTCGCCGGCAACGAGGCCCTCGAGGACCCAGGCGAGATGGGGCGGGTCGATGCGGAACATCGTCGAACAAGGGCAGACGAGCGGGTCGAGCGAGACGATCGTGAGGTCGGGGTGCTCTTCGGCGAGCCGGTGGACGAGGTGGACCTCGGTCCCGATGCCGATCGCCGATCCCGGGGCAGCCCTGCAGACGTAGTTGATGATCGTGTCGGTCGAGCCGACTTTGTCGGCGAGGACGGCGACCTCGTGGGCGCACTCCGGGTGGACGATGACGAGGCCGTCGGGGTGCGCCGCCCGGAAGCTTTCAACGTGGTCAACCGTGAATCGCTGGTGCACCGAGCAGTGGCCCTTCCAGAGAAGGAACGTCGGTTCCTTGAGATCGGCTTCCGTGAGCCCGCCGGAGGGCAGGCCCGGGTCCCAGACCCGCTCGTCATTCGATGAGAACCCGAGGGAGTAGACGGTATTGCGCCCAAGGTGCTGGTCGGGGAAGAAGAGCACCTTGCGCCCCGAGGCGATGACGTGCTCGGCGAGCTCGGGCCCCGGGGCGGTGTCGTAGGGAACACCGAGCGCCCAGCGCACGGCGGCGTCGGCGTTGGCCGAGGTGCACACCGTGCCGCGGTGGCGACCGACGAAGGCTTTCAGGGCCGCCGAGGAGTTCATGTAGGTGACCGGGACGACCGCGTCGAGGTCGACGACCCGGCCGAGCTCGGACCAGGCGATCTCCACGGTATCGAGGTCGGCCATGTCCGCCAACGAGCAGCCGGCGTTGAGGTCGGGGAGCAGCACCATCTGGCTCGGGGCGGTGAGGATGTCCGCTGCCTCGGCCATGAAGGTCACACCGCAGAAGACGACGAACTCGGCCCGGTCCTGGTCGGCGGCGAAGCGCGAGAGCCCGTAGGAGTCGCCACGGGCGTCGGCCCAGCGCATCACCTCGTCGCGCTGGTAGTGGTGGCCGAGAATCACGACCCGGTCACCGAGGGTGGCTCGGGCCGCGCCGATCATCGCGGCGAGCTCGTCGTCGCTGGCATCGGTGTAGCGAGCCGGCAGGGGCGCTTGGAGGCGGAACATCTCCCTCGTCTCGAATCTCGCTCCGCTGTCGGCCGGCGGGGACAGCCTGGTCGCCCATCCGCGGGTTTGTCGGCCACGAAGCTTGTCCGCCGGGGTACCAGGCCGGCGTAGCCTCCAGGTTAGTGCTTCAGCGACCGCAAGCCGTCCCCGACGCGCCCGGCTCGTATCAGTTCAAGGACGCCGACGGGCGGGTGATCTACGTCGGGAAGGCCGTTTCGCTGCGCCAGCGCCTCGCCAGCTATTTTGGCGACCCCGCCCAGCTCCACCCCCGCACCCAGCAGATGCTCGAGCGGGCGGCTGCGGTCGAGTGGATCCAGGTGCGCTCTGAGGCCGAGGCGATCATGCTCGAGTACGGCCTGATCAAAGAGCACCGGCCGCAGTTCAACGTCCGCCTCGTCGACGACAAGAGCTACCCCTACGTCGCCGTGACCACCGACGAGGCCTGGCCCCGCGTCGCCATCGTGCGGGGCACGAAGCGCCGGGGCACGCGCTATTTCGGTCCGTACGCCCAGGTCTACGCCCTGCGCGAGATGCTCGACATGGTCGTGCGGTCCTTCCCGGTCCGCACCTGCACGGATACGAAGTTCGCCCGCCACGAACGGCTCGGGCGGCCGTGTCTGCTCTACCACATCGAGCGCTGCTCGGGGCCGTGCGTCGGGGCGGTTACGGCGGCCGAGTACCGGGCCTGCGTCGAGGACCTCGCCCGGTTCCTCGACGGCGACACGAAGCGTGTCGTCACCCGGCTCGAGGCGGGGATGCGGGCCGCCGCCGCGGCCGAGGAATACGAGCGGGCGGCGCGCCTGCGCGACCAGATCGAAGCGGCGCGCCTCGCCGGCGAGCACCAGGACGTCGTCGGCGCGGCCGACGAGGACCTCGACGTCATGGGGATCGCCGAGTCCGAGCTCAACGCCGCGGTCCAGATCCTCCACGTCCGGCACGGGCGGGTCGTCGGCCGCCAGGGCTTCGTCCTCGAGAAGGTCGAGGATCTCGGCGCCGCTGACCTCGTCGCCCGGGCGCTCGGCCAGCACTACGCCGAGACGCCGCTCGGCGTGCCGCGGGAGGTCCTCGTCCCGGAGCTGCCGGCCGAGCACGAGGCCTACCTGACGTGGCTTGCAGGTCGGCGGGGCTCGAGGGTCGTGATCCACGTACCGCGACGGGGACGTCGGCGCGCCCTCGTCGCTGTCGCCGAGCAGAACGCCGCCGAGCAGCTCGCCCGGCACCGCACCCGGCGGGCGACCGACCTCGCGGCCCGCGCCCGGGCGCTCGAGGAGCTCCAGGCGCATCTCGGGCTGGCCGAGGCGCCGCTGCGCATCGAGTGCTACGACATGAGCCACCTCCAGGGGAGCGACTACGTCGGGTCGATGGTCGTGATGGAGGACGGCTTGACCAAGCGCAGCGACTACCGGCGCTTCAAGGTGGCTGGCGTCGTCGGCAACGACGACTACGCGGCGATGGAGGAGGTGCTCACCCGGCGCTTGCGGCGGCTGGCCGAGCCGACGACGCCAGCCGATGACGGGGCGGCCCCTCGTCATCGGCGCTTCGCCTATCCGCCGCAGCTCCTCCTTCTCGACGGGGGTAAAGGGCAGCTCGGGGTCGGCATGCGGGTCCTCGCCGCGCTCGGACTCGAAAGCAGGGTCGCCGTCGCTGCCCTCGCCAAGCAGTTCGAGGAGGTCTTCGTGCCGATCCGATCCGATCCGGTGCGGATCCCGCGAGACTCCGAGGCGATCTACCTTCTCCAGGAACTGCGTGACGAGGCCCACCGCTTCGCCCTCTCCTACCACCGGGAGCTGCGGGGGCGGCGGATGCGTCCCGACCCCTTGGCTGGCGTGCGCGGCCTGGGTGAGGCTCGGCGCCGGCGTCTCCTCGCCGCCTTCGGCTCGCTGCGGGCCCTGCGCGCCGCGAACGCCGAGGAGCTGCGGCGCCTGACCTGGCTCCCGGACGGCGTCGCCGCCGCGGTCTTCGCCAAGCTCCATCCCGCCGCCCCCGCCGGGCGGGGGACCGCGGGAAGCGTCCCGTAGGCGGCACGATGACCGAGCTGGGCCACGCCGCCAATGCCGCGGGAGCGGGTCCGCCGCCATTCCCGGGGAGCTGGGACGAGCACGCAGCCTGGTGGAAGGCGACCTTCACCGGGGGAGCGGACCGCGAGTACGAGGTCGAGATCATCCCGCTCGTCGTCCGCGAGCTCGCCGGCTGCCGGGTCGTCGTCGACATCGGTTGTGGTGAAGGCCAGGTCGCCCGCGCTGTCGCCACGGCGCACGGCTGCCGGGTCGTCGCCGTCGACCCCTCGGGTGCCCAGCTCGCCAACGGCGCTGCCGTCGGTGATCCGAAACTCGCGATCAGCTACGTCCACGCCGAGGGCGAGCACCTGCCGCTCGCGACGGGGTCCGTCGACGGTGCGCTCTGCTGTCTCGTCATCGAGCACGTCGCCGACGCCGACGCGCTCCTCGCCGAGGCGGCGCGCGTCCTCGCTCCGGGCGGGACGTTCCTCCTCGTCGTCAACCATCCGGTCTTCCAGGGTCCCGGGAGTGGCTTCGTCGACGACCAGATCCTTGACGAGCGCTACTGGCGGGTCGGTCCCTACCTTGTCGAGCAGTGGGACGTCGAGGAGGTCGACCCCAAGGTCTCGCTCGCATTCAACCACCGACCGCTCTCGCGCTATGTCAACCCGTTGGCCGAGCTCGACCTCGTCCTCGTCCACCTCGAGGAGCCGGCGCCCCGGCTCGAGCTGCTCGCCGACTCCGTCGACCCGGAGTTCGAGTCGACGATCCCGCGGCTGTGCGCGATGCGCTTCGAGCACCGCCCACGGGTTGCCGACTGAGCGGGCCGATTCCCTGCTTGGACTGATCGGGGTGGAAGAATCGTCGGGAGGGTCGAGGGGGACATGGCCGAGTACCTGATCGTCGCCGGGCTGTCGGGAGCGGGGCGGTCGACCGCGGCCGCGGCGCTCGAGGACTTCGGCTGGTTCGTGATCGACAACCTGCCGCCGGCGCTGGTCGGCAAGGTCGCCGAGCTCGCCGCCTTGCCGGGCAACGAGCTCGACCGGTTCTGCTTCGTCGTCGGCCGGGGTGGCTCGGAGACGGTCGCCGAGATCGTCCCGGCGATCGAGGACCTGCGTGCTTCGGGGGCCCGCGTCCGGGTGCTCTACCTCGACGCCTCCGACGAAGTGCTCGTCCGGCGGTTCTCCGGGACGCGCCGGCGTCACCCGGTCGAGGCCGCCGACGTGCTCGGGGCGATTCGGTCTGAGCGAAAGCTGCTCGCGCCCTTACTCGAGGACGCCGACTTCGTCATCGACACGAGCGAGACGAATGTCCACGAGCTGCGGGACCGCCTCGTCGAGCCGTTCGCGGAACGGGAGGCGACCGGGGCGATGGAGACCGCGCTCGTCTCGTTCGGCTTCAAGAACGGCCTGCCGCTCGAAGCCGACCTCGTCTTCGACGCGAGATTCCTGCCGAACCCGCACTGGATCGACGCCCTCCGCCCTCACACCGGCCTCGATGCCGACGTCCGCGACTACGTCATGTCCTCGCCCGAGGCGATCGACTTCCTCACCCGGATCGACGACCTCGTCTCGTTCCTCCTGCCTTTCTACGTCCGGGAGGGCAAGTCCTACGTCTCGGTCGCGATTGGCTGCACCGGTGGGCGGCACCGCTCGGTCGTCCTCGTCGAGGAGCTCGCCGGAAAGCTCCGCTCCCGCGGCTTCGCCCCAGCCGTCCACCATCGCGACGTCAACCGCTAGGTGAGCCGCCGAGGTGGGCGTGTCGCGGCGCCGGCGTCAACTGAGGGGGCGCTCTCGGGCCGCTAGCCTCTTGACTGTGGCCCGGGTGACGGTGATCCGCAGCTCGGACGAAATTGCCTCGGCCGCAACGGATCGATGGACTCGTCCCGGTGGCGCGCCGCCGGGAGAAATGGAAGGGGGAGCTAGGACATGACGGTACGGGTCGGGATCAACGGGTTCGGGCGGATCGGGAGGAATTTCTTGCGTGCCGCGCGCGAGTCGAGCGCGGACATCGAAATCGTCGCCGTGAACGACCTCCTCAGCCCGGAGATCAACGGGCACCTCCTCCGCTATGACTCGACCTACGGGCGCTTCCCGGGCTCGGTCGAGGTGCGGGGTTCCGACCTCGTCGTCGACGGCCACGTGGTCAAGGTCTTCGCCGAGCGCGAGCCGGCGGCGCTGCGTTGGGGCGAGCTCGGCGTCGAGGTCGTCGTCGAGTCGACTGGCCGGTTTACCAAGCGCGAGGCTGCTGCCGCCCACCTCACCGGCGGGGCGAAACGGGTCGTCATCTCCGCCCCGTCGGGCGACGCCGACGCGACCTTCGTCATCGGCGTGAACGAGGGCGACTTCGACCCCGGCAGGCACTTCGTCATCTCGAACGCCTCCTGCACGACGAACTGCTTCGTGCCGATGGTGAAGGTCCTCGACGACGCCTTCGGCGTGGACAAGGGCCTCATGACCACGGTCCACGCCTACACGAACGACCAGGAGCTCTTGGACTTCGCCCGGGACAACCTCCGGCGCGCCCGAGCGGCAGCGGTGAACATCGTGCCGACCTCGACGGGGGCGGCGCGGGCGACGAACCTCGTGATGGCGAACATGAAGGGCCGCCTCGATGGCTCGGCCCTGCGCGTGCCCCTGCCCGTCGGGTCGATCACCGACTTCACCGGGATTCTCAACGCGGCGGTCGACGCGAGGGCGGTCAACGCCGCCTTCGCCGCCGCGGCGAGCTCGGGGCCCCTGAGCCGGGTCCTCGTCTACACCGAGGACCCGATCGTCTCCTCGGACATTGTCGGCTCGCCCGCCTCGTGCACCTTTGACTCGGCGCTCACCTTGGCTCTCGGACTCGACGGGGCCAAGACCCTCGTCAAGGTCTTCGGATGGTACGACAACGAGTGGGGCTACTCGCACCGCCTCGTCGAGCTCGTCGCCCTGGTCGGGTCGTGACCAGGGGCCTCCCGGTCCTCGAGGACCTGCCGCCGGTCGCTGGCAGGTCCGTCCTCGTGCGGGTCGATTTCAACGTGCCGATCGGCGAGGAGAAAGGAAGGCGTGCGGTCACCGACGACTTCCGGATCCGCCAGGCGATTCCGACGCTGCGTTGGCTCCTCGACCACGGTGGGGCGGTCACCTGTGCGACCCACCTCGGCCGGCCGAAGGGCGCACCCGACCCGCGATTTGACGTCGAACCGGTGCGGGAGCGTCTCGCCGCCCTCGTGCCCGGCGTGGAGCTGCTCGAGAACCTGCGGTTCGACCCGGGCGAGGAGGCGGACGACCCGGCCTTCGTCGACCGGCTCGTCGCCGGCCACGACTGCTTCGTGAACGACGCCTTCGGAGCCTCGCACCGCGCCCACGCCTCGATCGTCGGGCCACCGGCGCAGCTGCCCTCGGCGGCGGGCCGGCTGCTCGCCCGGGAGGTCGAGGTGATCGGGGGCCTCCTCGATGCCCCCCGCCATCCGTTCGTCGCCGTGATCGGCGGGGCCAAGGTGGCCGACAAGCTCGGCGTCGTGGCGACGCTCGTCGCCAAGGCCGACACCGTGCTGATCGGCGGCGGGATGTCCTACACCTTCCTCGCCGCCCAGGGCCGGACGGTCGGCTCGTCGATTCTCGACGCCGGGCACGTCGACGCCTGCCGGGAGCTGCTCGCATCGACGGGCAAGATCCTGCTCCCCTCCGACGTCGTCGCCATCGGACCCGGCGGGACGCTCCACCCGGGGGCGGAAGACGTCGCCGCCGGCGACCCGGTCGAGACCCTCGCCGGAGACCTCGCCGACGGCTGGGAGGGGGTCGACATCGGCGTCGCGACCCGAAAGCGCTTTGCCGAGGTGATCGCCGGCGCGGGCACGGTGTTCTGGAACGGTCCGCTCGGCTTTTTCGAGGATCCCCGCTTCGCGGCAGGGACGCGGGCCGTCGCCGAGGCGGTCGCCGCCTGCGAGGGGTTCACCGTCGTCGGCGGGGGGGATTCGGTCGCGGCGATTGACGAGTTCGGGCTCGCCGGGTCGATCGACTTCGTCTCGACCGGCGGGGGGGCCTCGCTCGAGCTCATCGAGTTCGGCGATCTGCCGGGCCTTGCCGCGCTGCGCGGCGCGGCGAACGCCCCCGAGGGGTCCTGATCGCGGTGGTGTCCGGGCGCGGCGTGCTCATCAGCGGCAACTGGAAGATGAACGAGAACCACTTCGAGGCGCTGAAGCTCGTCCAGGAGCTCGCCGCCCTGCTGGCCGCGGGGACGATCCCGCCGGGGCGCGAGGTGAGCCTCCACCCGCCGTTCACGTCGCTGCGGACCGTGCAGACCGCCGTCGAATCAGACCACATCCCGGTGGCGCTCGGCGCGCAGAACTGCCACTTCGAGGACCGGGGCGCCTATACCGGCGAGGTCTCGGCCGAGATGCTCGCCAAGCTCGATGTGCGCTACGTGATCACCGGACACTCCGAGCGGCGCCAGCACTTCGCCGAGACCGATGAGATCGTGGCGAGGAAGATCGACGCCATCCTGCGCCACGGGATGCTGCCGATCGTCTGCGTCGGCGAGACGCTCGCCGAGCGTGATGCCGGTGCTGCCGAGGCGAAGGTGCGAGGCCAGGTGCGCGCCGTCCTCGAGGGCCGCCCGGGCGAAGTCGTGGCGTCGATCGTCCTCGCTTACGAGCCGATCTGGGCGATCGGCACGGGGCGGGCGGCGTCGCCGACCGACGCCGAGGAGATGTGCGCCGCGATCCGCTCGGAGATCGGCCGCTTCGCCCCCTCGGCCGCGGCGGCGATCCGCATCCAGTACGGGGGGTCGGTGACGCCGGAGACGGCGGCGGAGCTGCTTTCCGGCGAGGACGTCGACGGCTTCCTCGTCGGGGGCGCGAGCCTTGACGCCCAGCGTTTCGCCGCCATCGTGCGCGCCGGGGCGTAGCCGCAGTCCAGGTCGCGGCCATCGACTGCTAACCTTCGCCCTCGTCCCCCGCGCCCGAGGCCGCCGAGGAGGTCGCTCTACGTGCTCACCGACATCCTGGTCGGGATCGAGGCCGTCGCGTCCTTTGCGCTGGTGTTGTTGATCCTGCTGCACTCGGGGCGGGGTGGGGGACTGTCGGACATGTTCGGCTCTACGGTCGGCTCGGCGGCGGCCGGCTCGACGGTCGCCGAGAAGAACCTCGACCGCCTCACGATCACCGTCGCTGTCGTCTTCGCCTTCTCGACGGTGATCATCGGCCTTCGGTGGGGCTGAGGAAGGCCGCCTCCGCCGCGCTCGGCGCGCTGGTGGTCCTCGTCGCCAGCGGCGCCGCATCGGCCGCATCCTCGTCGACCTCGACGACGCTCGCCGGCCAGGGCGGGATCGAGATCCTCAACGGGGGCACGGTCACCGTCGCCGTGCCGAGCCTGCCGACCCAGTACAACCCGGCGACGCCGTGCGGCTCGAACGCCGTCACCCAGATGGTGATGGAACAGGTCCTGCCGCAGGCTTTCGTCACCGGTCCCGGCATGGAGGTTCGTGCCTCGTCAGGGCTTCTCGTCTCGGCCGAGGTCACGGGGCTGAAGCCCCAGACCGTCGTCTACACGCTGGCGCGAGGGGCACGCTGGTCCGACGGCGTACCGATCAGCGCGGCCGACTTCGCCTACGACTGGCGGCGGGTGCTCTTGATCGGCGCGAGCCTGCCGGCGACGTTCCCCCTCGCCGGGTACAAGGACATCACCTCGGTCAAGGGTTCCAAGGGGGGCTCGGTCGTCACCGTCGAGTTCGCGAATCCCTACGCCGACTGGATGGCGTTGTTCGCCAATCTCATGCCCGCCCACATCGCCCGCCGCTACGGCTGGCAGAGGGCGTTCGCCGGACCGAGACCGGCGCACCTCGTCTCGGGTGGCCCGTTCGCGGTGACGAGGATCGTTCCGGGCAAGAAGCTCGTGCTCTCGCGCAATCCCTCGTATTGGGGCAAGCCCGCCCACCTTGCCCACATCGTCTTTGAGGTCATACCGTCGCAGGCGGCGACCCGGCGGGCGCTCCGAGACGGGTCGGTCGACGTCGCCGAGCTCACCCCGGGGAGCGCGGTCGACGGCCTCGTCGCCGGGAGGACCGACCTCGAGCAGTCGGTCTCGGACTCGGCGACGCTGTGGCAGCTCGACTTCAACCTCGCCGACACGGTCGTCGGGAAGCTCGCCATCCGCCAGGCTATTGCCACGGCGATCGACCGTCCCGAGGTCGTCGCCGATTCGATCGGCCTGCTCGTCGCCGGGGCCTCGACCGCGGACAATCGCCTCTACGTCGCGCACCAACGGGGGGGCCAGAAGAACGACGCTGCGTACCTGCAGGCCAACGACGCCGTCGCGGACCAGCTTGCCTCGACCGCCGGCTATTCACTCGGCGCGGACGGCTTTCTCGTCTCTGCCTCGGGCGCGCCGCTCGTCCTCGTGCTTACCGGGCCGAAGGGGGACCCGACGGTCTCCCGCGCCGAGCGCGAGATCCAGGCGCAGCTATTGCAGGCCGGGATCGAACTGCGGATCCGCAACGTCGACCCGGGGCGACTGCTCGCGACGGTCCTGCCGCAGGGCGGCTACCAGCTCGCGATGGCGCCGTATCTCGCGTCACCGTTCCCGTCGACGATTGCCGGTCTCTACACAAATCCCGTCGGCCCCACGCCGAGCCCGGCCGGGCAGTCGGCGGTCGGCGTCCCCAGCGCCGCCAACTGGCACGGCATCGCCCTCGCGGGGGCAGAGAGCGAGCCTGCCGCGGCGCCAGCCGGAGCCGTGACGCGCGATGTCCTGGGCTACGACGACCCCACGGTCGACGGGTTGTTCACGCAGGCGCAGTCAGAGCTGAACGCCAAGGCGGACGCGAGTCTGTACAACGAAATCGACACGCTGCTGTGGCAAGACCTCCCGACGCTGCCTCTTTTCCAGGCAAGCACGACGCTCGTGCGGCGGGTCGAGGTCGTGAACGTGAGCGAAAGCGCGACCTGGGCGGGGCCGATGTGGGACGCACAGGGATGGGCGATCCAGGTGAGCCCGGCGCCGACGACGTCGACGACGAGCGCCGCGACCTGACCGCGGTCGCCGGGATGAGTCGGCCGCCGGTTCCGGCGAAGCGGCGAGCGGGGGTCGCGCTAGTGTTTTCTCCCTGGCGGGGGCACATTCGGTGTCGCGTCGGAGTGGCGGAATAGGCAGACGCGCCAGCTTGAGGGGCTGGTGCCCGCAAGGGCGTAGGGGTTCAAGTCCCCTCTCCGACACCCTGTGCAACTGACATTGATCGATTACTTCGAGGTCGATGTCTTTTGTCGTAGTCGTTCGTAGGGAGTCCGCCCGCCGACCCCGTGATTGCGGATGATCGTGCGCTTGGAGACCCTTTCGGCGAGCACCTTGCGCCGGATCTCCACCCACACCTGCATGTCGGTGTGCACCCTTCTCCCGTTCTGTTCGCCGTTCCCGTTCGAGGAGCCTCGGGGCCGGAGGGCGAGTGGACGGGGATGTCAGGTGCTGCTGTTTTCGACGATGATTCAGAACCGAACCGGGATCGATCGTCCGGGCGGTGGGTCCCTGGTCCGACGACATGATCACAGAAGGCATCCTCGTCCAAGGCCAATCGCTTGCCACCGTTGAAGACACCTCGACCGTGCGTGTGCGAGACGGTGAGCAAATCCCAACAAGCGGTCCATTTGAAGAGACTGCGGATTACCTCGTCGGTTCGACCTCAGTGAATGTGCGAGTTTCACCGAAGCGATCGAACTCGCGCATCAGTTGACCTGGAGACCACGCCTCACGCTTGCATTGCACCGGGATGATCCGCGCGCAATCCGGACGATCTTGCCGACGGTCGGCTGACAACGTCCGATCGTTGCCAGGGCGCACCGGTAGGTCTACTTAGCCGTCCTGCAGCGGCGGTATCGCGCGTGAACGGATGACGTCAGCGTAGAAGCGAGAGCTCTGCTTCGGGATACGCCGTTGTGTCTCGAAGTCGACGTAGACGATGCCGAAGCGCTTCTGGTAGCCCCATGACCACTCGAAGTTGTCGAGCAACGACCACGCGAAGTAGCCGGCGACGTTCGCTCCCGCTTCGATCGCCTTCGCGACAGCAGCAAGGTGGTCGTGGAAGTAGCGAATTCGTTCGACGTCGTTCACGACGCCGTCCGGGTCAACGTAGTCCTCTGCTGCGCAACCGTTCTCCGTGACATATATCGGTAGACCCGGTGCGCGCCGGGAGAGGTCAACCAAGAGATCGGCGAACGCCTCAGGGTCAACGGTCCATCCCATCGACGTCTGCGCCAACCACTCGGGCCGATACTCGACGACTCCCGGAAGGGGCCAGCGTGACGGCTCCTCGTTGCGGCGTAGATCGTCCGGATCACCGGTCTTCAGGTAGATCGCTGAGTAGTAGTTCACCCCGAGGAAGTCGAGCGGACGGGCGATCTCGTCGAGGTCGCCGTCGGCCACGATGGTCGGCGGTGCCAAAAAGTCTTCGCGGGCCTCAGTCGGGTAACGGCCGTGAAGAACCGGCTCGAGGAATACTCCGTGTAGTTCGGCATCGGCCATCCGTCGCGCTGCGAGGAGGTTTTCGTCCGGAACACCACTCGTGAGCTGAACGGGGTGCATGTCTAGTGTGATACCGACCGGGACCCCATCGGGGAGCAGATCCCGCAGGACGCCGAGTGCCATTCCGTGGCCGAGGAGGAGGTGATGCGTGGCTGCGGCAGCTGCGTGAATGTCGTGCAGGCCAGGAGCGTGAGTCCCGAGTCGGTAGCCGTTGTTGACCACCACTTGCGGCTCGTTGAGAGTGAGCCACCGCGTTACGCCGTCACCGAGAGCCGCGGCCACGATCGCGGTGTACTGGGCGAAGCGCTCAGCGGTCGTGCGCACCGTCCAGCCCCCGTCGTCTTGAAGCTCCTGGGGGAGATCCCAGTGGTACAGGGTGGCGACGGGGGAGATCCCGTGCCCGTTGAGCTCATCGACAAGCGAGCGGTAGTAGTCGAGCCCCTTTTGGTTCACCGGTCCGCGACCACCGGGTTGAACCCGCGGCCAGGAGATGGAAAAGCGGTACGAAGGAAGGCTGAGGGACGCCATGAGGGCGACGTCCTCCCGATACCGGTGGTAGGTGTCGCAGGCGACGTCCCCGGTGTCGCCATGGAGGACCTTTCCCGGCGTGTGGCTGAAGGTGTCCCAGACCGAGAGTCCCCGCCCATTCTCGCTGGCGGCACCTTCGACCTGGTAGGCGGCGGTCGCGGCGCCGAAGATGAAGCCCTCTGGGAATGACAGGGCGCCTCGCCTCCCGTCCCGTGCAGTCGACATCTTCTCCTCCTTGGTGGGCCGTCTCGGCCGCTCTCTCCGAGCGCTCGAATGCCAGCTCACCGCCCTTGACGTTCCCGATTTCGTTCCTTAAGGTAAGTGCCTCACGGGAATGTAAGCGGTTAGATTCTCTGATAGGACAGCATCACGCCGCCCGATGACGATGGTGTGTGCGCTGCACGAATCATGCCGCGGTTCCTGTCGACGTGGGAGAAGGAGAACCGCGAGGTGGGGCAGACGCCGACTCGTCCGCGCCGGAGGAAACCCGCAACAGGAACGCGCGAGCTAAGCACGGCCCGCGACGACCGACGGCGGAGAGATCGCTTCGGGGAGCCGATGAAGACGGCGACCGTCTACGACGTCGCGCGTTCGGCGCGGGTTTCGACCGCGACCGTCTCCAGGGTGGTTCACGGCGCGGACCTCGTCCGCGCATCGACGCGCGATCGGGTGAACGAGGTGATCGAACAGCTCGGCTACGTTCCCGACGGTGCCGCGCAGAGCCTGTCGCGTCGACGCAAGGAGGTCATCGGGCTCGTCAGCGTCGAGCGGACCTCGGACCAGTTCGACGTCGAGAACATGAGTCTCCTCTTCTACGACGAGATCCTCCATGGCGTCGAGGCCCGCCTGCACGACGAGGAGTGGTCGCTGCTCATCAAGTTCCTCAGTCCGGCGCAGGACGACAGCTTCCGCCGGATCCAATCGCTGTCCGGCAAGGTTGACGGCCTGCTCATCGGCGAGGGAATCGTCGAGTCGCAGCGACTGGCACAGCTCGCCACCCGCGTGCCGGTCATGGTTATCGCCGGTGCACGCGACGAACATGGCGTCGACGTGGTGGCTGCTGACAACCGTTCGGGTTCTGCTGCGCTCGTCACCCACCTCGTCGCGGAACATGGTCGCACCCGGCTTTTTCACGTCGACGGACCGACGAATGCCCCGGATGCCGCCGAGCGACGCTACGCCTTGGAGCGGGTCGTGCGGTCCCATCCTGAGGCCCGTGTGGTCGGGAGCTATCAGGGCAATTTCAAAGTGCAAAGCGGTGACGAAGCCGGGCGCATGCTCCTCGCGCAGCGCCAGGCGACGTCGCCGGACGCGGTCGTGTGCGCGAACGACCAGATGGCGATCGGCGTGATGCAAGTGCTGGAGGCGGGTGGCGTTCACGTCCCAGAGGAGATCGCGGTCGTCGGGTTCGACGACATCTTCCCCGGGAACCTTTCTGACCCATCGCTCACGACGGTGCACCAGCCGATGCGTCTCCTTGGGGAGCGTGCGTGCGTTCGATTGCTCGAACGCATCGCCGACCCGGGTCTGCCGCCGCGGTTGGAGGTGCTTCCGACCGAGCTCGTGCTGCGGGCGAGTTGTGGCTGTCCGCCTGAGTCGTGGAGGCGCGTGCCCGTGCGTCCGGTCATTTTCTCGCGATCGCGTCGCAAGAGCTCGCGAGACGACGTATCACCCGAGTCAAAGAGGGGAGGGACCGACGCCACCGCCGACGGTCGTCGGCGAGGCATGAGGTCTAAGACGGCGGCTGTCGAGCGTCGGGCGAACCGACCCTCGCCAAGATCTACGAACTCGGCATAACGGTGATGGAAGCGGAATGCTTGGCGAGAAAACCGACGAGGCAAGGATCAGGAATGCTGGCGCGGTCTCTTTCTCAGCGGGTCGGCAAGAGGGAAGAAGGGGAGCGCTGTGCAGTTCATCGCTAGACGGCTCGCCACCTACGTAGTCGCGGCGTGGGTGGCGGTGACGGTGAACTTCTTCATCCCGAGGCTGATGCCGGGCGACGCGGTCACGACGATGATGGCGAAGTTCCCCGCGTTGCAGCCTGCGGCAGAGAAGGCCCTCGAGATCGAGTTTGGCATCGGGAAGCAAGGGAGCCTTGTCCACCAGTACGTCATCTATCTCGTCAACATTTTCCACGGCAACCTCGGGCTCTCGACGAACTACTACCCCTCCTCGGTCGTCTCGGTCCTTGCGGAGACGATCCCGTGGACCTTGATCCTCGTCGGCTCGGCGACGGTCCTGAGTTTCGCCTTAGGCACTCTGCTCGGCATCGTCGCCGGCTGGCGTCGGCGCGGCATCCTCGACCAGCTTCTTCCCGCGTTCACCTTCCTCCAAGCGGTTCCCTACTTCTTCCTCGCGCTGCTCTTGATCGACTTGCTCGCGATTCACTGGCACTTGTTCCCCTCAAGCCAGGGTTATAGCAATGGGCTGATACCCGGCTGGCACTGGGCTTTCATCCAAAGCGCCGTTTACCACTCGATCCTGCCCGCATTCACCCTCATCATCACCTCGATGGCCGGATGGATGCTGCAGATGCGCAACGTCATGATCACGACGATCGGCGAGGACTACGTCCTTGCCGCGCAGGCAAAGGGCCTTTCGAACCGGCGGGTCATCTTCACCTACGCGGCCCGCAACGCGATCCTCCCGAACATCGCCGGATTCGCCGTCTCGCTTGGCTTTGTCGTCGCGGGAGCTCTCGTCATGGAGTTCGTGTTCTCGTATCCGGGTGTTGGCTACACGCTGTACAACGCGGTCACCTCGGATGACTATCCGCTGATGCAGGGTATCTTCCTCGTCATCGCGATGGCGGTGCTGATCGCCAACCTCCTCGCCGACGCGGTCTACGTCATCGCCGACCCAAGGACTCGCAGAAGGGCGGCGTACTGATGGCAGTGCTCACCCTCCCGGCGGAGATTCCAAGGGCGCGTCGCCGGCTTTTCGGGCGCTCGTTGCCGCTCAAAGCCAAGATTGGCGTCGTCATCATCGCAATCTTCATCTTCCTCGCGATCTTCGGTCCCTATCTCGCGCCCTTCGATCCGTCGGCGATCAACCCGGCCCAAGACATACCGTTAGCGCCGAACACTGTCCACCTGCTCGGCACGACCACGTTCGGTCAAGACGTGCTCTCCCAGCTGTTAGTCGGCATTCGAGCAACCGTCCTCATCGGTTTGACGACGGGGGTGATCGCCACGTTCCTCTCGGTCGTCATCGGCGTGAGCGCGGGCTTCCTCGGCGGCTTCGCTGACGAGTTGCTCTCGCTGCTCAGCAACTCCTTCCTTGTCCTTCCGGCACTGCCGCTACTCGTCGTAATCCTCGGTTACCTGCCCCAGTCGGGAAACCTCGTGACGGCGTTCGTGCTGAGCTCGCTCGGCTGGCCGTGGGGCGCTCGGGTCATCCGGGCGCAGACGATGTCGCTTCGCGCCAGGGATTACATCGGCTCGTCCCGGGAGACTGGGGAAAGGACCTGGAGGATCATCTTTTTCGAGATCCTGCCGAACGAGGTGAGCCTCATCGCGGCGAGTTTCGTCGGTACCGTCCTCTACGCGGTGCTGACCTCGGTTGCCCTCACCTTCCTCGGTCTCGGGGACCTCACGAGCTGGAGCCTCGGGTCAATGCTCTACTGGGTCCAGAACCAGAACGCACTCATACTCGGCGCCTGGTGGTGGTTCCTTCCACCGGGGCTGTGTGTGGCGGTCCTCGGGATGGGCCTCGTCCTTTTGAACTTCGGACTCGACGAATTGGGCAACCCGCGGCTTCGCAACGTCGGGCAGCAGCGGAAGATCGGTGGGCAGTCCTGGCGTCCAGCAGACCCGACACCGGTGTTGCGCGACGGACAGGGCGACTCCCGGCAGCTCGTCACCGCACCGGCACCGTCGCTTGCAGCGACAGAGGGGGACGGCCGACGCCGTGAGCCCGACGCCGCATTCCTTACGAATCCCGAGAGCACTCGCGGAGGGGGGCGGCCGTGAGACGCGCGAAGGAATCCGAGCACAAGGCTGAGGGGCCCTCTGTGGCTGCTTCGGTCATTCCCACCCCGACTTCGGACGCGCTCTCACCGGTCCTCGACATCCGAGGCCTGTCGATCTCCTACCGGGCACTCGACGGCGATGTGCATGCCGTGGAAGGTGTCGACTTGGCGTTTCCGCGAGGGGGGATCGTCGGGCTCGCGGGCGAAAGCGGCTCGGGCAAGTCGACCCTCGCCTACGGCGCCGTTCGGCTGCTGCGGCCCCCGGCGGTGATCACAGCGGGGAGTGTGACGTACCGAGGGCGCCGCGTCGGCCTCGAGGGCGTTTCCGTGCTTGACCAGACCCATGCCCAGTTGCGCTCCCTGCGCTGGCGAGAGATCGCGATCGTCTTCCAGAGCGCGATGAACGCCTTGAACCCGGTGCTGCGGGTCGAAGACCAGCTCTTCGACGTGATCGAGGCCCACCTTCCGATGAGCGGCGATGAGCGGCGCGAGCGGGCCGGCTCGCTCCTCGACTTCGTCGGGATCGACCGTGGGCGCCTCCGGAGCTATCCCCATGAGCTGTCAGGCGGCATGCGCCAGCGAGTGATGATCGCAATGGCCCTCGCTGTAGATCCCGAGATCGTGATCATGGACGAACCGACGACGGCGCTCGACGTCGTCGTGCAGCGCGAGATCCTCTCCCAGATCGTCGAGCTGAAGGAACGGCTCGGCTTCTCGATCTTGTTCATCACGCACGACCTCTCGCTTCTGCTCGAAATCGCCGATCGAATCGCGGTCATGTACGCCGGTCGACTCGTCGAGGAAGGAAGCGCCAAGGAGATCCACTATCAGCCCGCGCACCCTTACACCCGCGGCTTGCTGAACTCATTCCCTTCATTGCGTGGGCCCCGACGGGAGCTTGCAGGCATTCCCGGCTCGCCGCCGGACCTGCGCAACCTTCCTCCGGGTTGCCCGTTTGTCCCGCGTTGCGCGTTCGCCACCGACGCCTGCAAGCACATCGACATGCGGCTCGCCCCGGTCGGGGGTTCCAAGGACCCCTCCCACGTCTCGGCGTGCCCGTTCGTTCTTCCCGACGCGCCGGCGCCACAGGACGCCGAGACTGTTCGGAGCCCGCGGTGAGCGGCGATGTTCGCTCCGCGGCGGAGTCCCACGGTCCCCTCGTGCTCGAGGCGATCGGAATCCACAAGGACTTCAGACTCGGAAGCGGCCTCAGGTCCCCGGTGCTTTCCGCCGTCCGGGATGTCTCGTTCGGCCTCTACCGTAGCGGCGTCGTGGCCCTCGTGGGAGAGAGCGGCTCGGGCAAGTCGACGGTCGCCCGCCTCCTCTCCGGCCAGGAGCGGATGACCAGGGGTGAGATCCGCCTCGACGGCAAGACAGTGCATCTCCAGCACCGTAGGCAGTTCCGAGCCTACAAGCACGAAGTCCAGATGATCTTCCAGGACCCCTTCGCCTCGCTGAACCCGGTGCACACCGTCCGCTACCACCTCGAGCGTCCGTTGCGGCTCCATCATGTGGCAAAGGGCCGGGCGGCGATCGCGTCCGAGCTGGTGCGCGTGATCTCTGAGGTGCAGCTGACTCCGCCAGAGCAGTTCCTTGCGAAATACCCCCACGAGCTCTCTGGTGGGCAGCGCCAGCGGGTCGCCATCGCCCGGGCACTGGCAGCGCGCCCTCGGGTGCTCCTCGCCGATGAGCCGATCTCGATGCTCGACGTCTCGATCCGCCTCGAGATCCTCCGCTTACTCGACGATCTGCGCCAGGAACTGGATCTGGCGATCCTCTACATCACGCACGACATCGCCTCCGCTCGCTACTTCGCCGACGAGACACTTGTCATGTACGCCGGCGACATCGTCGAGCGCGGACCCTCCGAAGAGGTGACGCAGCATCCGGCACACCCCTATACGCAGCTCCTCGTCGCGTCGGCGCCCGATCCCGACGCGCTCGGCACTTCGCTGCGGACCGGCTCGAAGGTCGTCGCCGGCCAGGCGGGGAGCGCGATCTCGGGCGTCGTCGGGTGCCGCTTCAGCCCGCGCTGTCCATTCGCCGAGGAGCGGTGCCGACGGGAGGCGCCCGTGCCCGTCGCGATCGACGAGCAACGGGCCGCTGCCTGCTGGCGTCTCGATGTCGCCGCACCGCTCCTCGTGCGGGATGGCGCCGGGACCGGTGACCCGTCCCGTCGTGGTAAAGGCGCGCCTTAACAAGCCCGGAGCGCGCCTGTGCGATCCTCGTTGCGTGGCTGGTTGACGATGGCGAATCCGCGCAGCGTTTCCGCAGGTGAAAGGCTATGTTCTCATCGTTCGCGAGGGGGTACACTGTCTCCAGAAATATGTAAGCGGTTACAGGATGCTGTAATGTAAGCGCTTACACTGAATACCAAAATAGTGAACGGTTGGGTCGCGAAAGCAGCGATCCACATAGCCCGCGGCTCATCAACCTGTGACGGGTGGGTGTGCTCGAAGAAAGGTCAGCGCAATGAAACGTTGGCTCAAACAAGGGAAGCTCTGGACGGTCGCTGCGTCGGGCCTCATGGTGGGTGGCCTCCTCTGCGGTGTGATGGCGAGCACCGGAGTCCCGGCGGCATCGGGCGACGCGAGCCCGGTGCTCACGATGGAGTCGAGTCCGGCGAGCTCGATCACGAACAACTTCAACCCGTACCAGCCGACCTCGGCGTCGGTACTGCTCGGTGCGACTTCGCTGATCTACGAGCCGTTGCTCCAGTTCGACGTGGCACAACCGACGAAGGCGCCGTACGACTTCTTGGCGAGCGGCTATTCGTGGGGCAAAGGCGGCAAGTCGATCACCTTTACGATCCGGTCTGGCGTGAAGTTCAGCAACGGCACCGCGATGACCCCTGCGGACGTGGCGTTCACGTACACGATGCTGGAAAAGAACCCGAGCGTTAACACGTACGGTGTTCCGATCTCCGGCGTGTCGTCCACTTCGAGCACGGTAACGGTCGACTTCTCCGCGTCGGAGTACACAAACTTGCAGAATGTCGCTGGCGAGCTGTACATCGTCCCGGAGTCACAGTGGAGCGCGTACACGACTCCTGGTTCGCAGGTCATCAGCGATACGCAAGCGATCGGCACGGGCCCCTATGTCGTGTCGAGTTGGACCCCCCAGGGATTCACCTTGAAGGTCAACCCGAACTACTGGGGTGGCCCATTTGCGGCCGCTGGCACGCCGCCAGCTGTCAAGTCGATCTACTTTCCGGCGCTCACCTCGAACAGTGTGGTGCTCTCCCAGCTGGTCAGCGGCTCTCTTACGTGGGCGGGTAACTTCATCACCGGCCTGCAGAAGGCATTCGTGGGCGCGAACCCGGCTACGAACCACGTGTGGTTCGCTCCTGTGAACACCGTGACGTTCTACCCGAACCTGACCAGGTGGCCGACCAACCAGCTCGTGGTGCGTCAGGCGATCAGCCTTGCCGTCAACCGCACCGAGCTCAGCAAGTCAGGCGAGGGCGGCGGTGAGCCGCCTGCGACCAACGCCAGCGGCCTGACGCTGCCGAACTTCCAGAGCCTGATCTCTGCGTCGGTGAAAAAGGACACGCTCCCAGCGAAGAGCGATATTGCTGGCGCAAAGCGCCTGCTCGAGAAGGCGGGCTACACACGCAACTCGAAAGGGTATTTCGAGAAGAACGGGAAGGTTGTGGCCCTCACGATCGGTGAGCCCGCGGCCTACACCGACTACGCGGCTGACGCGGCGCTCGCGGCAACAGAGCTTCGGAAGGCCGGCATCGACGCGACCTTCGTGGGTCAGTCGGTCGCCGCATGGGGCGCGGACATCACCGACGGTCACTACCAGTTGGACATCCACTGGGGTACCACGAGCATCTCCGCCTACCAGCTCTACAACTACTGGCTGAACAGCACGCTCTACACAGCGAGCCCGAAGGCCGTGACCGGAGACTTCGAGCGTCTGGTCAACAAGTCGATCGACAAGGACCTCGCCACGTTGGCAGGTGCGACCACCCTGGCCGCACAGGCGAAGGCGCTCGCGCCGATCGAGTCGTTCGTGGCGACGCAGCTTCCGGTCATCCCGATCCTCTACGGGGCGTCTTTCGACGAGTACAGCACGGCGCACTTCACCGGCTGGCCGTCGGCGAGTCACCCGTACGAGTCGGGTAGCCCGAACACGCCGACCAACGAGGTCATCGTCCTGCACTTGAGTCCGACCAGCTAGCCGGCTAGCTGCTGGCCCCCTCTGGGTGCACCGGGCTCGGTCCGAGGTCTCGGACCGAGTCCGGTGTCACCGATGGGGCTGAACGGTCGAGGTCGGGGACTGTCACGGTCGCCGAGTCGCTGTGCTGGTCCGCCGGAAGGGGCGTGGGCAGGGCACAGGGCTTCGAGGTCGTTCGTGGCGTTCTCAGTCGGAGCCGGGGGCAGCACTGACGACCGGCTCGGTTGTCAACGATTCAGGCGTGACTCGTGACGAGCATGATAGGTGTGAACGCTCGTCATGGGACTGTGCACGGCACCGTCGAGTGCTCTTGGTGGACGACGCGGTATTGAAGGTCACGACCGGTCGGCTAGTTGACGACAGAACGGCACGTATGGGGACATCGACGAGCGGGGATGGGAAGTGGACCCAAATGAATTGGCGGGGCCACGGCTGAAGATCGGACGCCCTCAGCCCCGATAGGGAGGCAGCGTGGAGTACGGGTACTTCGATGACGACCGCCGAGAGTTCGTCATCACTCGGCCGGATACGCCGCTCCCCTGGATCAACTATCTCGGCACCGAGAAGTACTTCGGCACCATCTCAAACACCGCTGGCGGGTGCTCCTTCTACCGTGATGCCCGCCGGCGACGTCTCACGCGCAATCGCCAGAACAACGTGCCGTCAGATCGTGGTGGCCGCTACCTCTACCTTCGGAACGACGAAGACGGCGACTACTGGTCGCCGTCTTGGCAGCCAACCTGTAGTGATCTCGACACCTACGAATGTCGCCATGGACTGTCCTACACGCAGATCAGCTCGACGAGGCGCGGGATCCGCGCCGAAACTCTGTACTTTGTGCCGTTCGGCGAGGACCTCGAGGTTTGGCGCCTGCGAGTGACAAACGAGACGAGACGACGGGTCGTGCTCTCGGTGTTCTCGTCGGTGGAGTTCTGCCTCTGGGATGCGCTAGACGACTCGACGAATCTCCAGCGCAATCTTTCCGTCGGCGAGGTGGAGGTGGTCGACGGGGTCATATACCACAAGAGCGAGTACCGAGAGCGGCGTAATCACTTCGCTTACTTCGCCTGCTCGGAGCCGCTTGCTGGCTTCGACACCCAGCGCGAGGCCTTCCTCGGTGCGTATCGGGGGTGGAATGCCCCAGTCGCGGTCGAACGCGGTCGGGCTTCGGACTCGATCGCACGCGGATGGGCACCGATTGGCTCCCACCATGTTCGCCTCACTCTCGCTCCGGGGGACAGCCACGAAGTTGTCTTCGTACTCGGTTACTCGGAAAACCTCCCGGAGGAGAAGTTCGACCCACCGGGCTCCGAAACGCTCAACAAGGCGAATGTTCAGCCGGTAATAGTGCGCTGGCTGCAGACGGCGAAGGTGAAGGAGGCCTTCGACGCGCTACGGCACTCCTGGGACGAGCTGCTTTCTGTGTTCCAGGTCGAGACCCCAGACGAGCACGTGAATCGGATGGTGAACATCTGGAACCCCTACCAGTGCGTCGTGACGTTCAACATGAGTCGTTCACTTTCCTCGTTTGAGTCCGGAATCACAAGAGGTATCGGCTTCCGTGACTCGAGCCAGGATCTGCTCGGCTGCGCGAGCATGCTCTCGGCACGGGCACGCGGAAGGATCCTCGACCTTGCCGCGACCCAGCTTCCCTCGGGCGGCATGTATCACCAGTACCAGCCGCTTACCAAGCGCGGTAACGATGACATTGGCTCAGGTTTCAACGACGATCCCCTGTGGCTCGTGCTCGCGGTCACCGCCTATCTGAAGGAGACCGCCGACTTCGCGGTGCTGGACGTTCCGGTTTCCTACAACCACGAGTCGCAAAGTGAGGCGCCTCTCTACGAGCACCTCCAGCGATGTGTGCGCTACACGCTCGATCGACTCGGCCCGCGTGGTCTGCCGCTCATCGGTCGCGCCGACTGGAACGACTGCCTCAACCTCAACTGCTTCTCGGTGACGTCGGGTGAATCCTTCCAGACAACCGAGAACCGGGAGGGAGGCGTCGCAGAGTCAGTGTTCATTGCCGGGCAGTTCGTCCTCGCTGCCTCCGAGCTCGCTAGCGTCGCCCGCCTCTGCGGTCGCGTCGACGACGCCAATGCTTTCGAGGATGATGCGAGGCGGATGACCGCTGCAATCAATGAGCACGGTTGGGATGGGGAGTGGTTTCTCCGTGCATATGACCACTTCGGTGAAGTCGTCGGTTCGCACCGAAACGACGAGGGCCAGATCTTCATCGAATCCCAGGGGATGTGCGCGATGGCCGGGATCGGGATCCTGGATGGCCGGGCTGCGACCGCGCTCGCGAGCGTCCGCGAGCGGCTCGCGACCGAGCACGGGATCATGCTTGTCCAGCCTGCCTATTCCCACTACCACCCGGAGCTTGGCGAGATCTCCTCCTACCCGCCCGGCTACAAGGAGAACGGCGGCATCTTCTGCCATGCGAACCCTTGGATCATGATCGCGGAGGCGATTCTCGGGAACGGCGATGCGGCGTTCGACTACTACCGAAGAACCAACCCTTCCGAGCGTGCCGCGCTCAGTGATGTGCACCGGTGCGAGCCGTACGTCTACGCCCAGATGATTGCCGGCCGTGACGCCGCTACCTTCGGAGAGGCGAAGAACTCGTGGCTCACGGGATCCGCGGCGTGGCACCTGGTCGCGATTTCTCAGTGGATCCTTGGGATCCGTCCCGAACTCGACGGGCTGCGCATCGACCCGGTGATGCCGGCAACTTGGAGTGGTTTCACCGTGCGGCGACGATGGCGGGGGGCAACTTACGAGATCACTGTTAGCAAGGCGGAGGGCCATTCGCCACGGGTCCGAAATCTTCTCGTCGATGGTGAGCAAATTGCGGGCAACCTCGTCCCACCTGCGCCCTCTGGCATGACGGTCAAGGTCGAGGCGACCCTCTCGCCAGTGGCTTTGAACTAGGTAACGGGGTCGTTCGCCCCTGCGAGGTTCACGGCGAAGATGCGGCGCGCGACCGGTGTCGACTCCGGATCCGCTGCGAGTTGGTGCGATCGAGCATCTGACGCAGCTTGCGATGGATTCGGGTGAGGCCCGTTATCGGCGACACGGTGGCTATCAGGCCGACGGCCACGGAGCCAGCGCCCGGGCCGGGGTGGGTTCACATCGCCTGCGCGACCCGCGGTCTCGTCCGGTTGCGCTCGATCCGGCTCATGGTTCCGTGACTGGACAAGACGGCGTAATTAAGATTATCTATAGACTTAGTCTTGTATGCCATTTACTGCATGATTATGACGGAATTCATCTCCAAGCTGGGCTCGGCTTGGGAGACGGGATGCGAGGAGGGCGAGACGAGCATGAAGGTCGCTGAGGACATTACCGAGCTCATCGGGAACACGCCGCTCGTGCGGCTACGTCGGCTCACAGGAGATAGCGGCGCCACGGTCGTGGCCAAGCTCGAGTTCTTCAACCCGGCGCACAGTGTGAAGGACCGCATCGGCGTTTCGATGATCGACGCCGCCGAGAAGGCCGGCCTGATCGGCCCCGAGACGATCGTCTTGGAGCCGACGAGCGGCAACACAGGGATCGCGTTGGCGATGGTGTGCGCGGCCCGCGGCTACCGTTGCGCCTTCACCATGCCCGAGACGATGTCCAAGGAGCGTCGGGCGCTGCTCAGGGCCTACGGAGCCGAGCTCATCTTGACCCCTGGGCCTGAGGGCATGCCCGGTGCGATCGCCAAGGCCGAGGAGCTCGCGAAGAGCGACCCGAGATACTTCATCCCCCAGCAGTTCGAGAACCCGGCCAACCCTGCGATCCACCGGGCCACGACCGCCGAGGAGATCTGGAACGACACCGATGGAAAGGTCGACATCGTCGTCTCCGGAGTCGGCACCGGGGGGACTATCACCGGCGTCGGCCAGGTGCTCAAAGAGCGCAAACCTTCTGTGAGGATGGTGGCCGTCGAGCCCGCGGCATCGCCGGTCCTCTCGGGCGGCCAGAAGGGCCCCCACCCGATCCAAGGAATCGGTGCGGGCTTCGTTCCGGCGATCCTCGACACCGGCGTTATCGACGAGATCATCACCGTTGAGAACGCCGATGCCTTCGATCTCGCCCGCCGGGCGGCGCGCGAGGAGGGCCTGCTTGTGGGCATCTCCTCAGGGGCGGCCATCTGGGCAGCGCTCAAGATGGCTGGGCGCCCGGAGAATTCCGGCAAGTTGATCGTCGTCATCGTCCCGTCCTTCGGCGAGCGCTACTTGTCCACGGCGCTCTTCGAAGGGCTAAGCGACTGAGCATGTTCGAGACCCTGCGACGCGACCTGGCCTCCGCACGCGAACGCGACCCGGCGGCGCGATCGTTGCTCGAGATCGCGATCTGCTACTCGGGCGTTCATGCCATCTGGAGCCACCGCATTTGCCACTGGCTTTGGCAGAACGACTTCAAGCTCCTCGCACGGGGGTGCTCCAGCCTGGCGCGCCTTTTCACCGGGGTCGACATCCATCCTGCGGCGGTGATCGGCCAGGGCGTATTCATTGACCATGCCACCGGCGTGGTCATCGGCGAGACGGCCGAAGTCGGTGACGAGGTGACCATCTATCAGGGCGTCACCCTCGGTGGGACGAGCCTCGAGCGGGTGAAGCGTCACCCGACCGTGGGCAACCGGGTCACTATCGGTGCCGGGGCCAAGATCCTCGGGGCGATCACGATCGGCGACGACAGCCGCATCGGCGCCAACGCGGTCGTCGTGAAGTCAGTGCCCCCTAACTCGGTCGTGGTCGGCGTGCCAGGTCAGATCATCGCGCGCAGTCGTCCGCACCGGGCGACTGACCGGCCGGACCTCGAGTCCGCCTTCATGCCGGACCTCCTCGGTGCCAGCCTGCATTCGGTGATAGAGCGCGTCGACGAGCTGGAGATGGCGATAGAGGGACACGCGCACGCTCACGACGTTCGTCCGTCCGAGGCCGGCGTATGGTCCGGAGAAGACTTCTCGATCTGAGATAAGAAGGAGGATCTGTGCCCGAGTTCTCGACTCCACCCGCAGACGAGGTTCTCGACTGCACCGGGTTGGCGTGTCCGCTCCCCGTCTTGAAGACCGCACAGGCGATCAAGAACCTCGCGGCGGGACAGACGCTCGAGCTGCTTGCCACTGACCCGGGTGTCGAGCCGGACATGCGGGCCTGGTGCAGCCGCACCGGTAACGAACTGCTCGGCATCACCAAGCAAGCTGAGGTCTTCCATGTCTTCATCCGCTGTGTGAAGTGACAGAAGCCGACTATGTGGGCCCACGACTCTGAGACGAAGATCCTCTACGTGCAGACACACGGCGTGGACGACCCGGGGCGCAGCGCGACGCCCTTTTTCCTTGCCGCCTCCGCGGCCGCGATGGAGTTCGAGGTCATGATCTACTTCACGATGTACGGGCCCACCTTGTTGCGCAAGGACGTCGTGGACAAGATCGGTCCGAAGGGGGACCAGGGCCAGCCGTTGCGCCATTTCATAGAGCAGGCAACCGGTCTGGGCGTCCGGCTGCTGATCTGTCAGCCGTCGCTCGAGCTCAACGATCTGGTCCTCGAAGACCTGATCGACGGTGTCGAGGTTATCGGCGGCGCAGCCTTCAATGATCTCGCGGCTTCAGCCGATGCCGTGATCAGTTTCTAGGCCGGCGCGATGAGCGTCACAGCCGTCCCGCAGGCCAAGACGGACGCCGATTACAAAGTCGCCGACGTCGCCGGCTACGCCGAGGTGCCCTACGAGGAGAAGGCAGGGCTGTTCGAGCAAATCAAGGGCGATATTCGCTTTGGCGATTACCTGTACGGCTGCTACGAGTGCGGCATCTGCGTCGGTGTTTGCCCCTCAGCCAAGTTCTACGACTTCAGCCCGCGCCGGATCGCGCAGGCGGCCGCACGTGAGGACGTGGAGCTGATCTACCAGCAGATGCAGGAGGACATCTGGGAGTGCTCCCAGTGCTTCTCCTGCTTGCGCTGCCCGCGCGGCAACAACCCTGGCGGGATCATCACGATCATGCGGGAAGTAGCCGTCCGCAACGGGCTGGCTTCGGCTAAAGAGGCCCTGGTCGGTTACTCCCGGATCATCTACAAGATCATGTCGACCGGTACCCAGGTTTCACCGGACATGCTGAGGCCGGACGCCTTCCCGGACTGGGGACCTGAGACGGCCGACGTGGCGGACAACCTTGATTTGTGGCGCCGCGCCCTGCCGCCCGAGACCATGCACACGACATCCACCGGCTGGTCCGTCGCCGACAGAACGCTGATCGAGCTGTACCTGATCTGGTTCGAGACCGGCGCCCTCGACATGATCGCCCAGGTCGATCCTGGCCTGCACTCGATCCTGGCCGAGCTGATGGAGGATCGTCTCGAGGAAGAAGGCATCGAGCCATGACCATTCCCCTGGGGACCCCGGTCGACGGGCGTCGAGGTGCCGTCCCATCTGCCGGGCCCGTCGTTGACCGGCGGGCGCTCGAGGACCCCCGTGCAGAGCTGCTCGAGCTTGAGCGTCAGGGCGAGTTGATCGTGCAGAGAATCGACAGGGAAGCGATCAGCGTGACTACGAAGTACGGACGCGAGAAGCGGATCCAGAAGGCGCACCTGTGGCACCACAAGTCCTGTGGCCAGTGCGGCCACATCCCGGGCTACTCGACGTCGATCTTCTGGGTGATGCGCAAGCTCGGCTACGACTACTTCGATCCGCACGACCAGACCTCGTGCACGGCCTGGAACTACTACGCGAGCGCGACCTCCAACGTGGCGGCGCAAGCGGCGGTGGCGGTGCGCAACTTCGCCGCCGCGCACGAGACGGGTTACTTCCCGCTGATTCATTGCGGCACCTCCTACGGTCACTACAAGGAAGTGCGCGAGCAGCTGATACGGCACCCGGAGCTGCGAGCGCAGGTTCGCAAGATCATGGCCAAGCTCGGCAAGCCCTTGGTATTGCCCGAAGAGATCGTGCACTATTCGGAGTGGCTCCACGCCCTGCGCCACGAGGTCGCTGCCAAGCAGGTTCGCGACGTGTCGCGCATCGTGGTGACCGTCCATCCGGCCTGCCACTACTACAAGATCGTCTCGGGTGACGCGATCTACGACCCGGACATCTACGGAGGTCAGCGGACAGCCGTCGTCACCGGCCTCGCCGAAGCGCTCGGCGCCGAGGTGCGCAACTACTCGACTTGGTTCGACTGTTGCGGGTTCGGTTTCCGGCACATCTTGGTGCAGAGGGACTTCACCCGTTCCTTTGCCACGCTGCGCAAGATCGAAGTGATGAAGGAAGAGGCCGACCCCGACGTCGTGCTGACTCACGACACGGGGTGTGTCACCACCCTCGACAAGAGCCAGTTCGCGGCGAGAGCGCAGGGACACAACGTCGGGCTCGCGGTAATGAGCGATGCGCAGTTCGCCGCACTGGCGATGGGGGCGCATCCCTACCGCGTGTGCCAGTTGCACTGGCACTCGGCCGACTACAGGCCGCTGCTCGAGAAGATGGGCATCGACTGGGAGAAGGCATGGGCGGAGTTTCAGAGTGATCTACGCCGGCTGGAGAGCGGCGAGAAGCGTTACCTCGACTGGGATGATGCCGATGGCGCGCACGACGAAGATGGGCCCCAGGTTGCTCCTGCCGGGCACGAACACGACGATTGAGGTGCGAGATGTCCTCTGAGACGGTTGTGGTCATCGGCGGGGGACCAGGTGGGCTGCGCGCTGCGCAAGGCATTGCAGAGATCGGCGGCACAGCCGTGCTGATAGAGAAGCGCGACTTCCTCGGCGGCACGCCGGTAGCCGAGAACTACTGTGGTCTGACGCCGCTCGGCGAGCCGGCGCAACCGCAGATCCGCCAGATGATCGACCTGGTCACTGCCAACCCGCTCATCGAGGTCCGGCTCGGCACCGAGCTCGTTGCCGTCTTGGGGGAACCCGGTGCCTTCGCACTCACACTGCGTCGCGCCGAGACGTCAGCGACTGAGACCGGCGGAGACCAGACGATCGAGTGCGGCGCCATCGTCATTGCCACCGGGTTCGAACACTTCGACCCCGGCCGGGCGACCCAGATGTACGGGTACTACGAGTTCCCCGACGTCATCACCCAGGCTGACCTCGAGGCGATGCTCTCCGAGGGCCGGGTGCTTCGTCCGTCCAACGGACAGCCACCGGAGCGGATCTGCTTCGTCCAGTGCGTGGGCAGCCGCGACCGCCAGATCGGCAACGAGTACTGCTCGAAGGTGTGCTGCGGGGTGGCCTCGAAAGAAGCCATCGAGATCCGGGAACTGCTGCCGAGCTCGAAGGTGCTGATCTTCTACATCGACATGCGGATGTACGGCTATTGGGAGAACGAGATCTACTGGCCGGCCCAGGAGCAGCACCACGTCCAGTACGTCAAGGGACTGATCACCGAAGTGCTGCCGAAAGGGGATCGCCTGCTCGTCCGCGGCGAGGACACCACGATGGGCCGGCCGATGGAGATCCTGATGGATCTCGTCGTGCTGTCCGTCGGTATGGAGCCGTCACAGGGCACCCGCGAACTCGCGAGGCTGCTCGGGGTCAGACAGAACAAGTACGGGTTCATTGAGGCTGTCGCCAAACCGCTCGACCCTGTCAGTACCGACCGGGAGGGGATCTTCGCCTGCGGTGCGGCCCTCGGACCCGCCGACCTGGAGGACACCGTCTCGTCGGCCGCCGGTGCAGCCGTGAAAGCGGTCGGCTACCTGACGTCGCGCGCCGCCGCGACGGCGAAGTGAGGCCAAGTCTGGTGATCACCGGACCAGTAGTTGACACGCCGAGCGCGCTGGAGTTCCAGCGCGAGATCATGGGCCGGATCGCCGAAGCGGAGCTGCACGCCATCGCCGCGGACCTGGATCGCAAGTCCGAGGCGTTACGCGACTTGTTGTCCGGAGATCCGACCCAGCTCGATCGCGCCGCCTTGCGCAAGGTGCTGCGCTGGGTGTTCGCGACCCGGAGACGAGCCGACCAGATCATCGACTCGATCGGCCCCGAGCAGCTGGCAGCCGCCATCGCCGGGCTTCTCACGACGGGCATGGCGGTAGAAGAGCGGATCGACCGTTTCGATGGCTCGCTCAACAGGCACGCAGCGCAGTCCGCGCTCGTGGCTTCCGGCTTCGATCTTCCATCGGAACTGCTGCACTTCACCGAGCCTGATCGCTACTGGTTGTGGACGAGGTGGATCTGGGATCCCGCGACGCGCACCGGGGCCCTGGGGCTCGTCACGACCGATGATTGGGATCTGAGCGCGGGCGCCTCGATGGGCGCGATGTACCTCACAATCGGGCGGGTGACGGCCTTTGTCGACGAGACCGGCAAGGCAGCCGGCTTCACTGGGGCAGGTCCTGGTCTTTTCGGGGTCGACGTCTTGCTGGCCGCCGTCTACGGCGTTTACATGCACACGGTTCTGCAGATGCGCTTGACCCGGGAGTTCAATCGGGTGATCCCGCCGCTGGCCGACCTCGTTCGTCGATTGCTCGGCGTCTACCACCTGGAGGGCTAGGACCGTGCCTGTCGGTGGCCGGAAGGTCCCGCCAATCGCCGTGGAAGTGGAGGAGGCGACCGTTGCCTCCACCATCTCTGGGCGCGAGGTCGAACTCCCGGGCAGGTGGAACCGGATGTTCGAGCCGCGGGTCCTCACAGATTGCGGTCCGGACGGGTTTGCCGCGATCTCAGCGCTGCCGGGTGGCGAGTCGCTCGAGTGGTGTTACGGCTGCGGCAAGTGTGTGCCGGTCTGCCCGATCGACATGGTGGGCGACTACGGCCCGCGCAAGATCCACCGCAAAGTGCAGACCGGAACCCAGCTGCTCACCGACGCCGACCTGTGGCTGTGCACGACCTGCGCCAACTGTCTGAGGGTCTGTCCGAAACAGGTCGACATGATCGCTGTGATGCCGGCGGTCCGCGAAGCTGCGCTGACCGAGGCGAAGGTACCGGCCGAGCTGCAGGAGGTCTTCGAGAAGACCTTCCGACACGGCAATGCACTAGGCGAGAATCAGCGGCGCCGGGCGCAGTGGGCCGACACCGCCGGAGTTCCGGTGCGGATCCTCGCCAAGGATCCCCGACCGGTCGACGTGCTCTTCTACGTGGAGGACTACTGGAGTTTCCACCCCCGCGGCCAAGACGCGGCCCGCGCCTTCGCCCGGGTGGCCTCGGCGCTCGGTGTCGACTGGGCGATCCTTGGCCCGGAGGAGAAGACGCTCGCTGACTCTCAGCGTCTCGCGGGCGAAAAGGGTCTGTTTGACGCCCTCGTCGAAGATGTCGCGACGGTCCTGGCGAAATACGAGTTCGCCCGCATCGTGACGCCCGACCCGCACGCCTTCAACGCCCTCGTCAAGGAGTACCCGCAGCGCGGGCACACCTTCGAAGCGCTTCACTACACACAGTTCCTCGCGCCGCTCGTCGATCAGATCGACTGGGCGAGGGAGCTGAACCTGCGGGTGACATTTCACGATCCGTGCTACCTGGGAAGGCAGAACGGCGAGTACGACGCGCCCCGGACACTGCTCGAGGCAATTCCAGGCGTCGAACTTGTCGAGATGGGCCGCTGCCGGGAGAACGCCTACTGCTGCGGCGGCGGGGGCGGTGGCATGTGGCTTGACGGTTTCACGAGAGACCACACGACAGAGCGCCTTTCCGAGCGCCGGGTGCGCGAGGCCGCCCAGACCGGGGCCGACGTGCTGGCGGTGTGCTGTCCTTATGAAGTGTCCAGGTTCGCCGACGCCGCCAAGGCGACCGGTCACGAGAACCTGCGCGTCTGCGACGTCGTCGAACTGATGGACGAGGCGATGAGGGAAGAAGCGCAACGTGGTTGAGCCGCTGCGAATCGTCGATTTCGGCCGCAGCTCGCCGCTGCGCTCTCAGACCTTGTGGCATGCGATCGCCTACGGAGTTTCCGCAAGTGAACGGGCGACTCTCTCCTTCACTCGCCCGACCGCCCCGTACGTATGCCTCGGCTACCACCGGGGAATCGAAGAGGTCGACCGTGACTACTGTGCGGAGAAAGGGCTTCCGTTGCTGCGGCGTATGGTGGGCGGCGGTCCCGTCTACCTGGACGGGGACCAGCTGTTCTTCCAGATTTGCTTGCCGGCCCGGGCCGTGCCGGCGGCCCGCTGCCAGGCCCTGCGCCTGCTGCTCGAGCCGGTCGTGACCGCTTTCCGCGCGGTCGGGGTACCGGCCGTGCTCGACGACGACCTTGAGATCTGCGCCGGTGACCGCAAGATCTGCGGGCACGGGGCCGCCCGGATCGAAGATGCTGTGGTCGTCTGCGGCAACCTGATCGAGCGATTCGACCACGAGCGGGCGGCGCGGGTGCTCGCCTTGGCCGATCCCTGCCAACGCGACCAGACGCTCACGCTGATGCGCCGCTTCGTGGCCCCGACCCCAATTGACCCGGCTGCCTTCCAGGCCGCCCTGATCACTGCATACGCCGCGGCGCTCGGGTTCGGTCCTCGGCTCGGCGGGCTGACAGGGACGGAACGTACGGCGCTTGTCAGTTTGGACGAGAATTTCGCCAGCGATGCCTGGCTTGCCGGACCGGCCCGGCCTGCGATGGCCCGAACCGGTGCAGCGAGTGCTCGCCAGGTCAAGGTGCGCTCCGGCGTGTGGACGCTCGGAGCGTCATACGACGGTGCGCGTGTTGCCGCCAGCGTGGTCCGGGGGATGATCGAACTGGTGCGGCTGCACGACCGGGCCTTGAACGGGTCCAAGGATCGGGCGGAGCGGGCGCTTACCGGCATCTCGTTGCAATCGGTCGCTAAGGTTCTGGCCGGCTTCGGTGATCCAGGGCGCCGGCTGGCTGTGGCCTTCGCGACGGCCGATCCTGCGAGGTTGTGATGGCAGAGGCTCCGCTCGTCATCGTGGCTGGCTTCCCACTCGCTCTCGACCGGCGCTATCAGGCCGAGACGCACATGTGGGTGCTGCAGAGCGGACCTGGCCGGGTCCGGA